>JACKQG010000638.1_pt1 | contig 50418 bp, 39 predicted proteins | sample 8237621 | NCBI WGS metagenome assembly JACKQG01 (sample SAMN15677084, study PRJNA649215) | marine metagenome | biome: marine; feature: Black Sea; material: saline water; isolation source: suspended particulate matter (SPM) from the Black Sea western gyre | collected 2013-06-09/2013-06-10 | depth... | reverse complement strand
AATCCATCCTGGCCGGTTGGCGGCTCATATACGAATGACCAGTACGAATATATTGAGCTTCACAACATCAGCAATGAACCTGTCTCTTTATATAATTTTGAGACTGCTCAGCCGTGGAAGTTCACCGACGGTATTGACTTTATCTTCCCTGCTGATGTTCCCGTAATGATACCTGCCGGGGGATATTTGTTGGTGGTCAAAGACCCGGAGGCTTTTGCCTGGCGGTATCCGGCTGTCCCTGTTGAGAAGATTCTCGGCCCATACGGCGGCAGTTTGAACAATGCCGGCGAGAGACTGGAGCTTTCGATGCCGGGTGACGTGGATGAGTCCGGCACGCTTTATTACATTCGCGTTGACAGGGTTACTTACAGCGATGGTGTTCATCCTGAGAATTCCCCCGATGGAGTTGACCACTGGCCGACAGGTCCGAACGACGGCAACAAATCGCTTACACGCAAGGTCTCATCCGATTACGGCAATGTCCCTGGCAACTGGACCGCCTCTGCACCTTCGCCAGGAGAGTAAATTTCAAGTCCTGTTAATCCTCGAATCACTTGACAAAACAGTCATTTTGCAGCTTGACCTGTATTACAGAGTGTTTTATTATAAGGACTCAAAAACAGTCGTTTTTGAGTTAACGTTTTTTCCTGAAGAGATTAATGTTATTGTTGAAAGAATGGAATAAGTAGGGAGGCAAACAATGAGATATGTAAAATTGTTGATTATTCTGATATGTATTGCGACTTCGGCAGGCTGCGTGGAGGAAAAGACGGAAATGGCAAAAAAAACTTTCGGTCAAGACTTATCGTTTCTTAAAAAGCACACGGAGGTTGTCATTATAGAAGACGAATCCGGCAACAGCCAGGTGGCCGTTTTACCAACATTGCAGGGAAGAGTGATGACCAGTACCGCCGAGGGATTGGATGGATTAAGTTTCGGTTGGATTAACCGTGAGCTAATCGCCTCCGGCAAGGTAGCTGAGCACATCAATGTTTATGGCGGTGAAGACCGTTTCTGGATTGGTCCTGAGGGTGGACAATTTTCAATATTCTTTAAAAATAATGTGCCGTTCGACCTTGAACACTGGTTTACTCCTGCTTCTATTGACACAGAGCCGTTCGAGCTGGAATCCAAATCTAAAAACAGCGTGCTTTTGCAAAAAGATATCCAGTTAGAGAATTACTCCGGTACTATTTTCAATCTTCTGGTGGACCGTGAAATTCGAGTTCTTGAGCGCAGTGAAGCGCTCGAAGCCCTGGAAATAATGCCGGCCAAAACAGTGAAAATGGTTGCTTTTGAATCAAACAACAAGATGACCAACACAGGGACAAATGCCTGGGAGAAAGAAACCGGACTTCTTTCGATATGGATACTTGGTATGTTCAATCCATCGCCTACAACCACGATTGTGGTTCCATTTAACGCAGGGTCGAAAGAAGAACTTGGTCCGACCGTGAATGATGCCTATTTTGGCAAGGTTCCGGCAAACCGGCTGGTTGTCAAGGAAGGGGTAATGTTCTTTAGTGGTGATGGGCAATACCGCAGTAAAATAGGTCTCTCTCCCCAACGTGCAAAGCCGATACTTGGTAGTTACGATATTGTCAATAAAGTCTTGACAATCGTTCAGTACAACAAGCCCGAGGTTGCAGCTGATTATGTCAACTCAATGTGGGAACTTCAGGATGAACCTTACAAGGGCGATGTTGTTAATTCATACAACGATGGTCCTTCTGAGCCTGGCGCTAAACCTCTCGGGCCATTCTATGAGCTTGAAACATCCTCTCCGGCGGCGGCCTTGAGACCTGGTCAAACTATATCCCACATACACCGTACTTATCATCTGCAGGGTTCGGAGGCCGAACTCAATTCGATTGCCAAAGCAACGCTCGGAGTAACGATAGCTGAAATAAAGTCAGCGATTCCTAAATAAGCGACTATTTCTTTTTCGGATTTGCAATATTGTGATTACCGGTAGGGGGGTAAGGCGAGTGCGTCTTTGGTATTTGTAACTACACACAAAGCAGTAATCTTCAAATTTCTCTTGACTGGTATATAGGCAATTTGGTATAAATAAACTTAGTGAAGATTGTATCCACATAGGGGGTGCCTGTGGATTTTTACTCTTTGATGTGATAGATGCTGTAGTTTTTTAAGCTTTAGAAGGAAGGAGGCGTGGTCAAGTCTCTTAAAACGTCTCAGGCAGGCATATTCTATTTTTAGTAGTAATTGTGCCATTTATTATTGGTCGTATATATTTTCAACTTTTTAATGGAGAACTGTTATGTCTAAGAATTTGATTTGTTTGGTTTTATTGTTGGCCTTTTGTATGGTTTCGTCGGTGCAAGCGGTGAATATCATCTGGGTTTCCGGTTTCTATGATGACAACGGCGACGGTGATCCGGATGACCAGGCCTGGGTGGACATGCTTGAAGCCAAGGGGTATACGGTTGACTACACGCCAGGATGGGAAGACCTCGATGATGATAAGATCACCGCTTTGAACGCTGCGGATCTTATTATCATAAGTCGCAATAGCGACAGTGCTGCTTATACCGATGGCGATGAGATAGCCCAATGGAACTCAATCACGACTCCAATTATCCAGAGTTCCACCCATCTGACAAGGAACAGCCGATGGCTGTGGTTCAATACTGCAACCCTCCCGACTTTATCTGATGTTGTGGTGGACATTTCGGCTGCCGGCCATCCTATATTTTCCGGTGTATCTTCACCGGTTCAGATTACGGATGGAGTTGTTGGCCCAAGCTCATTCGCTGACATCGCTGGTGTGGGCGCAGGCAACGGTACATTGCTCGCCAAAGTGACAGACGATGTGGTCTGGATTGTCGAATGGGAAGCAGGAGTTGAGTACTACCAAGGCTCAGGACAGATCGCTGGTGGTTCGCGTATGTTCTTTGCTGCCGGCACACAAGAGTCATCACCTGATATTGGCAGAGGTGAGTATAATCTCACACCCGATGGCGAAAAAGTATTCCTCAACGCGGTCAGATATATGATTGGCGGCTCGAAGCTCGTAAAAGCCGGTAATCCCGTGCCTGCCGATGGTAGTATTTATGCGGATACCTGGGTTAACCTTTCGTGGAGTCCCGGAGAATCTGCGGCTTCACATGATGTGTACCTGGGTGATAATTTTAACGATGTTAACAATGGAACCGAAGGTACTTTTCTGGGCAACCAGGCAGCAACGTTTATTATCGCTGGATTTCCCGGATTTTCATATCCGGATGGTCTCATTCCGGGTACAACTTACTACTGGCGGATTGATGAGGTCAATGACACCGATCCGAACAGTCCCTGGAAAGGCGATGTCTGGAGCTTCAGTATCCCTCCCAAGACCGCCTATTCACCAGTTCCGACTGATACTGCTGAGTCTATCGACCTGAATGCCAAGATTAGCTGGACGGCAGGTTTTGGTGCGAAACTGTCCACTGTTTACTTCGGTGACAATTTTGACGATGTGAACAATGCTACCGTAGGACTCCCCCAGGGAACTACAAGCTATAATCCCGGCCCGCTTGAGCTGGCTAAGACTTACTACTGGCGTGTCGATTCGTTCGATGGTTTCACTACTCATAAAGGCAATGTCTGGAGCTTTACTACTGAGGGTGCTGTGGGCAGCCCTGAGCCCGCTAAAGGCGCTGTGGATGTTACCCAGACACCTGTTCTTACCTGGGTGCCGGGAGTCTTAGCTGCTTCACATCAGGTCTATTTCGGTTCTGATGCAGATGCTGTGAAAAATGCCGACACAAGTTCACCTGAGTATAAAGGTACAAAGAACCTGGGCGCCGAGAGCTATGATGCAGGAAGCCTTGAATGGAATACGACGTACTACTGGCGTATTGATGAGGCTAACAACGCTAATGCCGACAGTCCGTGGAAAGGCAACATCTGGAGCTTTACGACGGCCAACTTCCTTGTTGTGGATGATATGGAGAGCTACAATGACATTAATGAAGGTGAGCCGGGGAGCAACAGGATATATCTTGCCTGGATAGACGGATTCGACAATCCGGCTACAAACGGCTCTGTCGTTGGTAATGCTAATGCTCCATTTGCCGAGCAGACTATCGTTCATGGCGGTTTGCAATCGATGCCGATGTCTTACGACAACGCCGTTGGAAAATCCGAAGCGACTTTGTCATTGACTTCCTCTCGTGACTGGACCATCAACGGTATCAACACGTTGACAATTTGGTTCCGAGGTAGTGCGGCTAACGCTGCCGAACCGATGTATGTTGTTCTCAACGGCAACGCTGTGGTTACCAATGATAATCCTGATGCGGCGCGGATAGCTTCCTGGACCCAATGGAATATCGACCTGACGCGCTTTGCTGACCAGGGTGTGAACCTTGCAAATGTCAACTCGATTACTCTTGGTTTTGGTAACAGGAGCAATCCTGTTGCCGGCGGAGCAGGCATGATTTACTTCGATGATATTCGTTTGTATGCACTTGAGCCTGCAACGCCTTAAGTAGAAAGTGACAATTAATCTGTTGTTAGATACTGTGATTTGTATAAAATCGGGGCTTGTATCAATTAGGTATAAGCCCCGATTGTTTTTAAAGGGCAGTGAATGCATAAAAGTAAAATTAGATTTATGCAGTTATCTGGTTTTGCTTAAGTTAAATCTTTTTTATAATAGCCTGTATAGATCAACATTAAGTAGTCGTATTGGAAAGGCAAATGAAGAAAGAGCATTCTTATATAGTTATGCTTGTTTGTATCAGCATTCTTTTTGGAGGATGTAAAGACAGAAAGGTCAGCTTCGTAACAATCGGTACAGGAGCCGTAACTGGAATCTATTACCCTACAGGTGTAGCTATAAGCCGCATGATTAATAAGAAATATAATGAGTACAATATTAAGGCAACCGTCGAATCGACAAGCGGCTCCGTATTCAATGTTAATGCGGTGTTAAACACGGACCTGGTATTTGGTGTTGTTCAATCGGACAGACAATATCAGGCGTATAAGGGATTAGCTGAATGGTCCGCATACGGTCAACAGACAAACCTTAGGTCTGTATTTTCAATTCATCCGGAATCAATCACCTTAATCGCATCAGAGAAAAGCGGCATCAGGGGAATTGAAGATTTAAAAGGTAAAAGGGTGAATCTTGGCAATCCCGGTTCCGGATATTTACAAAACTCAAGGGACGTACTAAAAGCAGCAGGTCTTAATGAGGAAAATGACCTTTCTGCCGAGCATGTTAAAGCGGTTGAGGCACCCGGTTTGCTGCAGGATGGAAGAATCGATGCTTTTTTCTATACCGTGGGACATCCCAACGGCAACATTAAAGAGGCGACGTCAGGAAGAATTAAGGTATATATTGTGCCCATTACAGGGCCGGGCATAGATAAGATGCTTACGAATTATTCTTACTATGCGGAATCAATAATAGCTCATTCATTTTATCCCTACTCATTGAATACAGAAGATGTTTCAACAATCGGTGTAAAGGCAACATTTGTTACATCGAAGAATACGGATGAGAGTATTGTTTATGTTGTAACAAAAGAAGTATTCGAGAACTTTGAAGTTTTTAAGTCACTTCATCCGTCTTACAAGATACTTACAAAACAAGACATGCTAAAGGGGCTTTCAGCTCCAATTCACAAGGGTGCTTTAAAATATTACAGGCAAGCCGGCCTTGACAAATATATTGATCCGAAACTAATAATTGATTAGATGATTTCAAAAAACAACAGAAAAGCCGACCAGCCGTGCCGAAGACAGCATGTCACGGCAGGAAGACTCATTGTCGCTGCTATCTCAATAGCCTGGGCTTTGTTTCAACTTGCTTTACCTCGTTTGATAATATTAGACAGCACCACAGTAAGAGCCATTCATCTGGCTTTTGCCATAACACTTGTATTTTTGACCCGCCGTTTCCGGGCCAAACAAAATCGGAGAACAGACTTCTCTGATGAAATAAGCCATGTCCCTCTTATGGATTATATTCTGTCAGCTCTGGCATGTCTTTCCGTACTATACTTCGTTTTTGACTGGACGGGAATTTCGATGCGTGCTGGTTTGCCCATTCGGCGTGATATTGTTATAAGTGTCATACTAATCGTGCTTCTGTTGGAGGCGACAAGGCGTGCAATTGGACCTGCCCTTGCCATTATTGCCATCTTGTTCACACTCTATGCTTTCTTAGGCTCATATATGCCGTCGGTATTTGCTTTTCGAGGCGTATCGTTGAGAAGGTATCTCAGCCAAATTGCTCTATCGACGGAAGGGATTTATGGTATTCCCCTTTATGTTTCCGCCAATACGGTTTTTCTGTTTGTTCTGTTGGGTTCGATGCTTGATAAAGTCGGGGCCGGACATTTTTTTAATGACCTTGCCATCTCTTTGCTTGGTCGATTTAAGGGCGGTGCTGCAAAGGCGGCGATTGTCTCAAGCGGATTAACAGGTCTTTTCTCAGGCTCGAGTATTGCCAATGTTGTTACGACTGGAACGTTTACAATCCCCTTAATGAAGAAGTGCGGCTATCCCGGAAAGATTGCGGCGGCAACCGAGGTTGCTGCAAGTACCAACGGCCAGTTAATGCCTCCCATAATGGGAGCAGCGGCATTTATTATTGCCGAGTATCTGGGCATAGATTACCTTGATGTTGTAAAGGCTGCGGTTGTTCCTGCCTTAGTATCTTATTTTGCTTTGTTTTATATCGCTCATCTTGAGGCCTCAAAACTCGGAATGAAAGGCCTGCCGAAATCTGATATCCCCCGATTTCTTACAGTGCTTAAAAATGGATTTTATTACCTTATCCCTCTGATTGTCTTGATATATGAATTAATAATTATGCGCCATAGTCCAAATCTGGCGGCTTTTAATGCAATACTTGTCCTGATGGTGATTACCTTTATACAGGAAATTCTCAAAGCGATAAAGGAGGGCACAGGCGTTACAAATGCGGGAATGAAAAGTGTCAGAACTATAACGGAAGGATTAATTGCCGGTTCGAAGAATATGCTCACTGTGGCGCTGGCAACAGCTACTGCGGGTATTATTGTCGGTATCGTTTTCATGGGTATAAGCGGGATGGTAGTTGAGATTGTAGCACAGCTTTCTTTCGGCTATATTGTTCCCCTGCTGTTAATAACAGCAGTTGCGAGTCTGATACTTGGCATGGGGCTGCCGACAACGGCAACATATATTGTTATGGCGTCGATAACAGTCCCTGTAATCAGAGAATTAAGCCCTATGAACGGGGTCGGCTTTATTCTTATCCCTCCAATAGCTGCTCATTTATTCTGTTTCTATTTTGGTATTCTTGCCGATGATACCCCACCTGTTGGACTTGCCGCCTATGCTGCTGCGGCTATCGCAAAATCCGATCCCATATCAACGGGAATACAGGGCTTCATATATGATTTGAGGACCGCAGTCATTCCGTTTATGTTTGTGTTTAATTCCGAGCTTATCCTTCATCAAATCAATAACTGGCCTCAGGCACTACTAATTTTTATAATGGCCATATTCGGGGCGTTGGCTTTTACAAATGCAGTACAGGGATGGTTCATAACAAAGAATAAATGGTATGAGATCCCCTTGTTTCTTATCGCTTCACTTATATTATTCTGGCCTGCTATCGTAACGAAGATTTTCAATCTTGATTACAGCTTCAGATATTATATGTATATTGCGGGGATAGCTATTTACGGTTTATCTTATCTTGTCCAGAAGCTAAGGCTTAAATCATTGGAAGGGCAGGGGGGGCATTACTCGAAATCCAACTCGTAGCTGTAAACGCGGTCTTCCAATTGACTGCGAATTTTACAATTGCTTTTATGAAGCACTGCTATCATAGATTTGTTATCCATCAGAACCTCAGCAGTAAAACCGGCAATGCCATTGCGTTTTGCGATGGTAACGAGGTATTTTAGTAAAAAAGTTCCAATGCCGCGTTTTTGCCACTGGTCACGAACAATGAATGCTACCTCGGCAGTATTGGTTCGTGGATTCAGATAGTAACGTCCGATAGCGATAATCTCTTCGCCGTGTGCCTCAGGTACAGTACCCACAATTGCCATATCGTTTCGATAATCTGTATATAAGAAGTTCAGCACCTGTTTTTGTGGTATCCGGGCCAAGTTCGACATAAAACGATAGTGTATGGTCTGTTCGGAAAGCGAGTGGAAGAGGTCACGCATGTGCTTTTCATCTGTCGGGTGCATGGGACGAAAGTTTATCTGTGTTCCATCTTCCAGCACCATCAAAGTTTTCAATTCCTGAGGGCTGACGAGGGTTTTTCCTTCGAAAGCCGCCAAATCAGCACTAATATAATTATCATTGATTGCTTCTTTGAGTAATTCGGCTCGGAATTTTGGATGGGCGATACTGATAAGCGCCAAAGCACGCTGCCGCAGACTTTTACCGTAAAGATAGGCGACACCGTATTCAGTAGCTACGTAATGTACCTCACAGCATGTAGCGGCAATGCTGGCGTGGTGACTAAGGTGGGCAACAATCCGTGAGATTTCGCTGTGGTTCCGAGTGGATTCCAACGCAACGATTGATTTGCCTCCGGAGGCTCTGGAAGTCCCGTGAGTAAAGTCCATATGACTGCCCAGTCCGGAAAATCCGGTTTCCAGCGAGTGGGCACAGACCTGTCCTGTCAAATCTATCTCTTGTGCGACACTGATTGCGACCATATTATGCTGCAGGCGTATCAGGAACGGGTCACTGACATATTCAGCGGGTCGGAAAGAAAAAGCGGGATTGCCGTCAATATAATCATAAAGCTTGCGTGTGCCCATGCATAAACTTGCGACTATCTTGCCGCGGTCGATATTTTTTCTCGCTCCTGTTATTACTCCGGATTTAACCAGATCAATGATAGCGTCGGAAAATATTTCTGTATGAATTCCGAGGTCGCGTTTATCTTTTAGAAACTCAGCCACTGCCAGCGGAATGGGCCTTATTCCCAATTCTACGGTGGAGCCGTCCGGAATCAGAGCTGCGACATACTCGGCGATGCGCCGGGATGTCTCGGTTGGTTCCGGCAGCGTCACTTCGAGAATAGGGCACTCACTCGGTACGAGGATGTCGATATCGTGGACATAGAGCAGATTGTCTCCCATTGTCCAGGGCATATTTGGGTTTACCTGGGCGATGACAAAGCCTGCGTTCTCAGCAGCGCTCTTGGTGATATCAACAGAAATCCCCAGTGAGCACATTCCCTTTTCATTCGGTGGAGTAACCTGTATCAAAGCTACATCAATGGGTAGCTCCCCTGAGCTGAACATGCGTGGAATATCGGAGAGAAATATCGGTGTGAAATCCCCTAATTCCTGCGATTCATTAATAGTATCCCATATGAAAAAGCTGTTGATATGAAAATGTTTAGCCAATTCTTTATGTCTGTAGGAGGGCTCACCAAAAGTAAGCAAATGTATAATGTCTATAACCTCTAATTCTGCAGCGCGATTTATTAATGCCTGAATCAATTCCTGAGGTTGAGCGCAACCAGTACCAATAAACACCCTTTGTCCGGGACGTATGCGGGCAACTGCCTCTTGGGCCGATGCAATCATGCTGCTATAATGTTCCTGCCAATTTTTGGACGTTTCTTTATTGTAGTCAGGATTCGGTTCGGCCATTTAATTGCTACCCGGATTCAGTAGAGTCATCAAATTCTTCCTCTTGTGTTTTGGGGTCCCGGCGGAGGGATATTCGCGCATCTACTACCATCGCTTTCGTGCCAACACTCCCGACAAAGAATGGATTGATATTCAATTCTTCAATCTGAGGAAAGTCGGTGGCCAGTTGACTTATTCTTTGCAGACCGCCTGTGATATCGGACAAATCCACGTCGGCCTGGCCGCGGGCGCCTTTGAGCAAGGCGTATGACCGGGTCTCCATCAACATTTCCATCGCTTCATCGGCAGTTATAGGTGCCAGGTAACACGAAACATCCTTAAGTACATCGACAAAAGTACCACCCAGGCCGAACATAAGCATAGGTCCAAACTGTGAATCGGATGTCATACCGAGAATTACTTCCAGCTCCCGAATGCACATCTTTTCTACGTAAACGCCGTTCAATCTGGCTTCAGGTGCCCGTCTGCTAACCCGCAATGTTAGCAGGTCAAAAGTGTCTCGCACCTGGTCGAGGCTGGAAATATTAAGCTTGATACCACCCACATCAGACTTATGGACAATATCTGGAGAAACAATCTTCATAGCTACGGGAAATCCGATTCTTTCAGCGATTTCCACCGCTTCTTCGGGTGTATTGGAAACATGGCCATCCGGGACATTAAAGTCGTAAGCTCGCAGGATTTCCTTGGCTTCAACCTCACCCATCTGGATGTGATTTGTTTTTAAATGCCGTGAGATTATACGTTCGACTCTGCGCCGGTTAACAGGAAAGCGTGTAACAACGCGCGTCGGATGCTTACGCCAGACGCCGTATTCGTACATGGCCCTTAGTGCTGCGACTGCCCGTTCCGGTGAAGGGTAATCGGGAAGACTGCAATCGGCTAATTCCTTGCGTTCAGGCATTGCATCGGCACTACCAAGGATAACTGCAAGTATCGGCTTGTCATTAGAACCGCATGCGGCTATAGCACGTACGGTTTCCGCTGGTTGTGTCATTGCATGTGGTGTCAGAATCACGATTACAGCATCGACAGAGTCATCTTGTAGTGCAGCACTAACAGCAGTGGCATACCGTTTCGGGTCGGCATCGCCCAAAACGTCAATTGGATTGCTGATGATAGCTGCAAGTGGTAGTTCCTTCTTAAGATTACCGGCATTATAGCCATTGAGAGTAGCTAACTTCATCCCGGATTGCTCAATTGCGTCAGCGGCCATTACCGCCGGTCCTCCTGCATTTGTGATGATTGCAACACGATTGCCTTTAGGCAAAGGCTGCATAGAGAGCGCCGCAGCGTAGTCGAAAAGCGAGTCAAAAGTTTCTGCTCGTATCACACCGGCCCGCTTAAATGCTGCAGCATAGGCAATATCATCCCCAGCCAGGCCGCCGGTATGTGCCGATGCAGCCTTCATTCCCGCCTTGGTAACCCCCGCCCTCAAAAGAACTAATGGTTTAGCCGAAGCTGCCGATCGCGCTGTCTTAATGAACTTGTCTCCGGATGTGATACTCTCAAGGTAACCAACGATAACTTTTGTCTGTTCATCGGCTGTAAATGATGATAAGAAGTCGGTCTCATTCAGATCAGCCTTGTTACCTATGCTTACGACTTTTGCCAAGCCGAGTCCACGAGCCAAAGCCCAATCCAACATTGCCGTACAAAGCGCTCCCGATTGAGACAGGACTGATATACCACCAGCCTTTGGCATACGTTTTGAAAACGAAGCATTCATGCGGTGCCCGGTATTAATCAGGCCCAGGCAATTGGGCCCTAACAAACGAGCACCGGCTTTCGAACAAAGCTGCGCGATCTCAGATTGCAATTTAGTTCCTGCCGGGCCGGTCTCTCTAAAGCCTGCGGTGATAACCGCTATCGCTTTTGCTTCTGCTTTAATCGAACTTTCTACAGCCTCCAGAACAGATGCTGTAGGTACTGCGATAACTGCTAAGTCAATAGTGCCTGTGAACATATTCAAATCGTGCAGGCAACTCAGTCCTAATATTTCGTCAGCCGAAGGATTAACCGGTATGATTTGTCCGGCAAAACCGCCATCTAACAGGTTGGACAATATCTCATAACCCACCTTGCCGGGTGTCCGAGAAGCACCAATTACTGCTATAGACTTAGGATATAATAAAAAATCCAACATCATTTACAAATTGTAATATTTTTCCATATATATACTTAATTCTACAATCAGTTACTGTATGTTTCAAGCAAATTAAGAGTAAAGTATATATCTTCGGCGGCCAAACTTAAACCTTCGATATAATTATTATTAAAACATAAACTAACTCTATCTTGAGCCTGTGGAAAAAAACATTGATATGTCGCTTCTGTTATGGAATAATGTATCACCTTATGAAGGTTAAAATGAAACAAATATTGGTCGCAGTTTTATTCAGCATCTGTATTGGCAGCTTTGCTAAAGCTGATTTGGCGGAGCGAATTAATGGTATTATCAGCCGTTCTTTACAGCAGAAAGTTCAATTTTCCATTCATATCATAAAGGCTGATTCGGGCATCCCTGTATATGAACATAATGCGGGGGAGTTGATGATACCGGCTTCGAATATGAAAATAATCACCTCTGCAGCGGCACTGAAATATCTGGGGCCTGATTATGAATACACAACAAAGGTTGGTTTTTGTGATGATACTCTTGTAGTAATAGGGAGCGGGAACCCGTTGTTGGGGGACGAAAAAACAGATGCAAAATATGGGCGGGAAAAAGGCTGGCTCTTCAAAGACATAGCACAATTGTTAAAACAAAATAACATAAAAGCCATTGAAGATATTATTATTGACAGCAGTGTATTTGACGACCAGCGCGTCCATCCGAGCTGGTCTAAGAGTGAACTGAACAAGTGGTATGCCTGTGAAGTAAGCGGCTTGAATTTCAATGATAATTGTATCGCGATAAGCACAAAGAAAACCGGCGGCAAAGTAGCGGTCTTCCTCGAACCTCAGACTTCTTTTCTAAAGTTCGACAATAAAGTTAAGCCGATTTCAAGGGGCACAAGTGCTGTAGGTACTTATCGAAATAAAGAGCCTAATAAGATTGTCATTTATGGCAAATGCAGTAATAGAGTCGGGCCGTTTGACGTTGCAATTGAACGGCCTGCAGCATTTTTTGGATTTTTGCTGTACGAGAATCTCACTAAAGCGGGAATAAAAACAAATGGCCATCTCATAGAAAAAACGCTTGACGATCACACCAAATTCAGGCTGCTCAGCCAATATTCAACTTCAATAAAAGATTGTTTGGCGCGTTGTAACAAGAACAGTCTCGGATTGGCAGCCGAATCGTTGTTCAAGACGATCGCCGCCAATAATAATCCTGGCGGGAAGCACGGTAGCTGGGACCGAGGCAGGGAATTAGTTTCTGAGTTTCTCATTGGACTTGGAATCGATAAAAGCCAGTTTTATATCGATGATGCAAGCGGCCTGAGCAGGAAAAACGAACTTAGCTCTTATGCAATTACAAAGGTGTTGTCTGATGTGTATCATAGCGACAATTGGAACCTGTATAAGGATTCACTTGCGGTGGGGGGGGTAGATGGGACAATTGCCAAATATTTCAAAGAGCAAAAGTACAAAGGTAAAATCTCAGGCAAGACCGGATATATAAATAGCGTCAAATCATTTTCAGGAGTATGCGGCACGGAACAGGGCGATTATATATTCTCCATTCTCACCAACAATACCAACGGCACAACCCGTGGAGTAATCAACGATATCGCAAAGGCGATTATCGATGAAGAGTAGATAGCAGACAGCGACACTTGCTATTGTTGTGTCCCAATATTTGTCTCGTTTTCAACCCCAAAACCAGTGGAAATCTTTAACAAGTTGTTAAGATTAACTTCACAATCGTCAACGCTATAGAACTTCGGTCCCATACCACATGGTAATGTCAATAAGTCACCTTCCCGGAAATCTTTGACATCCCCTTTTGTTTTCGTTCCCCAGGCGATTTTCTTGCTGTTTCGATATCCTGGATATTTAGTAATATCATATTGTGAGGCATCGAAGCTGATAATTTCAACTTCAGAACGGAATAATTCGTCCCAGTTCATATTTCCGCAAACATGTACGCCCGGCGTAACGTCGAAGCTCTCGAAAAGCGCTGACCATAACTGCAGGTAATCGAATCCTACCTGCCCCAGGGCAGGCTCATCCAGAAAAAGAATGACTTCCCCTGCATTCAGGCCGGTGGTAACAGCATTGATGTGTTGACAGGCTCTTGAGATGGCTTCATCCTGGTCATATCCGCTGAGAATAAGAGTCGCCGGACCTACACATTGTATTTTGACTATCTCATAACCATTCACCATTTTCTTGAAGGTTTCGAGACAGCTTAAATTGCCGGGCTTTTCAATATAATCCAGCATGGCATCACCCAGTCTGGGAAGTTCCGGCAGAAAGGGTATATCATGCCTGAGGCTGTATTCTACAGCTTTGTCAACTTCATCATATGGCAAGGAGCCAATTTGTGTTACTATTTTCTTTCTGCTCATGGTACATTCTCACCTTGCTATGAATCGGCATTATTGTGTTTGTATCATGGCTTGAAATAAGCTACAAAGCCATTGTTATAGGTTTCTCTTTCCCAGTCAGGCTTGACGACCGCTCGAAGGGGGGCTTCAAGCAATGCTAATTTGCCGCGTTCAACGTTAAGTATCACCGCTGAAGGCGGAGTTTTTTCCAGCAATTCTCCAAGTGTTTTTAGACCTGCAGTGTGGGTAATACTGCGCTGCGAAGCTGACATAGAATCGGCAACTCTATAGATAATCGCACCACAGGAAAGCTCCGTATAGATATCACAGCCGCCCTCAAGAGCAAGCAGGGGGGCTAAGGTAAGTATGAGTTTTGAGTTTTGAGTTTTGAGTTTTTTGGCGATATCTTCTGAAATCTTATGTATTTCTACTGGCTCCCATCTTTCAGGTGCCAGAACTATCGGAATTCTGTACAGTACAAACGGATAAAAAGTGACTGCCACAAATACACACAGACCTACTAAATCAGCAGCTATTTTGAAGTGCATGTTAGCACCGCTTTTACCGGCAAGTTTGCGCAAATACAGCAGAGGCAAAGCAAAGCCTGTTACCAGGAAGGGCACCGGCATAGCAAGGTACTGCCTCCACATTGTCGGGGGAATCAGGGCGATTATTAGGAATGTTAACGGCAGCAGAACGGCCAGTAATAAGTTCCTGCCGTTCGTTATCTTTAATCTGCGGCGAAGGCACACAATCATCAACGATAGGTATATTGCTAATACAACAAGTGCAAAATATCCCGGCTGTGTAAGGCAGGCCAATGTCAGCTCGAATTTGTTGAAAACCATTCCTATTTGATGCAGCCATTCGCCATAGAGCATAGGTATTTTGACGAGGTTCAGAAAGAATGCCCGTGGAGCTTGAGCTATCACCCAAACAGGCCAAGCCGAAACAACAGCAACGGCAATTAAGAATGGCAGGGCGGTCTTGAATCTTTGTTTTATTGTTTCTGCCGGCTGGCTCAGAATTATCGCGAAAAATAACAGCTCCACCAAAGCCGTAGTTATACGCATACAGGTTGCAAATGTAAGCAGTGCGCCGATAGCGGCAATTCGCCAATATTTTGATTTTTGCGTAAAATCGGTGGACACGAACAACCAGAAAGCCAACACAACACAGAAGATTACAGCATCATGATTCCAGGCATAACCGTTGGCATAATCGACCAGAGGATTGAATACATACAGAACCGCCGCTGCCAGCCCCAAGAGCATTCCGGTAATTGCAAAGGACTTGAAAATACACCGATATATTCCGACGATACACACTACCACGAGAATATCAAAAAAAGCAGAGAGCATTCTGCCGATGAGTAAATAGTGCGTTGTGTTAAATATTCGCAACAAAGCTGCGAATAGTAACGGGTGGTAGGGCAGTTGGGCAGCATATGAAAAATCTTTGTAAATCATCTTGCCCTGCGCCAATAGGGCACTGCCGGTGCAGTACATCTGTTCATCACGGCTAAGCGGTTTTGACATACTATTGGCTAAGATTGCAACGGATAGGACAATGAGTATTAAGATAACTAAGGTATTGAATATTTTTACAGACATCATCAGATTAAAGTATACAAGAAAACGAACATTGAAAATTAATAAATTATTTTACCATTCAGCCAGCTCGCCGAGCAGCTCTTCAACTAAATCCTTCATTGTTACAATACCAATAGGCTTCTCTTGGCCTGTACGGCTGATTTTCATGACCAGGACGATTTTCTGATTTTCTTTCTGCATAATATTTATCGCATCTGTAACAGTAGTATTCGCATTAAGTTTTAGGATTGGTTTTATGAAATTATGCAGATTGGTGAACTGTTCTGAAGAGCTTAAGGTTTCATAGATATTTACAAAGCCGATGATATTTCCAGATGGGCTCTCTATGACCGGCAGGCGGGAAAACGCATATTTTTTTAATTTGTTCAATAGTGCCGTATTGTCAGAATTTATATCAACTGTTTGGACATTGTTAATAACAATCATTACTGACCTTATAGTAATGTGTGATATGCTGACAAGACGGTTTATGATTTCGGTCTGAACTGAGCTGAAAATGCCTTCTTCGTGCGTATCCTGTAGGATTGCCTGGACTTGATGTCTTTGTGTCGATGTTATTGCAGTTTTGGAAGAAGAAGCCATGCCTGATAATCTCATCAACAGGCTTGAAATGAATTTGAGTAGAGGTATGATACCACACCAGCTTAAGGCTTTATGGAAAGTGTATAAAAACGGCGACAGATACGGCATAAGCACATCTGAGCGGTAAAAGAAAATATTTTTGGGAATTAGTTCTGAAAAAATAAACAGTGTCGGTGCGGTAAAAAGGGTAGCAAATAATTCAGCATTATGTTCGGCGCCTGCCTTTCTTAGAAATACATACGTGAAAAATATATAAGTTATGAAGCTCGTAGCAAGATAATGTGCAAGATTTGTACCTATCAGCATAGATAGAAGCAGGCCGTTGCTGTCGTGCAGACATCTGCCGAGTATGACGAAAGATAATTTCTTTTTTTCAATACCCAGTCGTAAGCGAAGCCGACTAAGTCGATACATACCTGTTTCAGAACCGGCGAATAAGCCTGCAAGAATAATGAAGAAAGCAATTGCGATTATTAATGATATACTATTGATCATCTGTTTTGAATGGCTCAAGAGTTAATATTAAGGTTTCAATACGATGCTTTTGCATTCTTTCGATTGTAAACTTCAAATTCTTCAAATATGTCACGTCACCGCTTTTCGGTATTTTTCCGAGAAGGGCGGTGACCAAACCGCCGACTGTCGCAAGACGCGTCTCGGCCAAATCAATGTCGAATACCTCAGCCCAATCGTGAATGGCCAGATTACCGGCAAGACGATATTCAAAAGGCCCTGTCTGTTTAATTGGTTCTATGTGGCCTGCAGGTTCCATCTGACCAAACAATTCTTCGGCAATATCCTCAAGCCGAACAGAACCGGCAATCCCGCCGTATTCGTCCACAACTACAGCCATATCGGTTCGACTTCTCCGAAAAAATTCCAAAAGAGATTCGACCGTCTTTTGCTCCGGCACAAAATGGATCTGTTGAACAATTTTGTCTAATGATGTGCCGGCTTTAAGCAGAAGTTGTCTGAGGTGTACAACTCCAACAATATTGTCTATCGTTCCTGCGTAAATCGGCAGCTTTGTTAAGTTATTTTCCTGCATCTTCTTGTGGGCTTTCTGTGGTGAATCCGTAACGTCGGAGGCTAACATATCCACCCGAGGCCGCATAACGTGACGGACCTTCAGAAAGCCTAATTCGATAACTTCTGTTAAGAGTTTGTTTTCATCGTCGCTGATCAATCCCTGCTTTCTCGTTGTACCAATCAATGATTTAAATTCACTGACCGTTATTGGCTTAGGGCTTCTAATCGGCCCCAGAAACAACCGAAGAGTCGGCTCTAATATGATAAATTTGAACATGAACTCAAGTGGCGTAAAGATTTTAAGGCACAAAAAAGCCGGTAGGGCGGCAGCCAGGCTCACAGACTTTGAATTTGCATAGGCTATAGATTTCGGCAGTATCTCCCCTATCAGCACGAGAGCGGCAAAACTCGTTAAGGCGATGATAACTGCCAGGACCAGGCTTCCCTGTTCCTTGACCCGCATTATTAAAATGCTGGAGACGGCATAAAACAGAACGTTGACAGTCATATTTCCAAACAAAAAGCTGTCAAGCAAATGCCCTGGTTTGTTCAAGAGACTTGCAACGAGATTCTGGACCTTATGTTTGGATTTCCGAAAAACTTTAATCTGTCGGTGTGACAGGTTAAAAAAGGCGGTCTCAGCTCCTGAAAAAAAAGCTGAACAGGCAAGTAGAAATAACATTAAAACAATTTGGTAAAACTGTAATGCCATCAGCTATTGCCTTACCGGAGTTTTGGGAGGGTTATCTTGAATTTGCTTCCATTGGTAGATTTGGATTCGACTGAAATCAAGCCTTCGTGTTCGGCAATTATCTTTTTGCAAAAAGCCAGACCAAGGCCGGCTCCCGAATACCCGGATGGGGTGTTCTTGTTTGTTTTTGTCGTAAAGAACGAGTCAAAAATATTTTTTAAGTTAGCCGGTTCAATCCCCTCGCCTGTGTCGCTGACTTCTATCTTGATGGCATCGCTATTCTCACTTGCTTTAATACATAAAATACCACCGCGCGGCAGCATTGCGTCGCGGGCATTGAGAACTAAATTCATTATAACCTGCTGAATCTGGACCGGCACACACCAAATGGTCAACTCTTCTGGAATGCTGATTTCTACGGTTATCCCGTCTTTCGCAAAATCACGGCAAAGACAGGTAAAAATTTCTTCAACCAATGCAAGCAGCCGGGCATTTTTCTTTTCCTGTGTCTGCCCGTTTGCCATTGCGAGCATGCTTTCCATAATGTTAGAGGCACGTTCACAATTTCTGACCGTCTTCTGAAGTGCTTTTTCGACAAAACTCTTATCGTCAGGATTCTCCAGAGCAACAGCCGCATAATTCCTCAATGGTGTGAGCAGATTGTTAATTTCGTGGGCTATCATAAAGCTGATGGTTCCGGTATTAGCAAGGTGCTGGATCTGTGCAAGCTGGTATTTTAGAGCGTCATTTTCCTGTTTTTGTTCTTCCACATATTTATGCAAAGAAAGGCGTTTTCCTGTAATACTTGCCAATTGTCTGCTCCTGCTATAAAATTGCTCGTTAATGAGCTTTGTGTAATTAACAAAACTCAGGGCTTCACCCTAAAGCTTATTCGGGCGTGCCCTCTGTCGCCGGTTATTATTTACCGGAAAATTTATGGCTTACAAGTATTTATATCGACTTTTAACATGTTTTTTCTTGAACAACGATATAAGCAGTGCGAAATACATAATACGAGAAAATGAACGAACAAAGGATTTTAGAAGAGCTTTTAGCGTTGTTGGAAGCAAACAGCGTTGTAATTCGCGACGAACCGCTCGGCGGAAGCGGCGGGGGGCTTTGTTCTATGAAGGGCCGACAGATTTTCTTCGTGGATACTCAGGCTCCAGCCACGGTAGTGGCAGCGATGTGTGCCCAGGCAGTGCCGAAGGTGGTGGACATTGAACAGATATATATCAAGCCGGAAGTCCGCCAATTTATCGAGAGTTACAACAATCAAATTTTTTGAAAGGCAGTGTAATGATGAAAAGAGTATCGCCGGCAATATTTTTGCTCTTTTTGACAGGGTGGTTCCACGGCTCAAAAGCGGCGGACACATTAGTAAATTCAGTTGGTATGAAATTTGTCCGCATAGAATCCGGCTCTTTTATGATGGGGCAAAAAGACGGTGGAGACTGGGACGAAAGACCCGTTCACAGAGTTACTATCGCCAGACCTTTTTGGATGGCTGTAACAGAAATTACCAATACTCAGTATGAGCAGTTTGATCCTGAACACCGCGAACTTCGTGGAAAGCTGGGTCTATCCAAACTGGATGATGAAGCAGTCGTTTTTGTTAGCTGGCACGAAGCAGTTAAATTCTGTGAATGGCTCTCGAAAAAAGAAGGCAAATCATATCGTTTGCCGACTGAAGCCGAGTGGGAGTATTCCTGTCGTGCCGGTACGACTACAGCCTATCACACCGGCCCGGATTTACCGGATGAGTTTCACAAGAACGTTCGAATGAGCTGGTTTCCCGACCCGGCACGCAGCCGCTTGAGTGACAAGCAGGTGCCGCTTACCGTTAGCCAGACTATTCCGAATCCCTGGGGCATTTTTGATATGCACGGAAATGTTGAAGAATGGTGCTACGATTGGTATGGGCCTTACCGTAAAGATGCTCAAACAGACCCTGTGGGTTTTGAATCCGGTGATTTCAAAGTTACTCGTGGCGGTAGTCACAGTACAAAGCTTTCATACCTGCGTTCGGCGAACCGACTTGGCACACTTCCAGACGATAAAAGCTGGCTGATAGGTTTCCGCGTAGTTCTTGGTCGGATGCCGAATACAGAGATGCTTCCTGCCCCCGTGCCGTCATTAAATCGCCAGCATGTCAGTTGGCGGATTCATGCTGATCTGCTCGAAGGCCCTGATTCGAATGAACCTTACTTTCAAGGTCCGACCGAATATGTCAAAATTCCGCCGGACTCTAACGGTCCTATGTATTCCCAGCATAACCATGACCCTGCATTAGTTGACTGTCCCAATGGCGACCTTCTGGCAATTTGGTATTCATGCCTGGAAGAATCCGGCCGTGAGCTAACGATTTTAGCCAGCCGATTAAGATATGGAGCCGATGAATGGGAGCCGGCCTCAGTATTCTGGGATGCCCCTGACCGTAATGACCACGCCCCTGCGTTTTGGTTTAATGGCCGAGATACAATTTATCACTTTAACGGGCTCTCAGCAGCAGCTACATGGGGTAACCTCGCTACGATAATGCGAACCTCGATTGACAGCGGGGCTACCTGGTCGAAGGCACAAATCATCAATCCTGAACACGGCCTTCGCCACATGCCCGTTGAATCAGTCTTTCAAACACGGGAGGGCTTTATAATCTTACCTTGCGATGCAGTAACCGGCGGCAATGGTGGAACGGCCGTACATATCAGTCGTGATGGCGGCAGTACCTGGATTGACTACGGCGCCGGAAAACCAAATCCAGGCTTTGTCTCAGATTCAACAGGGGGGTGGATAGCCGGCATTCACGCCGGTGTAGTCCAGCTTAAAGACGGTAGTTTAATGGCCTTTGGCCGCGGCAACAACATTGATGACCGTATGCCGATGAGTATTTCACAGGATATGGGACGCACCTGGTCTTATTCGGCAAGTGAGTTTCCACCTCTCGGCGGTGGGCAGCGATTGATTCTCAGGCGATTGCTGGAGGGTCCCATTTTGTTTGTAAGCTTCACCGACCGCAGGAAAGGTATGATTATCCCCGATGCTGCCGCCAATCATCGCCGTGTTTTTGGGATGTTCGCGGCACTTTCTTTTGACGATGGCAAAACCTGGCCCTGCACACGCCTCATTACGGCAGGGGGGCCGGCTAAGAAAGTTGACGGCGGAGGCAATACGGGCTCGTTTACAATGGACGAAACTCATGCTGAACCAAGAGGATATCTGGCCGCTACACAAACACCGAACGGGCTTATTCATCTTATCAGCAGTAAACAGTATTATGTTTTCAATCTGGCCTGGCTCAAAGAGCCGATGCTTGCTGGAAAGGAGTAGTAAAAGTGGCAGCTAAAAAGGTAGCTATTATGGTTGACGAAATGTATCAGGTTCTTGAGGTTTGGTTTCCTTACTATCGCCTCAAAGAAGCCGGTCTGGAGGTGAATTTTGTTGCCGCCGAGGCAAAAAAGCAATATTATTCAAAGGAAGGTTATCCCTGTATCTCAGAGGTTGCAGCGGCCAGAGCTGATGCCGACGATTATGATTGTATTGTAATACCGGGCGGTTTTGCTCCGGATTTTATGCGAAGAAGCGCCGACGTCATAAGGTTTGCGAATGATATGGTAAATGCCGGCAAGATTATAGCAGCTATTTGTCATGGCGGTTGGTTGTTGTGCAGCACCCCTATTTACAAGGGTAAAAAGGCAACCTGTTTTATGGCAATCAAAGATGATATTATAAATGCCGGGGCCGAGTATTTGGATGCCGAATGTGTAGTAGATGGAAATTTGATTACATCACGCAAACCGGACGATTTGCCGGCCTTTTGTGTGGCTATCTTAACAGCTCTTGGAAAGTAATAAATAAGATTATAGGAGCATTATTGTATGAACAAGATAAAAGACAACACAAGGCAGGACAAAACGCCTATTGTCCTGGTTGTGGATGACAATCAGCAGAATCTTGAATTATTGCAGGTATATCTTGAGGATGTGGATTGCCAAAGCATACCGGCATGTGATGGGCCCGAAGCCCTGGATATTATAGCTAAAGAGCCTCCGGATTTAATTTTGCTGGATGTGATGATGCCTAAAATGAGCGGCTTTGAGGTTTGCAGGAGAATAAAGAATGACCCCAAAACCAGTGATATTCCCGTCATAATGGTGACCGCACTTAACGAATTTGGTGACATTGAGCGAGCTATTGATTCGGGCACTGATGATTTTCTCAGTAAACCCGTAAACAAGCTTGAGTTGTTAACGCGGATTAAAACTATGCTGAAATTAAAACACTTAAGTGACAAACTCGAGCGCACATTGGCATATTTGAGCGAGATAGAAAAACAGGCCCAAATGGCAAAGTCCGATTAAGGATTGTATTTATAGGCTATATTTGAACGAGCGGTAATTGCCGTTATTGGACTGCGTACAAATAATTATATGTCACCCCTCAATTTGTTTTTTTGGGGGGGGCAGAGGGGGATAATAAACCCGATAACCGCGTTCTAAAATCGTAACAATCCGCACATCACACACAATCGCCATAACGAAATAACAAAATATAAAAGTAGGCGGTTAATTACCAAAATAAGGCTTAATACGCCTTTGTCTATTGTCGATACTTAAGTTAACGTTTTCGGGCAATCTTGTAATTTTGTTGATAAAAAGCGGGTCCCGAATTGTACGAAAATAGTAAAAGGGCAACAGGGACCCGATTGTTAATAAAAAATCGAATTTGGCTCCGAGGGAGGGTGTATGAGTCAGTTACTGGAAATTCTCGGCCGGGCGATCACCATCGATATTACCGATTTGATATGGCATTGGTTAAATACGGTAAAACCTCTAAAAGACGACAGCCAGGCTGTTCAGTATCGCGAGTTGAATAAGGCTATAGAGCTTATTGGAGATATGAAGCTCGATGCCGCCACCGAGCAGCTAAGGATGTATCTGTTCGAGAATCCTTCCTGTACATATGGCCGCCTGGCGGTAGCTGCTATTTATCTGCACAACAACAAATTGACCGAGGCAATCAAAGAATTAAACTCGGTCTATCTGCGCAGGCCGAATAATACAATGGCTCTTTATGCTCTCGGCTATTGTTATGAACGGCTTGGCAAAGAGTCACAGGCAATCGAATTTTATCAGGACTGTCTGAAGTTCAAAAGCTATTTACAGCTTCCTGCCCAGCGGTTGGCCGCCATTTATTTCAAAAAGGGTCAGACCGAAAAAACCATAGAGCAGTATGAGATGTTGAAAACTGAATATCCTGACGACATATCGATGCTTGTAACTCTTGGGCATCTGTATATTGCCGCTGAAAATTTTATGAAGGCCATCGAAATCTTCAATAATGCTATCTTGATACATCCGGACAATTACCACTCTCAGGATGACAATGTGGATCAACTCTTTGCCGATGGCCAATTCCACGAGGCATTGGAGCAGCTTGAATACTTATTAGAGGATCAGCCCAACAGGGCCGATTTGTTGATGAAGCATGCCGATATCCTTCGTATGCTGGGAAACACCAATGAGGCTGTTTCGCAATATGAAGGGGCCCTGCAGCTCTGCCCGGACTTCCTCGAGGCCACTATAAAGCTTGGGACACAATATCTACAGTTGCATCAGGAGCAACTTGCTGCACAGCAATTCAACAAGGCCGTTGAGATAAATGATAAAATAGTGGACGCATATTTAGGGCTGGCAACCGCGCAAAAATTAGCAGGCTATACAAATGACGCAATCGGAACATTATCTCTTGCTGCGGCAATACAGCCAAACAGCTCGATGTTATTCGCTGAGACGGCTACTTTGCAATTCCAGGAAGGCCTTCGGAAGAATTTGCCTTTTGACAATGAATACGATAGTGTACAGGATGAACCTGTAAATCTAACCAGAACGGTTGTTGATGCACATATTCAGCAAATTACACAACGTCCGCAAAATCCCGATTTACACTATCGGCTTGGTGTATTAATGATGAGTGTCGGGAGGTTAGACGAGGCAATTCGTTCATTCCAAACTGCCCTTGAGATTAATTCCGATCATCACAGAGCCAGAAATAAATTAGCAATCTGTCTTTTTGAAATCGGTCGTAATGCTGAAGCTCTCATTTATCTTTGCGTACCTGACCATCTCGATAAGGATACGCTCGATTTGCACTATAAAACGGCCTTGCTCTATTGCGATAAAGTAAAGTTCGCATCGTCCCTGATGAACCTTGAGCGTCATCTTGAGAATAATTTCGCTCGCCCCGATGCAGCAGTTAACATATCAATCGTCCTGCAGAACTTAGGCCTTTTAGACAGGGTAACTACTATGTGGGACAACCTTTCGGATACCGCCGGCCAGGCGATTAACACCGACTATCCATTCCAATTGTAGAGCCGCAAAAGTAATCCAAAAAAACGAAGATCAACAAATAGCCTTGATTGTAAGTATGAAAAAATAGCCGAATGAAACATAACATATATTATAGGACGTTAATGGCTGGGCATCAAAGAAGTGGCTCAGAATTGTAATTATTAGGAATTTAATGGTTATTTAGGGTTTTGATTCTTGTGATTGATTATTCTGGGCTTTTTTTCTTTTTATCTTCTACTACAATCCTTCAACATCCTACACATTTCAAATGTCCTTTCCGTAGTCCTCATTATATTTTGATGAGTCGATTTAATTTGTTTTTGGTAGAGAATTGAATGCAATAAGGGACATCTTTATGATGATCACATTGATCTAACCAGCAAACAATCTCATCATATCTGGGCAAGAATTTATCGAAATAAAATCAACGCTGCTAAGACAAAGTATTAAAAAACACTATCAAAGTCCGATAAAAACTCTTGATGGATCGCGCAGCGACAAAGGTTTACCTAATATTTCGTAATGCAGAATCGCCCTTTTCAGATCTTCGGGGTCTTCATAATCGGACAAAACTTCGGAAAGATACCCCGATTCGACAGCTTTGGCAGGCATATCCTTACTCTTAAATTCCGGAAGCGATTGAATGCCTGTATCAAAACCTGATAATTGTTCAAAGTCCGTTTGTACCTGTGGAGTTGGTTTCGATAATTTAGGTTTTGCTGGTGCTGTTATGGGTTGAACACGATTTGCCTGTTTGGCTTGGGAAGCATATTTTCGAATAGCGGTCTGAGGGCGAGCTATTTGCTGGGGTGTCGTTTGGCTGGTCGCGTGATTTACACGACTCGGTTTGCCCTCGGCTGCATGCTGAATCTCTCTAAAAAGCTGTTCCAGTATCCCCCTGCCGCCTGCTGATGGCTTTCGTTGAGGTTTGCGGGCCTGTGGTTCTTGAGCCTGATCTTCTGCTTTTTTGCCCTTGGCCTTGATAAGAGCGCCAAGGCCATAAACAGCCGCCAAGACCACCAGGACAAGTATATTCATCCAACCTTCGTCATTACCGCGGGCAATTATAATTATTTGTGCCAATGAATAGAACATATAATTAGCCTGTTAAGAACTTACTATTTTACTGCTGTTATTCTTTATTTTTGGGTTTCGAGATAGAATCACGCATCGACGTATCGGCCATAATGTTTTTCATTCTGTAATAGTCCATAATCCCGATATTGCCTTTCAGGAAAGCTTCGGCCATAGCTAAGGGTATCTTCGATTCGTTTTCTACTACAAGTGCCCGCATTTCCTGCTCACGGGCCACTGCCATTGCCCGGCGTTTTTCGGCCTCGGCTTTTGCTCTTCGCATATCCGCCTCAGCCTGGGCCGCCTGCAGTTGGGCGCCGACATTTTCACCTACATCGACGTCGGCAATATCAATAGAAAGAATCTCATAAGCCGTTCCGGCATCAAGCCCTTTGGCTAAAACTGATTTTGAAATATCATCTGGATTTTCCAGGACACTCTTGTATGTTATTGCACTGCCGATAGTAGTAACAATTCCCTCGCCTACGCGGGCGATAATTGTTTCCTGAGTAGCACCGCCAATGAGTCTTTCGATATTGGCTCGGACGGTAACACGCGCTTTTGCCTTCAACTGAATGCCATCCTGAGCAACTGCATCTATCGTGCCTCTGCTTTTTTGAGGGTCGGGGCAATCGATTACCTTAGGATTAACGCTTGTCTGGACCGCCTCGAGAATGTCGCGACCGGCCAGGTCGATTGCCGTGGCCGTCTGCAAAGACAAATCGATATTTGCCCTGCTGGCGGCGATCAGAGCGCGAACAACATTTGGAACATTGCCGCGGGCCAAATAATGGCTTTCCAGGTCTCTTGTCGTTAGTGTCAGACCTGCCTGAATTGCGGTTATTTTACTTATAACTATGGTCGTGGTATCGACCTTTCGAAGCCACATTCCGATAAGCTCTGAGAATTTAACATCGGCCCGCGACAGCTTAGCCTGCAGCCACAGCCGGAAGAATTTTAAGAACAGCATCAGAAACACGAACGCTACAAGGATAACTATTACCAGAAGAGCTATTCCGACTATTTGCATGGGGTCCCCTGCCGCCATGATCATCTTTATTAAGTTCATAATTTGTGTCCTTTCATTAACTTTCTTCTATTGTACGAACGGTTAACTGTGTACTCTCAACATTGATGACTTTGACTTTTTTATCTTTTTCAACATATCCGCTTTCAGCTACGCATTCAACTCTATGTCCTGCAAAATCACACATTCCAACAGGCCGCAGCGGTGTAAGTACTATACCAACCTTACCAAGCAGCTCTTTTAGCTCGGACGTATCCGGTATAGCATCGCCCTGCTGCCGTTCCGGCGGAGTAAGAGTAACGCTTTTGCCGAATCTGGTTTTTGGGAATATCCTGTAAGCAAAAATCAGGACCGATGGTATCATTACAATTGCGATGCCTATTCCAATCCAGCCTGCCGTTGTGCTGTAATGGAAGAAAATCACTGCACCGCCGATTACACACACCAGCGCGCAGAGACTTATCAATCCGCCGCTTGGAACGAATATCTCGGCTATTATCAGAACCGCACAGGCAAAATAAAGAAAAACCGCAAAAACCAGCCACCAGGTCATTTCTATTCCTTACTCAATAATATCAAACCTTTGTTAGAAAACCGCTCCCTAACGATCGCGGCTCTGTTGTCTGTCCTCTGTCGTCTGTCTTTTGACGACCACTCTGTTGCCGTGAATCTCAATTATCTCAACCTTTGTGCCTTTGTCAAGGAAGTCGGCTTCAGCCACCACATCGACTATCGCATCGCCGAATTTAGCTTTTCCAGTAGGTCTCAGTTTCGAAACCACCTCGCCGGAATCGCCCATTTTTACGCTTACTGTTTTACTTTCAGGCGGAGTGGTTATGCTCAATGGTATTTCACCGCTTTGCCTTGGCACCGCCGGGGCAAGTATCAAACCGCTAAGGAACTGAATCCGCGGCAGATATTTTGACAACAACCACGCTAGACCAACAAATCCGGCAAAACCCAGCGTTAATCCAACGACCCCCCATGTGAAATCACTCCAGGCAATTGCATCCTGGGGCCAGGGTGGTTTGTTAGGTGGATTTTTGATGAGCATACCGAATAAGCCCGCGAAAATACATATTATTCCTGCAAAACCTGCTATACCGAAACCGGGCAGGACCAAAAATTCGATTAGGAGCAGAAGTATTCCTAAAACAAATATCGCTACTTCCACCCAGTTAGCCAGCCCGATGAGGTATTTACTGCCAATTATGATTGTAAAGCATATAACCGCCGCCAGGCCGGGCAACCCCACACCCGGGGTGTTAAATTCAATATATACCCCCAACAAGGCAAGCATAACAAGAACGGCCATAACCGCCGGAGAATTGATCCATCGAACCATCTCTTCCGACCAGTTGGTTTCAAGCACCATCGGCTCGCCGGCAAAACTTACACCATCACGTTTTTCAAAAAACTCAAGAGCCCCTCCCAGGTCTTTCACTACCGCCCTTGCTATGCCGTATTCGAGAGCATCAGGAGCGATTAGCGTTAGCAGCTTATCGCTTTCGACAACTATTTCTTTGTTATTTAGGTCATATATATTTGGGTCCTTGTTCGACAATTCAATGCTTTCAAAAAACTCGTCCTCACCTGTTTGTATATTCTTGACCCTGTAAACCTCAATTTGCATGGTCACCATTGCCCTGAGCAATGCTCGAGGATAACTGTTTGCATTCGCGGCCCGGTCGAAAATACCGCGGATAAAACTCTCGGTTTTTTCCCGTTCGACACCTTCAAGTTTTTGACTGGGTACAAGTACAATCGGGGCGCAATCACCTATCGTGGCATTCTCCAGCATTATTATGTCTTGGCAATGGACACTTATCATTGCTCCCGCTGATATCGCCTCAGTTGTTATGTAGGCGACTGTGTGTGCTTCCTTGCCAGACTTGAGAAAATATTTGGATATTTCGTCAGCAGCGGAAACAAGTCCTCCATATGTTTGAATTTCATAGATCAGGTATTCCACACCTTCATCAAGGGCTTTTTGGGTTCTGCGCTGGATGGATTTATAAAGTCCATTGTCAATCATGTCTTTGCAGACAATTACCGCTGCCTTTACACCTTGCGTCCCTGCGGGGGCGTTACTGAACTCTTCTGCCATAACAGCCCCCCAAAGCAATAACAGGCACGGCAGAACAATCGCGATTTTTCGAAGTGCAGATTTCATAATGAGAATTTTACCTTTATATTACCGGTTTGGCAATGTAAATAGTGGTTCGCAAATAATATTGTCATCCCTGCCAAATAAAAAAGCGTTGATTATGATGAATTCGACGCTTTCGGCTTGATTCCGACCCAGTGCAGCCCGCCTATTACCGCTTGTGCGATATTCGTGAGGTGATCGCCGATTTTCTCGACATTATCAACCAGGTCGATAAATACTAATCCTGCTTCTAATGAGCACACGCTATCGCTCATACGCTGGACATGGCTGCGGCGGAACTCCATCTGCATCTTGTTGATATTGTTTTCATTGACCAGAGCTGACTTGCCTGCCTTATTGTCACTGTTCTCCAAAGCTTCTATAATGTATGCAAACATCTGCTCTATTTCACTTCTAAGTTGTTCAATCTCAGCCAGTGCCGAGTCGCTAAATGAAATCTTTTTTTCAATTTTCCGTTCAGAGATTTCGACAATATTAACCGCGTGGTCGCCGATACGCTCAAGGTCGTTGACTGTGTGCAAGAGTACCGGCAGCTCATTAGATACTTCATCCGACAAGTGTCTCCGAGATAACGCTGAAAGATATGATGTAATTTCGATTTGGAATTCGTCTATAAAATCCTCTATTTGTCTTACCGATTCGAGCTTTCTTCTGTCATCATTAACAATTCCGTTGATAGACTGCTCAAGGGCCGTTTTTGCAGTTCTTGCCATACGTATTATTTCACGCCTTGCCTGTTCCAGTGCTAGTACCGGTGTATCAAGAAGATGTTCTTCGAGGATTACAGGCCTGGACGCCATATCGCCCGGCTTATCCGGCACCAGTCTGACCACTATTGTTTCCAACAGGCCTGACATTGGTAGAAATATCCCGGAATTGACTACGTTAAAGAGAGTGTGTGCGATTGCAATATTGGCCGCAATAGTGCCGGGTCCGAGTTTCCAGGGAGAAAGTATATAAACCACAGCACCAAACCAACCCACATAAATAAATGGATAAGCTATGCATGCGCCAAGAATATTAAATATTGTGTGTGCCCAGGCCGTGCGCTTCGCATTTCGATTTGCCCGCAGTGCCGCAAGCTGAGCTGTAATTGTTGTTCCGATATTGCTGCCTAACACAAATGGTACCGAAACATTGAGCACTGTTTGCCAGTCGTTCCCGAAAGCCCCTCCCATGGCCAGCAATTGCACAATAGTGATGGCGGCTGAGCTGCTTTGAAGAAGTGTTGTTATTACTGTCCCGGCCAAAATCGCTAATAGAGGCTTGCTGCCCAGAGCCACGAAAAGCTCTTGTACTTTCGGGCTTTCTTTTAGTGGATCGAAACCGGCCTTCATAAAGTCAATGCCGACAAACAGGATTCCGAAACCCAGCAGTATCTGCCCTATACTTTTTGTCCTTCGCGTTTTGCCCAATACCTCAAGAAGGAATCCTACACCCACAGCCGGCAGAGCGTACGTCGTTATCTTAAGGGCGCCAATTCCTGATATGGACACTAACCACGCCGTTGCTGTCGTACCGACATTTGTCCCGATTACTACACATATTGCCTGTTTTAGGGTAAGCAGCCCGGCATTAACGAAACCGATGACCATAACGGTCGTAGCGGAGCTGGATTGAATTAAAGCCGTAACACCTGCGCCGACAAAAAAAGCAGTCAGGGGTCTCTTGGTCATTGACTCAAGTATCTTCCTGAGCTTTTGGCCGGCGACTTTTTTTAGCCCGTCCGACATTAGACCCATGCCAAACAAAAACAAACCCAACCCCCCCACTGTTCCGAATAACATCTCCTTTAAAATTGACTCTGTTGTCATTGTGGTTCCTTAAATGGTCCTTGAAAAGCGAAAGAATTCAAACTATATGGAACTTCTAATTGTTTTGTTTTGACCAGTCAACCGAATTTTACTGTGATTATTGCGATTGTTTTTTTTCACTGCCTTTTTGGACGCTGCGAGAGATCTTCACCTCAACCCCTTCCCATTGCAGACCACCTATTACTGCCTGTGCGATATTGGTCAGGTGGTCACCGATTTTTTCGACATTGTCAACCAGGTCGATGAATATCAGGCCGGTTTCCGCTGTGCAGACACCTTCGGTCATACGCTGGACATGGCTGCGACGAAAATCTACTTGCATCCGGTTGAGGTTATTCTCACTATCCAGAGTTGATTTCGCTGCATTGACATCATTATTCTTAAGAGCTAATATGATATAATCACACATCTGCTCCGCTTCGCTTTTCAGTTGATTTGCTTCTGTTTCGGCTGAATTGCTGAACGATAGCTTCTGCTCGATTTTACGCTCTGCGATTTCGACAATATTAACCGCATGATCACCGATACGCTCGAGGTCGTTAATCGTATGCAACAGCACCGGAAGTTCCACCGACATCTCTTTGGAAAGCTCCTTTGTTGACAAAGCTGCAAGATATGAGGTGATTTCATACTGCAAAGTATCTGTAACATCCTCTGTCGTTCGCGCTGCCTCAAGCTTTCTCATGTTATTTTCAAGAAGCCCCTGGACCGCCTGATTGACTGCTCTCTTCGATGTCTGCGCCATGCGAACTATCTCACGCCGTACCTGGTTCATAGCAAGCTCTGGCGTTTGAAGCAGGTGCTGTTCCAATGCCGTTGGCCTTGTCAGCATGTCTCCCGGCTTTGACGGAACCAGTCGAACCACTATTTTTTCCAGAATCCCGGTTAACGGCAGGAAAAATACGGCCTCGAAGACTTTTATAGTCGTATGGGCAACCGCTATAGATAGGCCGATAGTCTCTCCTCCGGGTTCCCACCAAGCGATAATATATACTAACCTGGCCACCCATCTGATAAACCACACGCAGATCAGCGCGCCGATAACATTGAATGTCGTATGTGCCCACGCAGCTCGGCGTGCGTTCAGATTTGCACGTAACGCCGCAAGCTGAGCCGTTATCGTCGTGCCGATATTGCTGCCTAAAATAAAAGGTATTGACACGTTTAGTGCTATATCCCAGTTGGTTCCAAATGCTCCGGCCATGGCCAGTAACTGAACACTCGCAACGGCTGCCGAACTGCTTTGAATTAGCATCGTCACAAGGCACCCCGCCATTATAGCCAGAAAAGGATTCTCGGCTGCCTTCTTAAAAACCTCTTGCGTGCCCGAGTTTTGCTCCAGGCCGGCGAATGCTTCTTTCATAAAACTTATACCCAGAAACAGTATGCCAAACCCGAAGATGACTGACCCTATGTTTTTGAGCGTTCGTGTCTTGCCGAAGATCTGCAACCCAAAGCCCACCCCAACGGCCGGTAGCGCATAAGAGGTGATTTTGAATGCTTCAAAGCCCGATATAGAAACCAGCCATGCGGTGGCTGTCGTGCCGATATTCGTACCGATTATCACAGGTATTGCCTGCTTAAGGGTGAGAAGCCCCGCGTTCACAAAACCAACAATCATGACGGTTGTAGCAGAGCTTGACTGGATTAAAGCCGTTACGCCCGCACCAACCAGGCAGCCAAGGACACGATGTTTTGTCATTGATTCGAGGATGTTTTTGAGTTTTTTGCCCGCGACCTTTTTAAGACCATCGGACATCTGAATCATACCATATAAAAACAGCCCCAACCCCCCTATTGTTCCAAAAATCATCTCTTTGACCATTCTATTCCTTCAGGCTGTATTGTAGATAGCATTGCACATAGATTGCGAGGTAATTTTGTCTTTTTTTGCACAAGTGGTCAAGCAAAAAAATAAAAGACAGAAAACAGGTACTGTTTCGTCTATGCAAGGCGGCTAAGAATATCTATCCCCTCTTGAATTTTGGCGTCACTGGTCGCATAACTTATCCTGAAATGTGTATCTTTTTCGCTGAACACATTTCCCGGTATAATAAGCACATTGCTGGCAATAGCCTTTTCTACAAATTTGCTTCCTGAGCCGCCGGGAGCTTTAACGAACGCATAAAACGCTCCGCCCGGCTTGACAAGCTCGAACTTGTCCTTTAATCCATCATAGAGAAGGTTCCTTTTGTTTCTGTATGAATCAACCAAATCTCTTATTTTGTAATCAAGAGCTGCAATAGCTGCTATCTGGAAAGGCCCAGGCGCACAGACAAAGGTATATTGCTGTATCTTGGTCATTTCTTCGATTACGTTTTTAAGAGCCTCGCCGGCCGCCACGTAACCCAGCCGCCAGCCGGTCATCGCATAAGATTTGCTGAAACCCCGAAGTAAAAGCGTTTTCTCGTAGTAATTAGCTATACTTGGGCATTCGCCGTCGTAGCAGAATTTCTCGTATATCTCATCGGTCATAACGAGTATATCTTTTTTGGCCGCAACTTCAGCTAATCTCTTGATCTGTTCTTTTGAATATACGACACCGGTCGGATTACTCGGTGAATTGAGAATAATCATCTTGGTTTTGTCAGTTATTGCATCGGCGATTTTCTCGATGGGCAGTTCAAAATTCGGATAACTATCTACAAAGACACATCTTCCCCCCAACATATTGATTACGTGCTTATAGATGACGAAGTACGGGTCGGGTATAATCACTTCATCTTCGGGATTAATAAGCGCCAGGAACGCCAGCAGAAGCCCCCCGCTCACACCGCTGCTTATCAGAACTGCCGGATTTGACCAGCCGAATTCGTTTTGTAGCTGTTCTGCTATTCGTTTCTTCAGGACAGCGTCACCTGCCGTTTGTGAATATTTATTTTGCCCTGCCCTGATTGCGTTTATCGCTTCTTCTTTTAACGGTTCCGGTACATCGAAGTCCGGCTGACCTATCGAAAAATTCACCGGATCTTTCAGTGACCCAGCCAGCGCAAAGACCTTACGAATCCCGCTTGCGTCGATTTTACTTGTTCTGTTTGCGAGTACATTTTTCATTTGCCGACATATTAACTCCGCATTCTTAAATCGTCAACGAGAAATCCTTCTATGCTTTCCACTGAAAAAAACAGGTCCTTCTATAATTTGTTGCAGGTCATCCCAAGCGATAATTTAAAGAGTGTGTGGTGCATATTTTCAGGCAATATATGAAGTCACGGTATTCCATTTAATTTTACCGTCTTTTGTCACTTCATACTCTAGTAATAAATACCCCCCATTGTGACCATCCTCAAAGTAAGCGAGTACCCACTTTTTCGTTAATATCCAGATTTGGCCTTCGGAATAAAAATTCATTGTTCCGCCCAGACTTCCCTCGTATGGAATCAGTTCCCTGTGCTGCCTCAAATCGGAAATAATATCCTTAACTGGGTCTTTAAGCCCCTTTATTTTCTCCCAGCTATGAAGTTCGATGGTATTGGCCGGTTTATTTACGCTGAGGCCTGTCTTATCCAGTCCTCTTTTTCTCTCAATGGATTCGTTATTGCTTTGCTCGAGTTTTTCTAAAAGTTCCCGGTTATTTATTTCTAATCGCTCGATTTCATTTTTGTTTTTGAAATTACCAACGAGCAAAACCACTATGACCACACTCGCAAGTACAAATCCAAATTGAAACATTTGCCGAGAAATGGATTTCATTTGTCGCCTCTTATATTACATGACTTATAATTTCATATTGAGATTTAAAGTTGGAATACTAAGTAGCATTGTAAGATTTATTTATCTGCCCAAATGCCTGAGCTGCGTGTAAATTATAATCCCACTTTCGGTTTGGTTATAATATCTACATACCCAAAACGCTGGCTGTGCCGAGTATATCCACCATCTTGAAGCTTACTTATGGCCTTCTGTCCGTTGTCCCAAAAGCGACACCTTTCGCACTGAGAAACAATCGTCCCCTGAAAAAAGTAAATAGCAGCTCCTGCCATCCTTACTCATCCACTTAACCGGAAACGAACTTGTCTCCCCCGGCCCGACATCCCATTGCTGGTTATAATATACAGTCGTCCATGGCCCCCAAGGCTCAGGAGCATCATATATGCCGAAGCCACCTTGAAACCGCGGCCCCCGTTCATCCTTGCTGAAAGGAAGAATCTGACACCATAGATACCTTTTAAGCCCGGCATTATAGCTGATGCTTGAGCGATAACATTTACCGGGATTAATAAACACAGCCTTCATTTCGCGAATGTTCCTTGTCCACATCGGTTTGCCCGAATCGTTGAAGCCATTGAAGAATTCATAAGCGTTCCGCTTGCGAATCCTGTCTTTCGGTACTCGTGCCATTACCATCCTGTCCGCCGGCTCATAGGCACTGTTACTATCGTGTGAATAGATGTAAACAAAATCGTCTCTCGCACCGACGTAATTCCTGCCAAAATTCAAAAATGTTGGAGCACCGAAACTCGTTCTAAACTTCCAGTCGCACCACTTCCAGCTTTTGCCATGATCTTCAGACCAGGCTATCTGCGAATTGCCGGTATTTCTAACTAACATATAAAGCACGCCATCTACACAAATAATCCCACTGGCTTTCGCGCCTTCAGCGCCCTGCCCTATCCGTTCGCCGGTATCAGTGCGGATGTTAACTCCCCGAAAATCAGGTGGCGAGCCTGCAATCTTTGCGATACCAAGACTCAATTTCTTTTTTGTTTTTGGCTCAAATCCCCAGCCGTCACCATAAGCTGTGTATTGATTATCATCGTCCGCCCAGGTAATCGGCCAGTTATCGCTGCCTTCGGCTTTGCGCACAATTGAAGAAGCAGGCTCAAAGCTGGCTTTTACAACCAAGCTGCTTCGGGGATAAGGCGGTTCAATTATGGCCTCCATTACCGGATTGAACAGATATTTTTCCAGGCCGCCCCAGAACCCTTCACCTTGAGAAGGGTTAAAAAGATTTGAGCCGTTACGCACGATAATAAGGTCGAGACTGGGCACTACCAAAAGTACCTGGTTGCCGGCCCCTGCCCCTCCAAAGGCATCACGGGGCACTTTAGCCCATACACCGTCAAAATTTGTCCACCACCCCAATCCGGAGCCGGGATTAGGTTCATTCTCAGGCCTGTCGGGTAAAGGAGTGCTCGCATACTTAACTATCTCTTCGATACACTTTGATTCGATAAGCTGCTTACCCTGCCAGTTACCTTTTCGCAGCATCAGCCGGCCCACCCGCGCAACTGCACGGGCAGTGTAACTACCCCCGCCCCAGTTGGCAACCAGGTTCAAACCGTTTACTTTGTATGTTTGATCGTATCCGACAGACCATTCATCATCCTTCACACCAATGGGGCGCATAATACGTTCTCGCAGCAGTGTCCTCAAGTCACTATACTTTGTACCCTGCAAACTGGCGGTGACGGCATAGGAAAGCATTGCCATGCCAGGATTACTGTAAGCAAACTTTGTCCCGGGTGGAAAAATTATTGGGGCTTTGTCTCGGGAGACAGTGAAGGGGTCCGGGTCTTTCTTCCAAAATTCACCCTTCCACCCCGGCAATTCAAAATGAGGAATCTCGTCCTGCTCAGCATCTTCAATGCCCGAGGAATGTGTCGCTAAATGACGAATAGTAATTTTTGATTTCTTTGGATTTCCATTCCATTCTGGAATATATTTAAATGCAGGTTCATCTATGCTAAGCTGCCCGTCATTTAGAGCAAACATTAGAGAAACCCCGCCTACTAATGATTTAGCAAGTGAAGCTGTGTAATGACGCTGCGTCGGACCCAACCCGGAGGCATACCATTCATATACGATTTTGTCATTTCTTATAACCATGAATGTCTTTGTGCCTTTTAGAGCAAGGGTATCTTTTGTTGCATCAAGCTTCTCGGGCGACATGCCCTCACTTTCAGGCGATGCTGTTTTCCATTCGAACTCTGTATGCCCTGCAAATACGAATTGAGAAAAATAAGTGATTAGCAGTAAACTTGAAATTATTCTCATTGAAATGCCCCTCTCTTATTTTCACTGATACTGAATGCAGACCTGACATTTCTTCCAGCCAATATGATGAAGATTAACTGATTTCTAACTTTCGGCTCAACCATGACGATAAGAAAGTCCTCAATAATCAACCGTTAATTAGTATCCTCCTGCCTTACCGACCTGCTATGATGAGATATGAAATACGAAAGATAAGATATTAAATACAACGCATAATATACAATATGCAATATATGACATATTACGCATGAGATACGTATTGCAATGCTAACTTTCTTTTCAATCGGCTTTTGGTGCTTCAACTCCGGGGGCAGCTTCAGTCGTGGCCTCTTTTTCGATATCTTCTTTGTCTTTTCGGCCGGCATGACTCTTGCGATGAGCAACCTTCGGCAGACCCAGTAAAGAATCGCCCTCAGACCATCGCTCTTCATCTTTTAGCTTTTCAATACGTTCGGCACGCGACAGAACGTTTCGGTGTCTGCTCAAAGCTCCTTTGATTTTTAAAGAACGATCTATAGACATTAAAATTTTCTCCTAAAACTATTTTACCTTAAATTTAATTTGCTTTTTTACCGTAAGCGTCTCTAAAAAAGTTCGGTGCAAAAGTTACATAATTTGGAGGAGCTTGACCTTTATATTTGGCTCCTACTTCGATAATTTTTTGTAATGCTCTGTATCCATCTGTGCCGGGTGTTCTCGGATTATCATATTTGTTTTTTGTTTGCAAGAAGTAATTGCCGTTTTCCAGCACAATTTCAGTTTTGATGCCGTACTCGTCGAAATGTGCCTGCACAGGCCGCAAATCTTCTTTTGCTCCCCACTGCTGGATTACGATTACATTGTTACCTGTCGATTTAGGCGCTACCGGCTCGGCTGGCTCTGGTTCTTCAGTTTCCAGTGAAGCACTTTCTTCTTCTTCAACCGGTGAAGCCTGTTCTATGACATTAGCTACTTTCAGTTGCTCTACCGGTTTTTCCTGAATAATTGTCTCCATAACATTCTCAGCCGGCTCGTTTTGATTACTATCGGTTACATAATACAACTGACCGAGTCTAAAAGCTGCCACAATCAATAAAACAGAGCCCAGTACTAACGCAACGCCAAGTTGATACGGCATAGAGAATTCAACTCTACCTACATTGAACTGAACAACTCTTGGCTTTCTCCACCATTTTGCTGCTGTTTTGGATGTTTCTACATCTGCTGCAGACTTCTTGTTCGTAACCGGTTCATCTTTTTTGGGGACCGGCTTTTTCGGGCGCATTTTTTCCAAAGTACGGCCGAAACCGGGTTTATTGCGAGCCTTGCTCATTACCTCATAAAGAGCCTTTTTGCCTCGTTTCCGCGCCATAGCCGAATCCGTTCTATTTTACAACACGCACATAAAACTGATATTATATCGACATAAGTTAAAAAAACAAGCCAATATCTATAATATTTCTATGCGGATTTCAATTACAAACTATTAATATTTTCGAAAACACGATAAGGAACAATAAATTACCGGTATCTACAAAAAAAGGCCGCTTTTCAAAACGGCCTTTTGGTTCACTGTTAATAATACAAAACTCAATAGTCGTTCGTTTCCTGATGCTCACTATTGTCGCCACTTCGTGGATGAGCGTTTTCATAGACGTCTTTGAGCTTAGTTGTCGTAAGATGTGTGTAAATCTGGGTTGTTGACAGGGACTGATGACCGAGCAGTTCCTGGACACTCCTTAAATCAGCACCGTTGTTTAACATATGCGTTGCGAAACTATGACGCAGAGTATGCGGGCTGATAGCCGGATCCAGACCGGCCATTTTAAGATATTTGTCCATCTTGCGACGAACACTACGAGTACTGAGTCGTCTTCCATGCTTATTCACGAAAAGAACTTTGGAGTCAAAATTAATATTGTTTTGTGCTCGTTTATTCCTGTACTCCATATAATGCTGAATGACCTGCAAGGCGGATGAGCCAATAGGTGCGATTCTTTCCTTTTTGCCTTTGCCTCTGACATGAACGACCTCGCCCATGAAGTCTATGTCATCCATATTTAACGCCACAAGCTCGCTGACTCTTATACCGGTACTGTAAAGCGTCTCCATGATTGCTCTGTCTCTGGCGCCCAGCCAATTGTCGAGTGATGGAGTATCAAGTAATTTCTTTACTTCTTCATAATCAAGAAAACGCGGCAGCTTCTTGTCCTGCTTGGGAGTCCTGACAGCTACAACAGGATTGGAGGTAAGCTGGTTTCTTTTAACAAGAAACTTATAAAAGCTTCGCAGGGTAGCCAGCTTTCGAGCTATTGTTGCTTTGGAATACTGTTTCTCATTGAGAAAAGCAAGATATGCTCTTACTACATCTGTTCCTGCAGAAAGGAGCAACTCATCGATTTTCGGTTTAACTGCAATTGCAACGGCTGTAGCCGAATCTCCATGATGACCGGACTGTGAAATCGAGTCGGTATCCACATGGCTGCTCTCGGAAGCGTTCAACAGAAACTCACTGAATTGTGTCAGGTCGGCGCCATAACACTTGGCTGTGTGTTCAGAGAAACGCCTTTCATACTTCAAGTAATCTAAGAAATGTTGGATGCTTGTGCGGTCTTCCATAATTTTCCTACCTGTTTAATTTGTCAAGGGTTTTCTTAAAATTCTAAAATCACACGATTGTTTTGATTCATAATTTTACAGATGTTACCGAGATTATTTCGCATGAATCTGGGCATCTGTATTTTCGTCTAAGAGTTCATCCGCCTGGCCAATAAGCGACTGTGTTAGTTTGAAACTCAGCACCGCGGCATCAAACCAATCGAAGTCTGTACGCTTATCCTTTGCCTGCACAATCAAAGCATCCAGAAGTTCATCTTCGCAACCGTTATCGTAGCGGAATATAAACTTCTCTACTCCCTTATTCAAAACGAGTTGTCGCTTCATTTTTTTCATAAGAACAGTTTTAAGTTCGAGCGAAATCAGTTACCTAATACAGTCCGTTAATTATTTGCTATAAACACTTACGCTTGTTATCGGCCTAAAATGAACTAACTAAAGCCAAAAATTCAATTTTCTTTAATAAAGGTGATAAAATCGATACTCTGGGAAACATTACAACGCTTTTATCGGCCAATAAGACTACCGGCTTTACAAAATGAATGGGAATGTTGGTAGATTGAGGATAAATTTAGATAAATTTATTTTATCAGAGTAACTTGGCGAGGAGGGAATTGCTCTTAATTGACCTTGAAGAAGATTATTCCGTCTTTGTGCTTGGAGTGAATAAGACCCTGCTGCTGGAGGTCTCTGATATATTTCATTGCTTCGTTGCGGTCGATACCCAGTCCTGAGGATATGTCATTCAGTGAGCAAGGCCTGCGTTTCAGTATTGATAATACGTTTTCAGCCTTATTTTTAGAATATTTCACATGATGGAGTGTGGAAACGTCAGCAATAATTTCACATTGTGGGCCTAATTGGGCAGCTATAGTACGGAGTGCTTCGATATCCAAACGCTTGAGATTGGGCTCTGCTGTCGGGCGCACGGCTGTATTAAGCTGGACTTTGTCCGGCCGGATGCGATCTATGGCATTTCTGATTTTGGCAATTTGGTCTGATTTTGTATTGAGGCTTTCGACAAAAAACACTTCGAGCCATATCTGGCCGGAAAATTCATTTCTGAACTCACTTAATCCGGAAATCAGGTTTTCAATATTAATATCACGGTGTGGCCGATTTACTTTCTGGAAAGTTTCTGCATCACCGGCATCAAGTGAGGGTATTACCACATCAGCCTTTGCGCAATCGACGCGAACATCCTCTTTATAAAAAAGTGTGCCGTTTGTTAAAATAGCCACGGGAATATCGGTAACTTTCTTTATGCCTTCTATAAGTTTGCCCAGTTGTAAATTTAATGTCGGCTCGCCGGAACCGGCGATAGTGATAAACTCAGTTTTTAAACCTTTGGATAAAATCTCTTTTAATTCCACTAAAATAGGCTCAATGGGACCATAGTTACTTCGTTCTATGGTCAAATCGGTGGATTTGCCGAGCTGGCAGTATATGCAATCAAGCGTACAGACCTTGAATGGTACGATATCAATGCCGAAACTTAATCCCAATCTTCGTGAAGGCACAGGCCCATAGAAATATTTCTTTTCACCAGACATTTTTTATCCGCGGATGACCTCAAATATTTTTTTGCACACTTTCAATAAATCTTCGAGCCAGTCTATCGGCATGATACAGGCGGCATCTGATTTTGACTTTTCAGGTTCTGTATGGACTTCGATAAAAAGTCCGTTCGCGCCTGCTGCGATTGCCGCTTTGGCAAGTATCGGCGCCATTTCCCGTCGGCCCGCACTGGCATTGCCGAATCCACCAGGGTGCTGTGTGCTATGGGTGGCATCAAAAATAACCGGATAGCCGAGATTTTTCATTTGTTCGATAGCTGTCATATCATTGACCAGCCGATTATAACCGAAGAATGTACCTCGCTCTGTGAGTGATATTTGTTCGTTGCCGCAGGTACGAATCTTTTCAACTGCATTTTTCATCTCTTCGGGCGAGAGGAATTGGCCTTTCTTTATATTTATCGGTTTACCTGTTATCGCACAGGCGCAAAGCAAATCAGTCTGCCTGCACAAAAAAGCTGGAATCTGGAGACAATCCACAACCTTACCTGCTGCAGCGGCTTGAGAGGGCTCGTGAACATCGGTCATAATGGGCAGGTTGGTCTTCTCTCGCACGGCTGCAAGAATGTCCAGTCCCTTTTCTATGCCGGGACCGCGATAGCTGTGCAGGCTGGAGCGATTGGCTTTGTCAAAACTTGCCTTAAAAATTATTCCTACATCGGCCTTTGCGCTAATATCGACAAGTCTGTTGGCGATTTCCAAACAGCAGGTTTCACTTTCAATAACACAAGGTCCTGCCATTAAGAATAAAGGAGTGTCCAAACCAATTTTAACCTTGCCGATTGTAAAGTCCATTTTGTTGTTTCCTTTAGCCAACAACTCGAGTGTGCATCTTTTGTTTTATCCTATGGCTCTAATTATTCTTGTTCTTATTCCTGCGGGTTTTGCATTTTCGGGAACAATGCAATTGACTGCCTGAGATATTACCTCGATATGCACCGGCAAAGTCGGCCCGGGGTCGCCGTCAATTTCAGTCATGACTGAATCAGTATTGGAGCTTACAATGATGCTCTTTCCCTGCCGATAAATAACGTCGCCGGCTTTGGCATGTTGCTTCAAAACAGTCATCATTGAATGTTTGGCCAGACGAACCTTTGATGAGCATTTATAAATGCACACATCCAGTAAACCATCTCCGTAATCGGCAAAACGCAATATCTGAATACCTACGGCATATCTCGAAATGTTTCCTACAAAAACCAGGCTGGGGCCGTTGAAAACCTCTTCACCGTCAATCTCTACTTTCATAGGGTTGAATTTGTAGTTCCAGAATGTTCGCCATATCGGCCAGAAATAATCGAAGTGATCTATGTGTCCCTTTCGCTGCTCGCTTACTCGATTGACTACTTGTCCGTCAAATCCAAAGCCGGCTATGGTTGTAAAACATTTACCATTTGCCCTTCCCATATCCAGATGTCGAACATATTCTGCTTCGAAAGCCCTTGTTATTGTTTTCAGTCTTTCATCAAAACCTAATTCATTTGCCAGAAGATTTTCAGTTCCTTGCGGGACTATCAGCAACGGCTTGTTGCTGCCTTCAAGGCCTTGAGCAACCTCTCTAACGGTTCCATCACCACCGACAGCGACAACCATTGCACAGTCATAATCTATTGACGAATTAGCAGATAATTCACGGGCATTTTCAAGGGAAGTAGTCAGGCTAACTTTGACGTAAAAGCCTTTTTTATGAAGGTATTGTTCAAAACGGCGTCCGAGTAAATTACTGCTCGTCGCGCCGGATTTGGGATTTACGATATAAGCAATATAACCATCTTCCGGTTTCATGATTGTGGCTCTGAGCTTTTTTAACAAAAGAGCTATGATTTATTTAATAGGCTGCTGTAGCCGCTCCTTCAATAAGGACGCATAACTTTTTGAGATATGTGGCAGGCCATTCAGTCCCAAATTATTTTGCACATTGGTTATTTCTTCTTCGTTGGGCCCTTCTATTTCCACAAAATCACCTAACAGCGGCAACCGGTCTAAAGCAACTTCACAATTGCCAAGCTGCCAAAGACAGCGTTTTTTCTCAACTATCAAAACTTGTTCGTATCCTAATGCCAAAAGCAGTTTATAAACTGAATCGGCATCATTTATTTCAGATTCTATCTCCTGTCTTCTTTTAAGATTGCTTTTTTCTTTGGCGCCTTTATAAGTCAGAAAACAACTCTCGCTCTCTTCGACTATCTGCTTCCGTAAACGAAGACATCTGTCGGCTTTAGTCAGTGTTGCATTTACATCGTCAAAAAAGTAATCAGTCTGTAACTGCTCTGCCATAAACTTTGCACCAAGCTCGCCAAGCTTATGTTCTACTTCAGACAGCGAATCGACCTTTAGCTTTGTTTCGATTTCAGTGCACATCTAAATAACAATATTTACCAGTCGCGATTTAATAACTATAATTTTCTTGGGGCTTTTGCCGGCCAAAGCAGCGATTACTTTTTCGCTGGCTAATGCCTTTTGCTTTATTTGCTCTTCGTCTTCTTCAGCGCCGACAACGATTTTGTCCTTTATTTTGCCGTTGACTTGTACCGCTAATTCAATTTCCTTTTCTTTGATAAGGTTCTTGTCATATTCGGGCCATTGCTCGTAAGCCAGGCTGTCCGAATGACCCAATAATTCCCAGAGTTCTTCGGCAATGTGAGGCGCAAATGGAGCGAGAATCATTACGAACTTCTCAACAACTGTTTTTGGTTTGATGTTTTGTTTGCTGAGGTGATTGATAAAAATCATCATTGCACTTATTGCAGTATTAAAGCCAAAAGTTTCGATGTCATAGCCTACTTTTTTAATTGTCTGATTCAACAGTCTAAGCGTTGCCTCATCGGCCTGGGTTTCTTGTATCTGCCCGGCAAGCTCGCCTGTTTCTTCATCAACAATTGTCCGCCATGTCTTCTGTAAAAACCTATACACGCCTTCGACTCCCTGCATACTCCAGGGCTTCATTGCCTCAAGAGGCCCCATAAACATTTCGTAAAGCCGCATAGAATCGGCGCCATAATCTACAATAACCTTGTCCGGATTGACTACATTGCCACGGGACTTGCTCATCTTCTGCCCGTCCTCGCCTAAAATCATTCCCTGATTGATGAGCTTCTTGAATGGTTCTTTCGTGCCGACGTAACCAAGGTCATAAAGGAGTTTGTGCCAGAATCGCGAATACAAAAGGTGCAGGACGGCATGTTCGGCCCCTCCGATATACAAATCGACTCCGGTGTCGCTCATCCAGTATTTTTCCTTTTCCGGGTACCAGCCTTGCTGGTTATTATCCGGGTCAAGATACCTGAGATAGTACCAGCAACTGCCGGCCCATTGCGGCATTGTGTTTGTTTCGCGTTTGGCTTTTGAACCATCGGGTAGTGTTACGTTTACCCAGTCTTCAACACTTGCCAGCGGGGGTTCACCTGTACCGGTGGGTTTATAATCCTTGACCACGGGCAGTTCCAGAGGAAGTTCTTCTTTCGAAAGCCCTATGATGTCTCCATTTTCAGTATGTAATATCGGAAATGGCTCACCCCAGTAACGCTGCCTGCTGAAAAGCCAGTCGCGCAGCTTATAATTAACAGCTTTTTTCCCCTGGCCTTTCTTTGCGAGCCAGTCCGTGATTTGCTCCTTGAATTCCGCCGTACTCAGGCCATCGAATTGCCCGCTGTTAATCGCCCTGCCATCGCCGGCGAAGCATAACTTTCCTTGCCTAACCAGTTCAGCTTGTTCACTGTCATGCGGCGAAACAACCGGGACAATCGGCAAACCAAATTTAGTAGCAAACTCAAAGTCGCGTTCATCATGAGCGGGGACGGCCATAATTGCGCCCGTTCCATAGCTAATCAAAACATAATCGCTTATCCAGATGGGAATCTTTTCGCCGTTAACCGGATTTATTGCATAAGCGCCGGTAAAAACTCCGGTTTTCTCTTTTGCCAAATCAGTTCGATCAAGGTCACTTTTCCGAGCCGCCTGCTCACGATATTCTTTAACTTCTTCCTTATGGTCATCGGTTGTAATGATATCCACCGCTTCAAGCTCTGGGGCGAACACCATATAAGTAGCACCAAAAAGCGTATCCGGCCGGGTCGTAAATACCCAGATGTCCCGGTCGCAATTTTCTATTTCAAATTTAACTTCGGCGCCAATGCTTTTACCTATCCAGTCCTGTTGCAGTTTTTTAATAGAATCCGGCCAGTCAACTTCGGCTAAATCTTCAAGCAGCCTTTCGGCGTAATTTGTTATCCGCAGCATCCATTGCCGCATCGGCCTTCTGATTACCGGATGATCGCCGCGTTCGCTCAGCCCGCCTATAACTTCCTCATTGGCTAAAACCGTCCCGAGCTCAGGGCACCAGTTGACCGCAGCCTCTGCTTCATACGCCAGACGATGCTCCCCTATGTATTTTTGTTTATCTTGTTCACTCAATCCTTCCGGAGTATGCAGCTCTTCGATTGGTTTCGCTTTTTGTTCGGCTTCGTCGAAATAACTGTTAAAGAATTTCAGAAAAATCCACTGTGTCCACTTGTAGTAATTCGGATCGGTAGTGTTCACTTCCCTGTCCCAGTCATAGCTGAAACCGAGGGATTTAATTTGCTTGCGGATATTATCTACGTTCTTTTGTGTCGTTTCTTTAGGAGCGGTTCCCGTTTTAACGGCATATTGTTCTGCAGGCAGCCCGAAGGCATCCCAACCCATGGGATGCAGGACATTGAACCCTTTCATTCGCTTATAGCGGGCAACTATGTCGCTTGCTGTATAGCCCTCAGGATGTCCCACGTGCAGACCCTGGCCGCTGGGATAGGGAAACATATCAAGCACGTAATATTTGCACTTGGTCTCATCGCAGTCATACGCTTTGAACGTTTTATGTTCTTGCCAGAAGTCCTGCCACTTCTTTTCAATTTCGCCGAATTTATAAAGCCCCTTCTTTGAATACATCTGTATTTACTGCTCCTTATCAATGAAAAAACAATCTTTTCTTACACAATAAATTAAAAATATGTGAAAATCCACTAAATTTCATCGTCTATTAGCTGGTGTGAACTTTGGCGTGTTTTTTATTTTGATGTTGTTGGCTGAATAGACTTCAATGCCTATATTTGCCGAGTTGAAGACTTAACGCTCCCACATTCCATCCGGACGGACATGGAGCACTCCGGTATCGCGATAAAAGTTCAAGGTTGCGATAGTATAATCCACCAAAGTCTGCGTAGCTTCATTCTGTGCGTCAAACAGGTCGTTCTGGGCGCTGAGCACACGACGGCTGCTTGCCCGGCCGTACTGAAGCAGCAGGTATGTCTTGTTAAAGCGCTTCTCTGCCAATTGAAGAGCTTCCAGTTGTACTTTGTGGCGTTCGGCGGCTTCATCAAGATCGCGGTAGGCCTGGCGCACCTCAAGACGCACTATGTCGGCGGCCAGGTCGTATTCTCGCTGCCGCTGGTTCAAAGTTATCAGAGCCTTGCGATATACGTGCTGCTCAGGCACACGGTCCAGCGGTAAATCAAGTTCAAAGCCAAGACCATACTCTTCTCTAAGTGACCCTATATTATTGCGGTCGGCTCGTCTTGATGAAACAGCATCGGCACTGCCAATTATGTTCAACTCGGCGCGGAGTGCATCGGCGGTAACAAAAACTTTACGCTGGGCGTCGATGACTGCATCAGAATTGTTGGCCATATCGAGGCGTCGGAGCAATGCCGCTTCAATTACCTCAGCCTCTGAAAAATCAGGCTTGGCCATTTCTGCAGCCCTTAAAGCTTCAAGCTCATTTTCATCTAATTGGAATTCCGCTGTAGTGGGTAAACTCAGAGTAATCTTAAATTCATCAAGGGCCTGCTTGTATTCTTTTTCTGCCTGGATGCAGATATCGAATGCTTTCAATTTTTCCTGTCCGGCCTGGTCCAGCTCGAACTGAGGTAAACGTCCGGCGTTGGCTAATTTTTCTATCCGTCCAAAGACCTGGCTTAGAGTATTGTAATTTGTCCGGGCATTCTTTACCGCATCAAGCCTCTGCATCACATCGTAATACTGACTGATAACCGAGACTACGAATTTTTTACGATATCGATTGAACGAGCGCACTTCGTAAAGTGTGTCACGTTCGGCCTGAGTGAGGTTTTCCAGGACAATTCTTCGGTCGCCCCCGCGGAGCAAAGGTTGTATAACTGTAACGCTTAAGAGCGAAGCCAGGCCGCTCCGCAAATTACCGCTGAGCACTTCTACCCAGGCGGTGGCAACTTTTGTGCTGATTCTGGCGCCGCTGGCTAACAATTGATTGAAACCATAATTGGCTTCAATACCCAATACCTCGTCATTACGGTCGGCGGCATATCCACCTTCTACCACTCTGAAAAACTGTCTTTCAAATTCATAACGTGTCAGGCTCAGGTCAAGGGCCTTGATATACAACTCTTCTTTGTTGGTTTGATATTCACGATTGTGAGCGGTTGCGAGAGCTACGGCCTGTGAGAGGCTCAGGATGCCTGAAGAAGGAACGGCTTTTTCAATTTGTATGTCACTGGGTAACGGTGTGGTATCGCTGATTTTATAGTTGGCTTTTGTGCCGTAATCTACCCGCCATTTTTGATCTATGATGTTATAGACTTTTTCGTCAGCTTCTTTTTTATAGTTATGCTGAGTGCACCCTGCCAAATTAAACAAACAGACAAGACCGCATATAATCATATAAGCCGATTGTTTGGTAAAATAAGTGCAAATCATATATATAATTTCTATTCTCTATAATCAAGCTTTCAAGTTCCTTCTCACTCTTTAGATTTACCTGCAAAGCCTTGAGTCTTATCTAAAGCTTGCGTATCCCGACGACCTCACCTGTTATAAGCTTCATTTGAGGTGGAGCTTTAATCAAGAATGGTCTCCCCCACTCAGGGATATTTTGATTTCGCCACAGCCTTGCCGGTAATTGTTCAACGATCGGTCCAATGTATGTTATCTGGGAACGTGCAATCTCAATCTTTTCTGAACCGCCTCTTTTTGCGAGTTCTACGGCCATTCCTTTCTGAATTTGATTCACCTGGCTCTCTACGGCATAAGCGAGGATTTCAGTGGGCTTAACCTCAGTTATTGTGAGTATCGGCTGGCTTGCTGATACAGCTTCTCCAGGCCAATGCAGAATTTGGCTTATAACACCGTCAATTGGAGCCGTTAGCTTCAATGTTTTCCGTGGCTCTAATGCCTCAATTTGTACTAATAATTCGTCCATCCGCCGCTCCTGAATTTTTATTGCTTTGCGGATAACGTCAAGAGCATTGTCCACCGAGGGATGGTGAGGTTGATATCGGATATATTCATCATACCGATGCTGGGTTTGTTTAAGAGCGATTTTAGCCTGCTCCAGGAGTTGCTCGTTTTCTTCAATCTTTTTTGCCAGTGTTTCGTATTGAATTTGTGCTTTCTGAAGTTCATAAGGTGCTACGGCCTCCTGTGCCAGGAGCTCCTTGATGGTTTGTACTTCCAAAGCCAGGTCTTCCAGCATTATTCGATCAGTTTCGATTAGTGCTCTGTACCTTAGTATCTCAAGTCGGGCGCTTTCAACGTCAACTGAAAATCTTCTACTGTCGCTGAGACGGCTGGTTTCACGGTCCGCTTTTTCAGCGAGCAGGTCGTCCTGTGTTGGCACTAATTGTGACGTCAAGTGTTCTATTTCTGCTAAGATAGTGGATAATTGTGCCTGCAACTGGTCTTGTGGCTGTTCGTTGTCGAGGATAGTGTCAACAACAGCCACCGGTTGTCCCAGGCTGACTTGGTCAAACAATTGGACCGGCATGCTTGTCAGACGTCCTGTGCAGTTGGCTGCAATCTGGCGAACCTGTCCCTGCGCAATGCCCAAAACTTCAAAATGTTGTGAGCGGCGAGTGAAAAGCCCAACCACGCATGCGACGACACTTAGCCAAACCAGGATAGGCAGAATGTGCCGGCGTAAACGAGAGAGAAAACTTATTGGGCTTATTATTTTCATACGCGGCTTAGACCTCCAGCAGTTGCTCCTGCATTGTCAGATTGATGTTTTCGAGGCCTTCGACCTGTTGCAGTTCGGACAGCATCTGTTGGTTTTTTGCAGCATTTCGTATCATCAACTGATAGGCGTATTCTACTTCAGCAGTGCCAAAGCCGCTGGCTTGTGCCGATATTAGAGTAAAACTGCCGCAGAAACGTTTAAGAATAGCGGAAATTGGATTATCAGGTCCAATGTGGCCCCTGAAACTGAACCGCAAAAAGCCATTGTGTGGCTGGTGTGTACCAAACCCGGTAAGATACAGATATATTGCTATCAAACTCAGAATTATAGTTCCGATGATAGCGACATCATAACGCTGAGAGCCTGCCGCCATACCAACTACAAGTGAACAAAAAATAAAGGCTATGTCCCTGGTATCTTTGATGATGTTTCTAAAACGTACAATTGCTAAAGCACCCATAAGCCCAACTGCGGTGATAATATTGGAACCGATGACTGTCATAACCATCGCTATTACGACCGTGATTAGAATCAGTGATTGGACAAAGGATTTTGAATAGGACAAACCGCTGTGAGTAAAATAATAAACCCACGCCAGGACCTGTCCGAGGGCAAAGGCAAGCAGTAAGGACAAAATGATTGCTTCGGGTGTAAAAATCCCACCTGATGAAGAAGGACCTTCCAGTATTTGCCACATCCTATCCATAGTTTACATACTCGCTAACTGGGGCGCACAAAACTTTAACAAACAAGAATCTTGAATTGAAGAAGCGTACTTTGATATTGAGCGTTGCCTTAAATTAAAGCACTTGACCATTTGGCTGAGCCAAAAAGGATAACAATCAGTGAATTTTATTTCCAAAACGACACCGCCTCTTGTAAAGGGATTACGTTGCCAGCCGCTGCCGTCAAGTCTAACTTCAGGTTCTTTGGTAACACAGTAAGCAAGCTCACGGTCGAATGTTACTCTTACTTTGTTTTCTGAGCCGCCTTCGTATGCCTGCCGGGTGTAACGAATTAATACTGCAGGTTTTGCTCGTATGTTATGCATATATAACTGGAACTGATTGATTGAATCTGTATCGGCTGTATAATTCTGTGGTGGCAGTGGCAGACCTCCGAGCAAAATCGGAACATCACTACTCATGACACGGGCCCGGCTTTTCATAATGATAGTATTTATCCGGCGCTTAATCTCAAAAAAGCGGGGATAATCCGGTTCGTCGGTGTAACTGCGGATTCGTAGTTTGTAGCGGTTTTGAAGTCCCCCGAGACTTTCTTTGCAGAGTTGTAGGTTACTTGAATCCAGATAAAGACTCACAATCGGATAATCACGACTTCGGTGTAATTTACAATACCGGTCCAAAGGCAGATAAGGTTTAATGAACTGGATAATCCCCTCGGCCGTTGATTCGCTTATGTGGTACTTAAGCTCATGGCGGCATCTAAGAGTTTTGTCAGGCAGCTTATCAGGTATTTTTCCGGTACCCGCACTTCTTTTACGAGAACCAGTATTCTGCCCGGAAGTCGGTTTTAATGATTTACCCTCAAACATAACAACCTTCGTTATATAACCACTTTGTATAGAAGGATGTGGAAATTGTTAACTTTATTTATTTCAAGCACTTCCGGCCCTTGGCATCTGGTTCGGATATGAATCCCTCTTTACGATGCATAAAGCTGGTCTTATATTCCCTTGACCTTAGCTTTTTACCGCTTAGCCCTGCATCCAATTTGATAATTTTACCTATTCTAACATATTTAAGGCCTTTAAGTCAACATTATTTTCGTTCTGTAATCGCTGA
>JACKQG010000352.1_pt2 | contig 50453 bp, 26 predicted proteins | sample 8237621 | NCBI WGS metagenome assembly JACKQG01 (sample SAMN15677084, study PRJNA649215) | marine metagenome | biome: marine; feature: Black Sea; material: saline water; isolation source: suspended particulate matter (SPM) from the Black Sea western gyre | collected 2013-06-09/2013-06-10 | depth... | reverse complement strand
GGGCGAAATTAAATATCAGGGATGAAAAAGGAGAAACCCCCATTGATTTCGCTATTTCGAATGGAAGTTCAAATAATGATGAGACTATTGTTTTTCTGCGCAAACACGGAGCCAAAACGGGTAAGGAATTAAAAACTATAGGCAAATGAAAAAACGACTGACCGCAACCATGGGAGTCCTTGCACTGGGGTGGCTCGCTGCCCCGGAGGCGAGCGGCAACGATTCGCACAAGCCGCTTTTTGACGGCAAATCACTTAAGGGATGGGAGGTGCTCGAGGGCGAGCGGCAGCTTTGGCGGGTGGAGGACGGCGTCATCACCGCCGGCTCGCTGACGGAGAAGGTGCCGCACAATTCCTTCCTCGCTTCGACTCGGTCGTTTCACAATTTCGAGTTGCGGCTGAAGATCCGCATCACCGGGACGGAGGGCTTTGTCAATTCCGGCATCCAGATTCGCAGCGTACGGATTCCCGGCAGCCACGAGATGATCGGCTACCAAGCGGACGCCGGCCCGGGCTGGTGGGGCAAACTGTATGACGAGTCGCGCCGCCGCAAGGTGATCGGCGAATTGATCGACGCGGAGGCGGTCCGCCGCGCCGTCAAGCCGGACGGCTGGAACGACTACCGCATCCGCGCCGAGGGCAAGCGCATCCGCTCGTGGATCAACGGCGTGGCCGCGCTCGACTTCACGGAGGCGGAGCCGGACATCCCGCAGGACGGGCGGATCGGCCTGCAGATCCACGGCAACGGCAAGACGGTGGTGCAGTTCAAGGATGTGACCATCGAGACCCTGCCCCCCACCCCCAACGCGCCCACCTGGGAGAAGGCCGGCCTGCCGAAAGGCAAAAAGAAAAAGGCCGGGAAGGCATTGGCGGAACGAAAAGGCATCGCCCTGCATCCCCATGTCGGACAGCACCTGGATTTGCTGGAAATCTGGATCAAGGCCCGAATGGCCTATGCCGGTTTGCCGGGGCTGAGCATTGGGATTGTTGAAAATCAGGAACTGATTTACGCCAAGGGATTTGGTCATTCAAATCTCGAGACAAAAACGCCGACCACGCCGGACACTCTGTACCGCATCGCCTCGCACTCCAAGTTGTTCGCGGCGATTGGCATCCTGCAGTTGCGGGATCAGGGCAAGCTGAAGCTGGACGATCCCGTCAAGCAACACCTGTCCGACTTCAACATCACGATCTCCCACCCGGAGGCCCACCCGATCACGATCCGGCACCTACTGACGCACAGTTCCGGGCTGCCCCGCGAGGCGGGATCGGCCTACTGGCTCGACTTCAAGTTCCCGGACCGGAAGGAGATTTTTGAGCGGCTGAATCGCCAGAAAACCGTCCTGCCAAGCGACAGCCTGTTCAAGTACTCGAACCTTGCGTATGCCCTGCTCGGGGAGATCATTGAGCGGAAGACCGGCCAGACTTTTGCCGAGTATGTGGAGGGCGAGATCATGGCTCCGCTGGGCATGGCGGGTTCGTCGGTGGTGTTTTCCGACGGGCAAAAGACCAAGCTGGCCACCGGTTACGGCAGGCGCATGCCGGACGGGAGCCGGGAGGCCTTCCCGTTCATCGACGCCCGGGGTATGGCAGCCGCAACGGGCGTGACTTCGTCCGTCAACGACATGGCCAAGTTTGTGTCGTGGCAGTTGCGGTTGAGGAAATCTGGCGGCCGGGAACTGCTCGCCCAACGGACGCTTAAGGAAATGCAACGACCCCACTGGGTGGTCGGCGACTGGAAGCACGCGAGAGGCCTTGGCTTCGACATCACGCACACCGACGCGCGCGAACTGATCGGGCACGGCGGAGGCTATCCCGGCTACCGGACCTCGACCAACATCAGCTCAAGGGAAAACATCGGGGTGATTGTCTTTGCCAATTCGCTGGACTCAGCCGTCTATCCCGGTTCTCCATGGAGCGTTACCGACCGGATATTTGACTGGATCGTGCCGGCGATCAACGAAGCCGCTGAAAACGATGCGAGCCAGCCGATCCGGCCGGAATGGAAGACTCTGGTCGGCACATATCAAATGCCGTGGGAGGACAGCCACATCCTGTTCCTCGACGGGGCGATGGCAATGATCAACCCGAACACTCCCAACCCCAAAAAATCACTGATTCCGCTGGAGCACATTTCAGGCACCACCTTCAGGATCAACCGACAATTCAGGGGATTTGACTTTGGTTCCGTGGGCGAAACGGTTTCATTCGAGTTCGGCCCGGCACGGAAGGTGAAACGGGTCAAGATCGGGGTGTTGTACGCCAATCCGATCGAGTTTTGATCCTCCAGATATTTGCATGTCCGGGCGGGTCAACAGCGCTTGGCCAAGCGGGGGTTATTTCACCGAGCGGGTGAATCGTTGCCGCTGGTCGGTGGGGAGGGTCACGGGGCTTGTGGCGTCCATGTCCTGCCACGGGCCGTTGATGGTTGGCGCGGTCTGCAGTCGGCCCTCGAAAGTCAGCGTGATCGTGCCGTCGCCGTTGTTCGCGAAGCCAAGCGGGGGCGGCGCGACCTGCCCGGCGACGATGAACTCGGCCTTGGCCAACTGCCGGTAGCCGTCGTTGGCCAGAAATATCACGCGATACTCCCCTTCCGGAAGCCCGTCGGCGAAGGTCACGCCGCCGTTGGCCAAGCCGTCGCCAACGGTTCGGGTGCCGCCGACATACGCCCAGTCGATGCTGCTGGTCTCACCGAGGGGCATGAGACTGATCCAGTCCGCCGGGTCGCCGGGGCCGTTGTTGAAATGCACCGTGACGGGTTCGCCCGGGGCGTAGTGCGGCCTGTCGGTGGCCACGCCGGGGGGAATCACCACCGTGAACGACGCCGCATCGGCAAGCTGGCCGTATCCGTCATTTTTAAAGTACCGAGCCACGTAACTGCCCACCGGCAGATTGTTGGTGAAGATCACGGAGCCTTCGGAGAGGGCGTCGCCGGGCGTGGGGCTGCCGTTGACGTAGACCCAAGCCAGGCTGCCGTGCTCGCCGGGCGCCATGTCTGGACGGTAGATGCCGATCCAATCCCGTTGATTGCCGGGCCCATCATTGAAACTCACCTTGATCGGCTCACCGAGGACATAGCGATCCCTGTCCGTGGCCAAGCCGGCGAGAGTCGGCTCCGGCTCGGCGTCCGTGGCGACGGTGATGTTGTCGACCTCCCACCAGTTGTCGTGGCCCTGGTAATCCCAGGCCACAACGGCAGTCTGCGCCCCCGTAGGATTGTTCAGCTTCAGCGAGACCGTTTCATCATAGGCGGTCGGTGTCCGGGAGTTGAGTTCGAGCAGGGTGACCGGCGCGCCGTCGTCATACGCTACGGTGACGCGGGAACGGGACGAGTCGAACAGCCGAATCTTGATGTCATCGATATAATGTTTCTGGTGGGCGCCGCCGGTGCGTGCGGCGAACAGGAACTGTGCGGCTTTAATGGGGGAGAGGTCGATCGGCGTATCCCGGATCACGTCGTGGCCCCGGAAGTTGACGGTTGCCAAGCCGTCGGCGACGCGGATGTTGACGTCGGTCCATTCCGACTTGTGCCACATCATCAGGAAATCCCCGTCGTCCGTCACGAATTTCTCGCTATCGGCGGCGGCGGTTTGCCCATGAAACTTCTGGATGGCAACCGATTTTTTGCCGTTGAAAATCTCGATGGCGGGTGCCTCGCCGCCGCCCGAGTCCCAAGCGTCGAAGCAGACCCGGAAGGCCGCGTCGGAAACGCCTTCCTCTGCCGGATAGGCCAGGGTTGGCAGATCGTTGCCGATGCTGACGCTCAGGCCGTCCGCCGGCCGACGCGTGCCCCTGCCCATGAACAATCGGAAGCTGATTTCAAACTCGTTGAACGCCGCGCCATTGGAAAAATCATTGATCAGCATGCCGCCGCTCTGCGAATAGACGGCGTCGGTCACCTTGAGGATGCCGTTGAGTTTCAGCCACGGCCAAGCGCCCCCGGTTCTCACGTATTGCAGAGCCTGGACTGCCGTGCCGGCGATGGTGACCCCTTCGCCCACGTCATCCCCCTCGAAATCCTCCTCAAAAGCGGCGAACACCCGCTTTCGCTGCGCCTCACGCCAACTGGAGTCGTAAGTCAGGACGAGCGAACCGGCCTCCGCTCCGGCGATGTCAATCGTGGGCGTTGCCATGGTTGCGCTGAACTTGGCATCCGACTCGCCGCCGGTGTGGGCCGAGTCGGCGACGGCGATCACGCCGCTGCCCTTGGTGAATTGGTCCCGCTCCGGGCCGGCGGTCTTTTGCCAGGAAACCGGATCCACAAATGTCCAGCCGTCAAACTCGACAGAGGCGGCCGGTTCGTGGCCCGCGCCCCGCTCCGCGGTCCAGCCGGCAGGGGGCGTCGCAGTCCAGTCGCTGCCGTCCCCGACCGGATCATCCCCCGAGTTCCACGGGCCCAGCGTCAGGCCGTCAAAGTCCTCCACCAAGTAGGCTCCCTCGGGCAGTTCCACCGAAAGGTGCGCCGTCTCGCTTGTTGCCTGGCCGCCAATATTGCTGACCATGACGACGTATTCCCCGGCATCCCCGGCCTCCAGTTCAGTCAACGTCAGCGTGCTTTGCCTGCCGCCCTCAACCGGCCTGCCGTTGTGCAGCCAGAAATAATTGATCGGCTCGGTTCCCTCCGCCACCACGCGCAGTGTCACGGTGTCCTCAAGAGTGGCGTTCGCCCCCTCCGGCTGCGTCACGATCCTGATCGGCTCAACGACGTCCACCGTGATCGCATTCGACTCCATCTGGCCGGCGGCGTTGCGTGCCACCACCGTATAATCCCCCGCAGCGGCGGGGGCCACCCGGATCAGGGACAGCGTCGGGGCGGTTGCTCCTTCAAGCTCCACACCATCCCGGCTCCACTGGTAGGCCAACGGCTCGCTGCCGACCGCCGCGACACTCAACTCAACGCTGTCCCGCTCCATCACGGACAGGGATTCGGTCAACTGCGTAATCTCGGGCGGCAGCACCACCACCAGTCCGGCGATTTTGCTTTTTGCCGTGCCGCCGGAGTTGGACGCAACAAGATGATAAACGCCCGAGTCCGCCGCCTGCACCTTGGCCAAGCGCAGGGTGCTCTCCGTGGCACCGTCGACCCGTTCGCCGTCGTGATACCAAGCGTAGGTGATCGGGGCCGTGCCGTTCGCCACGACCTGCAGCGTCACAGTGTCGCCGAGAATTGCGGTTGCTCCCTTCGGCTGCGTCACGATCGTGACCGGCTCGATCACCTTGACCGTCACGACTCCTGACTCCGCCTCGCCAGCGGCGTTGCTCACGATCACCGAGTAATCCCCTGCGGCGGTCGGCGCCACCTTGGCCAAGCGCAGCGTCGGGGCGGTCGCCCCGTCGATCGCCTCGCCACCCCGGCGCCATTGATAAGCCAACGGCTCGCTGCCAAGCGCCGCGACCGTCAACTCAACGCTCTCCCCTTCGATCACCGTCAGCGATTCCGTCAACTGTGTGATCTCCGGGGGCAGCAGCACGATCAGATCGGCGATTTCACTGATCGCCGTGCCGCCGCTGTTTTGCATGATAACATTGTAACTTCCCGAGTCTGCGGCCTGCACCTTGGCCAAGCGCAGGGTGCTCTCCGTGGCGCCGTCAACCCGTTCGCCGTCGTGATACCAATAATAAGTGATCGGCTCGGTGCCCTCGGCCACCACTTGCAGCATCACGGTGTCGCCGACGATGGCGGTGGCTCCCTCCGGCTGCGTCACGATCGTGACCGGCTCGATCACCTTGACGGTCACGACTCCCGACTCCGCCTCGCCGGCGGCGTTGCTCACACTCACCGAGTAATCCCCCGCGGCGGTCGGCGCCACCTTGGCCAAGCGCAGCGTCGGGGCGGTCGCCCCGTCGATCGCCTCGCCGCCCTTGCTCCATTGATAAGCCAACGGCTCGTGGCCATCTGCCGTGACCGTCAGCTCGACGCTCTCCCCCTGGATGAGGGTGAGCGATTCGGTCAACTGCGTGATCTCCGGAGGCGACATGACGGTCAACATCGCTGGCTCGCTGATTACGATGCCGGTTGCGTTCCTGACCAGGACGTTATACGCCCCGAAATCCTTGGCCTGCAGATTGCTCAGGCTCAGCGTGCTCCCCCTTCCGCCGTCGACCCATTTGGCGTCATGCATCCAATAATATTCGATCGGCTCGGAGCCCTCGACGACGACCGTCATCGTCGCCGATGCGCCGGCGACCGCAAACACGTCCTGCGGCTGAGTCACGATCCTGACCGGCTCGGGCATGGTTACCGAGACGACATTGGAAACCACCTCACTCACGGCATTGCTGACCGTGACCGTGTAGTCGCCCGCGTCCGACTGGGACGCATCAGCCAAAGTCAGGTTCGAGCCGGTGGCCCCCTCGACTTCCGTGCCCCCCTTGCTCCACTGGTAGCTCAGCGGCTCATCACCCGTCGCCGTGACGGACAGTTCGATGGTATCCCCTCTCAACACAGTCATGGATTCCGTCAACTTCGTAATCACCGGCGGGGACTCGATCGTAAGGGCCGCCGTGTCGCTGGTCTCTGTCGCGCCCCACGGATAGCCGTCGTTCGAGACGACGACGTGGTACTCGCCGGCGTCCGCCTTCTGCACGTCGGGAATGGACAGGACTCGTTCGGTTCCATCCTCGATCGGCTCGCCCGCGAAATACCATTGGTAACTGATCGGCTCGGAGCCCTCGGCGTACACGCTCAATTCCGCAGTCTCTCCGAGCGTCGCGCTGACAGCTTCCGGTTGCAGGACGATTTTGGCGGGCTGGGCCGTCGTGGCCGTGAGAATCACGACCTTGAACGGGTCGGACTCCAGTTGCTCCGTGGCGTTGCTCACCTTCACCGTGTAGAGTCCCGCGTCATCCTCTTCAAGGTTGGCAAGGGTCATGCCCGGCCCGGTGGCACCCTCGATGGCCCCGCCATCCTTTGTCCACTGGTAGCTTAGAGGCGGCGTGCCCTCTGCGGTGACGGATAAATCGATGGTCCCCCCCTGCAGTGCCCATTGCCAATTGCCCTCTCCCTCCAGCTTGGAGTCGGTCAGGTGCGTGATGGCCAGTGGGATCAGTACGACCAGGTTGGCCGTGGCACTGGTGTCGGTGCCGCCCCACGGCAATGTTTCATTGGTCACTTCAACGTGATAGCCCCCCGCGTCATCGCCGGTCAGGCCTTCCAAGGTGAGCGTGCTTCCCGTGGCCTCCTCGATAAGCGTGCCCTCATGGAACCATCGATAGTTGATCGGCTCAGAGCCGGTGGCAACGACCTCGAATGTATGGGAGCCCCCCACGCCCACACTGCCGCCAACCGGCTGTGTCACGACTCTTGCCGCGGGGACGATGACTGAAATGGTCGCCTGCCCCACGAGCCGGTCTTCATGTCTGATCGCCAGCTTGTAGTCTCCGGCGGCTTCGGCCTCGAGATTGCTTAGGCTCAACGTCGCGCTGGTTGCCCCGTCGAGGATCGTGTCGCCCAAGCTCCATTCGTATGCCAGCGGGGAGAGTCCGGACGCCGTGACGGACAACTCGATCGTCTCCCCCTCGTACACGGAAACCGAGCCGGCAAGCTCCGTCGCCGTGGTGGCCGGTACGACGGCGATGGCCAAGGTGTCGCTCGTCACGGTGGCCAGCCGGTTGGAGGCCATGACATGATAATCTCCCGACGCATCGACCCCCGCCTTGGCCAAGCGCAGTGTGTTGCCCGCCGCGCCGTCAATCGGCAGGTCGTTGTGAACCCACTGATAACTGATTGGCTCAGTTCCGCTCATGGTGGCAACCAGATCGATGTCGCCTCCCGCCAGGAATGAACCGTTCTGGCTCCATTCATAGGTTAACGGCTCCTCTCCCGCCACCTCCGCCGTCGCAGACAAATCCAGCCCGTCTGCGTTTGACGACGCACTCAACTGCGTGACGGTCGGTGGCAAATCCACCGCCAACGTTGCCGTGTCACTGGTCACTTCACCGGCAATGTTCGACACCACCACATAATAATCCCCCGCGTCCTCCCCCTCTAACTCGGTCAGCGGCAGGGTGCTTCCCGTCGCCTCCGCAACCAGCGCACTGTTTGCCGTGGAAACGGCATCGGCAAAAATCTTGATCTTTAGATCATCAATCCAGTGGGTTTGATTGGCTCCACCAGTTCGGGCAGCAAACAGCCATTCCGGCCCCTCCAGAGGTTTCCAACTCGGCGGCAACTTTTCGCTGATCACCTCATGGCCCTTGAAGTTGACCTTCAGGTTGCCGTCCAGAAACAAGACCTTCACGTCCGCCCACTCTCCCTGTGTCCACATCCAGACATAGTCGCCGTCGGCATCCTTGAATTTCGCCTCCTCCAGCGCCGAGGTCACACCGTTGAAATTCTGGCGTGCCACCATGCCCCCAGGCCATATGTCCTGGACCCCAAAATTCTCGAAGTGATCCACGATCTGTTCTTCGCTCAACGCAACGCTGTAAAATGAAGCATCGTCGATGACACCAGTAAAACCCATGCCCCCGGATCCCCACGAATTGCCTTCATGTGTCACGGTGGTTCCCCATTTGTTGCCAAAGGCTATATTGCCACTGTGATTGTAGAGTAGATGAACCCCGGACACCTCACCGATCTTTTTGCCGTTGAGATACCCGGCCAGAGTGCCCTCCATGTTTCCGCTGGGATCACCGTCCATGACAAAAGCCAGGTGGTACACCTCATCAACTTTGATCGTGGTCTTGACGGTGGATATGCCCTCGCCACCCCTCTGGTTCAACTTGCCGCCCCACCGGGTCTCGGCCCGGTTCCATGCCATCATGTAAAGGTCCGCCTCGGACGCGTCACCGGTACCGGTCAGGTAGATGCTAATGCCCCGGACATGGGCCCCCTCCTCGTATAGCACCTGATGTTGACCGGCAGCGGGCAGCTGCTCCGCCTTGAACCAGAATTCCCATGTCCGCTCCTCCCAAGGCCCCCTCGTGATATTGATATCCGGGTGATTCTTTACCCTCAGAGCCTGGTCCTTTGAGCCATCAAAACGGACGGCGGTGCCGGCCCCGTTGGGGTTGAGGGCAGATACGCCCAATTCAGGACCGTTGATGTAGATCAAACCTGGATTACCAACCAAGCCGACAGCCCGGTCACGATCGATATCGTCTAATGGGATGTAAACCGTCGGGCCGTCGCTGTCGGGCCCTCTCCAGACGTCAATCGCAGGGGCTTCGCCACCCCCGCTGTCCCAGGTGTCAAAACAGATTCGGATCCCTTCGCCCGCGCCTTCCTCTGCCAATCTGATGGTATCAGGAAGATCATTACCGATACTGATGCTCAGCCCGTCTGCTGGCCGATGGGAAGCCGAGGTGTCATCCCCATTGCCACAGCAAGTGCTGTCGGTCATATAAAGTCGGAAACTGATCTCAAAGTCAGTGAAGGTTCCCCCGTCGGTAAAATCCGAAACAGTGAAGCCGCCGCTCTTGCCATTTGCCGCCTCGGTGATATGAAGCGATCCATCCTTGATCTGCGTGGCACCGGCAAGGGACGTCCCCTCCACCTCCTCACCATCATCCCAGTCGGCTTTAAACTCATCCAACACTTCAGGAGTGCCACCCTTATGCCATTCGTATTCGAGCCCGGTGCCCTCCGCAACCACCTCAAAGGTAAACGCCTCACCAGCGTCCGCACTGCCCCCTTGCGGCTGTGTCACGATGACCGGCGGATCGGCCATAGCAAGCGTGATCACAACCAAGCCCACAAGCCCCTCTGCATTGCTGATCGCCAACCTGTAATCGGCCTCAGAAGACACCTTCACGTCGCCCAGATCCAATGTCGGAGCGGTTGCCCCCACCATCACCTCTTCCCCCATGCTCCACTGGTAAGTCGGCGACTCGTTACTGACCGCCGTGACCGACAGCTCGACACCTTCCCCCTCAAGCACGTTTATCGTTTCGGCCAACTCCGTGACGGCCGGCGGCGGCACCACAGAAAGGGTAATGACTTCACTTATTTCCGTGCCAAGTTGGTTCGATACCACCACGCGATAAACCCCAGAGTCTTCGGCTTGTACATCAGTTAATCGCAGGGTGCTCGCCTTCCCTTCCTCAATTAACTCCTCCCCCTGATACCATTGATAACTGATCGGCTCAGAGCCTGTGAGTGTCACGGTCAGTTCAACGTTGTCTCCCTCTAATATCGCCCCCTCTTTACTCCACTGGAAGATTTTCGGCTCCGCCTCGTCGCCGGTCACCTCCGCCGTGGCGGTCAAATCAACAGCGGGACCCTCTCTTGACTTGGTCAACTGCGTGATGACCGGGGGTGAGTTCACCGTTAAGACAACCGTCTCGCTGGTCACCTCACCGGCGATGTTGGTTACAATCACATGATATTCCCCCGCATTCGCAGCCTGTACGTCGGTCAATTGCAGGAAACGTTGCTCCCCAACCACCTCGCCATCGTGATGCCATTCATAAGTGATCGGCTCGGTACCCTCAGCAACCACTTCAAACTTAAATGTGTCTTCAAGATCCGCGCTGCCCCCTTGCGGCTGTGCCACGATGACCGGCGGAACTGCCAGAGCAACCGTGATCACGGCGGAACCAACCAGCGTCCCGTCGCGTTTCACCGTCAACCTGTAATCGGCTTCAGCCGACGCCTCCACGTTGCCCAAATCCAATGCCGAAGCGGTTGCCCCCCCAACCGCTTCTTCCCCCTTGCTCCACTGGTAGGTCAGCGACTCGTTGCTGACCGCCGTGACTGACAGCTCGACACCTTCCCCCTCAACCACGGTGATCGACCCGGCCAACTCCGTGACGGCCGGCGGCGGCACCACAGAAAGGGTAATGACGTCACTGTATTCCGTCCCGAGTTTGTTTGATACCACCACATAATAATCCCCAGAATCCACGCCCTGTACATCCGTTAATCGCAGGGTGCTTTCCGTGCCACCCTCAACCGTCTCTTCCCCGTGAACCCATTGATAGCTGATCGGCTCGGTGCCTGTTAACGACACGGTCAGCTCGACATTGTCTCCCTCCAATATCGCGCCCTCGACTTCCCATTGGTAGGTTGTCGGCTCCTCCTCGCCGCCGGTCACCTCCGCCGTGGCGGACAAATCGACGGTGGGGCCCTCCCTTGACTTGGACAACTGCGTGATCTCCGGCGGCAACACCAGTTCCAAGGCAACCGTGTCACTGGACACCTCACCGGCTATGTTGCTTACCACGACATGATAATCCCCGGCATCCTCAGCCTGCACATCGGTCAATTGCAGGAAACTTTGCTCCCCAACCACCTCGCCTTCGTGATACCATTCGTAGGTGATCGGCTCGGCGCCTGCCACTGCCACTTCAAAGTGAAACGTGTCATCAAGATCCGCGCTGCCCCCTAACGGCTGTGTTACGATGACCGGCGGCGCGGCAACAGCAACCGTGATCGCGGCAAATCCGAGCAGCGCCTCTTCCCGTTTCACCGCCAACTTGTATTCACCCACAGCCGCCTGAGTCACATTGTCCACGATGTATCCGGTGGTGGTTGCCCCGTCGATCACTGCCCCATCCTTGGTCCACTCGTAAGTCAACGGCTCTTTGCCCGCCGCCGTGACGTCGAACTCCAGCTTCTCCCCCTCGACCACGGTCACGGATCCGGCCAGTTCGACGATCGTCCCCGCCGGTTTCACCTCGAGCGTCATGGGTTCACTTGTTTCCGAGCCGGCCTCGTTGGCGACCACAACCTGATACTCCCCGGACTCCAGGTCCTGCACCTTGGCCAAGCGCAGGGTATTGACCGTTTCGCCATCGAACTGACTGCCATCGTGATACCACTCGTAAACAAACGGCTCGGAGCCGGTCGCGGTGGCGGTCAACACCACGGTGTCCCCCTTGGCCAAGACTCCGCTCTCACTCCACGAGTAAGTTTTCGGCTCCTCCTCGTCGCCGGTCACCTCCACCGTGGCGGACAGTTGATCAAGCCCTCTCTCCAAACTGCCAGAGAGCTGAACATTTTCCGGGGGAACCACGACGGTCAGCGTGACCGTCTCGCTCGTCTCCTTGCCGAACGACACCGTTTCACCGGTGTCTGTCGTTCTCTCGTTCGAGACCACCACGTGATACTCCCCGGCATCCGACTCAATCAGGTCGGCCAACGACAGACTGCTCCCCGTGCTTTCCCCAAGCAACGCTCCGCCTTGATACCATTCGTAGGTGATTGGCTCGGTACCCTCCGCAACCACCTCAAAGGCGAAGGCCTCACCAAAGTACGCACGGCCCCCAACCGGCTGCGTCACGATTCTCGCCGGCTGCAACACAATGACCGTGACCTTGAACGGCCCGATCCGGCCCGATGCATTCTGCACCTCCACCGTGTAAATGCCGGCGTCCGATGCCTTCGTCTCAGCCAGGGTGAGCTCCGGCGTGATCGCCCCCGGAATCTCCTCATCGTCTTTGCTCCACTGATAACTAATCGGCGGCGTGCCGACCGCCGTGACGGACAATTTCAGGGTGTCCCCCTCGATCACCGACACGTCATTGGTCAACCGCGTAATCGTCGGAGGCACCAAAAGCGCCACCATGTCGCTGGTAACCGATCCCTCCGCATTGGTGACCACCACGTGGTAATCCCCCGAGTCCCCTGTTTGGAAATTAGTCAGGAAGAGGGTGGTGGATGTGGCCCCCTCAATCAAAGTCCCTGAATGATACCACTGATAAGTCAACGGCGCAGTGCCCGCCGCGGTGACCGACAACTCGACATCCTCCCCCTTAACCGGCGTCATCGACTCGGTCAGTTTTGTGATCGTGGGGAGCATCGACAGGTTGACCGAGTTGCTGGTTTCCTCGCCGCCTTCGTTGGAAACCACCACATGGTAACTCCCCATGTCCGCTGCCCTCAAGCGGGTCAGGCTCAGCGTGCTTTTTGTTTCCCCGTCAAGTATCGCACCCTTATGATGCCATTGGTAGCTGATCGGCTCCGTGCCGGACGCGACCACTTTCAACGTGAAATCACCGCCGAGAATGGCACTCCCCCCTTCCGGCTGCACGTCAATGCCCGCCGGCTTTAGCACGGTCACCGTGATGGTTTCCGAGTCCACCGCCCCGACGGAATTGGTCACCGCGACGCTGTAAACCCCCGCATCAGACAACGCCACGTCGGCCAGGGTCAGCGTGGACTGGGTCGCCCCGCTCATCTCCACCCCACCCTTGCTCCACTGGTATGCAAGCGGAAGCGCCCCTACCGCCGTGACGGACAGGTTCACACTTCCTCCCTCGGCAACGGTCATCGACTCCGTCAACAACGTAATGGTCGGCACAGCGTCACCGCTCATCGCATCGGGGAGAGCGAAATTCGACGGATAACGGGCCACGCCCTTTGTGATCCTGAGGTCATCAAGATACCCCCCAAAGTCATAATCCGCTCCAACATTGTAGCGCCCGATCCGTATCTCGTTGAAGTCGTAGGAATGGTTGTCCACCGCAAAGCCCTCCAGTTTCCCGTTTACGAACAACCGCATGAACCCACCCCCACGGGAAAAGGCCACGTGATACCAGGTGTTGGCAATGAACGAGGTCGATGCCTGCGTCTTGTTAGCGAACTCCCCCTCGGTGATCAGGATCTTCGTGTTGTAAATCACAATCACCGGCGCGCCACTGTTCCAACTGGCAGCACTCTCACCGAGGATTCCCTCATATTTGCTCACCCCGGTTCTCAGCACCCAAAACTCGATCGTGAAATCTCCCGTCCCAAAATTCCAATCCTCGCTGTCCGCAACGGTCAAAAAATCCCCCTTGCCGTCGAAGTAACAACTGGTTCCGCCAAACTTGGATCGTCCTGCGGAAATCTTCGCGTTCCCGTGGAAGGCCGGGGAATGGGCGCTATGACTGACATCCGTGGTGGACGTGGCACCATGAGTCCCGTCAAACGGCAACAGGAGACCCACTTGATCAAAATGCGGCCCGGCCACAGCACCGGGGCAGAACAAGGCACAACCGGCCGCGAAAGCCATCACGAAAAAATGAATCCTGAGATTCATCCCGTGCGGGTCAACGTCCCGTGTTGCAGGGGTCTTCGGCAGACCTAGAATGTGGTTTTCGACTGTCAACACTACTCAATCCGATACCAAAACGATCCCGCTAAACGCCCCAGTCGGTGACACTCCACCGCCGTGTACATCGGCAAAACCGTTAAAAACTTGAGCGAAAATAGGTTACTAAAGCGGAAGGTATCATTCATCGAACTGGGCGTCAGCCGATCAAACTAGCCCTTTAATGCCTGCCAGTCAACCCGTTTGGCCAAGACGCGAATGGGAGGTGGCCAAGCGCTTGGCCAAGCGCTATCGCTTTTCCCGGATGCTGAAAAGGTGGGTTTGGTTGCGAATGAGAAGCCGGTCGCCGGCCAGGGCCGGATTGGCCATGCTCATGCCGCCGGTCGAGTTCACGCGCACCAACCCGTACTTTTTGCCAGCCTCAAAAACGTACGTGTCACCGGCCTCACTCAACGCAAACAGATGGCCGCGATACGCCCACGGCGATGCGGTGAACCCGGTTGGCTTGTCCGCGTTGATGCGCTGCTTGTCGTAGTGCATCTGACCGGTTCGGGCGTCGCGGCAGGCGAGAAACCCAAAGTCGAACAGTGTGTAGAATTCGTCGCCGTAAACCAGCGTCGACGGATTGTACGGCGCGGCACGCTTGTCGTACCACGCGATGTGCTCATTGCCTCGTTCGCCGGCCTTCAGAGAGATGTCGCCCCGGCCACCGGGACGGATGGCGTATACATGCTTCTCCCGGTCGCCCACGTAACCGGACGCAATGTAAAGCAACCCATGCGCCTCGTACGGAGTCGGGATCACGATCGACGTGCGCGTTTTCCACTTGAGACTCCAAAGCTCCTTGCCGGACAAATCGTACGAGCGCGTGCGGTGCCGGCCGGGCAGAACCAGTTCCCTGCCGCCATCGTGTGTCCAGACAAACGGCGTGGCCCAGTTGCTCGGCTCGTCGCGCTTGGTCTTCCACAACGCCCTGCCGGTGACCTTGTCAAACGCCGCCACCCAGCTCTCCTCCTCGTTGTCGTTCACGATGATCAACTGATCCCCGTCGAGAACCGGCGACGCGCCGGTCCCCCAGGCGTTTCGCATCTTGTACGGCTTGAACATTTTCTTCCAAAGCACCTCGCCGGTTTTAGCAAGGCAATAGAGGCCGTGGCTGCCAAAGTAGGCGTACACCCGCTCACCATCCATCACCGGTGTCTCGGCGGCGTAGCTGTTCTTCACATGAATCGGCGTCAGCGGCCGGGTCGCCAGCACCTCCTTTTGCCACAGATAGTCGCCGCTCTCGAGGTCGAGACAGAGCACGAGAAAATGGTGCATGTGCTTGATCGGCTCCTTCCGGTCTCCGCCAAAGTAGAGGCCCGGCTTGCGTTTCTCGATCTCACCGTCGCTGACCGCCGTGGTCAGGTAAACGCGCCCGCTGTGAACCACCGGCCCCGACCAGCCCAGCCCCGGCACGGCGGCCTTCCACTCCACGTTTTTGGTATCACTCCACTCGAGTGGCAGATGGGGGTTGGCAGAGACGCCACGCGATTCCGGCCCGCGAAACGCCGGCCAATTCTCCTCCGCCGCCGCTTGGCCAAGCGCAACGGTGCAGGCAAACAAATGGACAATTTTTTTCATAAGGACTGAACGCGGGGAGCCTTTGGCCAGTCGCTTGGCGGGTCAAGGAAATTGACCTTCGCCGCTTGGCCCAGTTAGCTGGGGCGCATGAGTGTTCCGGAAGATTTTGCCGTCGTAATGGTCACCGCGCCGGACATGGACATGGCCCGCCGCTTGGCCAAGGCCGCGCTGGAGGCCAAGCTCGCCGCCTGCGCCAACATCGTCCCGGCGGTCGAGTCGCACTACTGGTGGGAGGGTAAACTCGAACAAAGCGACGAACTGCTCCTCATTTTCAAGACGCGCCAAGAACTGCTGCCCAATTTGGAACGAACTGTCCGGGAGATTCACCCCTACGACACCCCGGATTTCGTCGCCCTCCCTCTAACCGCCGGCAGCCGAAAATACCTCGCCTGGCTCGAGGATAATACCTAAGTAGAGTAACTTTATCGTTAATCTTCTCGGATTGCGCCGCTGTAAAGGTCGTTTACCTCTGTTTTTGCTGTTTCAACGTTGGGTTCTTGGGCGAGGATGAAGGCTTTCACGTCCTGTTCGGTGACGAAATACTTTTTGCCTATTTTCCGGGCGCGGATTTTGCCAGCCTGAATGTAGCGCGTCACCGTCCGGTATTTGAGGCAAAGCATAGCCGCCACTTCGTGCGCGTCAAACGCCTTGAAATCATCCACTTCAATCATAATCCAACACAGGAAAAGAGTATAAATTGGCATGATAAGTCAACATAATACGATAAAATACTTTTTAATGTCTTATGTTGCCATTACAAATGCTGTCAGTTTTCTCCCTCTCCCTACCCTCTCCCGCTGGGAGAGGGTGTTGCAGGGGGTAGCGCACGCCTCCTGTCCTTTTTCGTTCGTTCCTCGGAAATTGGCGTCTATTTGTGTTCATTCGCGGTTTCTCAAAAAAACCAATTCGCAGCGAAATTCTTCCTACCCCTGTCGGGTTGACCTTATGTCGACGGGCATTGTTCTTGTTGCTCTTTCGGCTTTTGGTACAGTCCGCGCCCTTCTGGTTTTCTGACCATGCAGAAAGAGATCAGCCGACGGCGCACGTTCGCCATCATTTCCCATCCGGATGCCGGCAAAACCACTCTCACCGAAAAGATGCTTCTTTACGGTGGCGCGGTGCAACTGGCCGGATCGGTGCGTTCACGCAAAAACCAGCGGGCGACGACGTCGGACTGGATGGAACTGGAGCGCAAGCGTGGCATCTCAGTCAGCTCGACGGTGCTGCAGTTCGACTATCAGGGGTACCAAATCAACCTGCTGGACACCCCGGGGCACAAGGATTTCTCCGAGGACACGTACCGCGTGCTCACGGCCGTCGATGCGGTGGTGATGGTGCTCGATGCCGCCAAGGGCATCGAGGCGCAAACGCAGAAGTTGTTCGAGGTCTGCCGGCAACGCGGCGTGCCAATCTTCACGTTTATCAACAAGTGCGACCGGCCGTCGAAAGGCGCGATCGAGTTGCTGGACGAAATCGAGAGTGTGCTTGAGCTCAAGCCGTTCCCGGTAAACTGGCCGATCGGCGACGGAGCGGATTTCAAGGGCGTGTTTGATCGCTTGGCCAAGCAGGTGCATTTGTTCGAGCGCACGACCGGCGGCGCGTACATGGCCCCGGTCGAGGTCGGAGGCATCTCGGACGACTTCGTGAAGGATCGTGTGCCGGGGGACACCTTGGCCAAGGTCTCGGAGGAACTGGAGATCCTGGAGATGGCCGGGGCGGCATTTGACAGCGGAGAGATTCTTGCCGGGAACACAACGCCGGTGTTCTTCGGCAGCGCGATGAATAATTTTGGTGTCGAGCTGATTCTTGACGGGTTTCTGCACCACGCGCCGCCGCCGCAGGGCCGTCCGTCCAATGGCGAATTCATCGAGCCAAGCGACGGGGAGTTTTCCGGCTTCATTTTCAAAATTCAGGCGAACATGGATCCGAAGCACCGTGACCGCATCGCGTACATTCGCATTTGCTCCGGCAAATTTGAGCGGGACATGACGGTGTACCATTCGCGCACGGGAAAAAAAGTGCGCCTGGCCAGTTCGCATCGTTTGTTCGGCAAGGAGCGCGAGACGGTGAACGAGGCATTCCCCGGTGACATCATCGGCCTGGTGGGCCACGCCGACTTTGGGATTGGCGACACGCTCACCACAAAAAAAGGCGTCGAATTCCACGAGATTCCGCGTTTCACGCCGGAGAGCTTCTCGTACCTGCACAACACGGACACCGGCAAGTTCAAGCAGTTCCGGCAGGGCCTGGAGCAGTTGCTGCAGGAGGGCGCGATCCAGTGCCTGAGCCTGAAGGGCAGCACGGTCGCAGTGCCGGTGTTGGCGGCGGTGGGGCCGCTGCAGTTTGACGTGGTGCAATTCCGGCTCGAGAGCGAATACAACGCCGGCTCGCGGCTCGAGTCCGCCCCGTGGCAGGTGGTGCGCTGGCTGCCGGATGGTTTTAGCGAGGAGAAGATGGATCAACTTTCACCCCCGACCGGCTCTCGTTTCGGATGGGATTCTGACGGCAACCCGGTGCTGCTCTTCGCAAGCGATTGGGCCGCCTCCTATTTCCAGCAAAACAACGAATCACTAAACCTTGCCAAGGAGCCGCCACCCTTGAACGGGAGCTGACCCTCGCCCTGCGCTTGGCCAAGCGCGCTGACTGACCGCTTTGTCCCAAGTCCCGCACACCACGCTTCTCGACGCCTCCGGCCTCAAGGTTCGGTACAACGACCATGAGGTGCTTCAGGCCGCGTCGTTGACGGTTCGCGACGGGGATCACCTGGGCATGGTCGGGCGCAACGGCTGCGGCAAGTCGACCTTCCTGAAAATCCTGGCCGGCTGGACTCAGCCCGATGACGGCGAAGTCATCCGGCGCAGCGGCTTGTCGGTGGGTTTTCTGCCGCAAGACAGTGACACGCCGGCCGACGTCCCCGTGATCGATGCGATCCGCGAAGGGGCGATCCACCAACAGAGACTGCTCGACGAATACGAGTCGCTGCCCGCCGACTCGAACCGGCAGACCGAGCTGGAACAACAAATCGCCGCCTCTGACGCGTGGCACATCGAGACGCGCATCAAGACGGCGATGACACACCTGAACACGCCCGCTGCGGACCGGTTGATGGGCACGCTGTCGGGCGGCGAAAAACGGCGGGTCGAACTTTGCCGCGCGATCGTCTCCAACCCGGATTTTCTGATTCTCGACGAGCCGACCAACCATCTTGACACCGAGTCGATCGAGTGGATCACGGGGTACCTGAAAACGTTTCGCGGTGCGTTTCTCGTCGCCACGCACGACCGGTATTTCCTCAACGCAATCTGCAACCACATCGTCGAGTTGCAGGGGGGGCGGTTTTTCAGGCACAAGGGCAACTACTCCGACTACCTCGAGTCCTGCCTCGCCCGGATGGAGAACGAGCAGGCGCTCGAGTTGAAGCGGAAGCGTTTCCTGCGGCGCGAGCTGGACTGGGTTCGCCGCGGGCCCAAGGCGCGCACGACCAAGGCAAAATTTCGGGTGGAAAAATTCCACTCCATCAAAAACACGGAGAGCCCCGACAGGGAGCTGTCGATGAACTTGATCATCCCGCCACCGGGTCAGTTGGCCAATCGCGTGGTGGATCTGATCAACATCGGGCTGGAACTGGGCGGCAACGGATTGATTGATGGATTCGATTTCAAGTTCGAGGCCGGCATGCGGATCGGCATCTGCGGCCGCAACGGCCTCGGAAAGACCAGCCTGCTTAAAATCGTGCTGGGGCAACTGGCCCCGACCGTCGGCAGCCGCAAGGCCGGTGTGCTGACCCAGTTCAACTACGTGGACCAGGAACGCGTGCAGCTTGACCCGGAAAAAACATTGCTGGAGGAGGTCGCCGAGGGCGCGGACTCGATCCCGTTCGGCAACGGCAAGCTGGCCATTCGCGCCTATCTGCAGCGGTTTGGCTTTGATCCCAAGCGGATCACCATGCGGGTCAAGAGCCTGTCTGGCGGCGAGAAGAGCCGTCTGCTGCTGGCGCGCATTCTCAAGCACGGCGGCAACTTCCTGGTCATGGACGAGCCGACCAACGACCTCGACCTGCCGACATTGCGGCTGCTGGAGGAAGCACTGCTGGCGTTCACCGGCTGCGTGCTGGTGGTCAGTCACGACCGATATTTTCTCAACCGAGTCTGCACCGGCATCCTCGCATTCGAGGGTGACGGACGGGTTGTTTACAACGAGGGCGACTACGACTATTACCGCGAAAAACTTGCCGAGCGGACGACGCGCCCGGCCAAGCCGACAAAAGCCGTACGGACTAGCAGCAAGCCAAGCCAAGCGTCCAAGGCCAAGTCGCGAAAATTGACCTGGAAGGAAAAGGATGAACTCGAAGGCATGGAGACGGCAATCCTCAGCGCCGAGGAGGAGGTGGCCCGAATCGAGGGCCTGTTCGCCGACCCGGAGTTTCATTCATTGCACGGTGCGCAATCCAAAAAACTGACCCGCGAACTGGAGGCTGCGAGGGAGCGAACCGCCTCGCTCTACGCTCGCTGGGAGGAACTTGAGGGGATACGGGCCGCAAGCGAAAAGCCGTGAGTCTTATTATGAATCGAAGCCCGGACCACCCGGCTCCGGGGCCGGAAGATCTTCGACCTCGGCGGAGGCGGCAGCATCCAGCTGATTTTTCATCTCCTTGCCGGAGCGGAACTTGACCACTTTCCGCGCCGGGATCCGGATATCCACACCTGGATCCTTGGGGTTGCGACCGATGCGTTCCTTTCGAATCTCTATCTTGAAGACGCCAAAATTGCGCAGCTCCACCGTGTCGCCGTTGACGAGGGCGTCACGAATGGCATCCAGCGTGTGGGTGATGACATCCCCGACCTGTGCCTGATGCATCTTGACACCCGGCCTGAGGGCAAGTCGCACTCGGGTGGCCAAATCCCTCTTTGTTACGGTGCTTTTCGATTTGTCGGCCGCGTTCATGTGTCGGTGGGTTAAGCCGATGATTCGCTGAACAGGGAGCCGTACGCCCTCGGCGGCGATGAGTCAAGCCGCTTTTTGGTAAAAACTTGGTTTGCAGGGAGGGCTAACTCTCGCTTGGCCAAGCGCTTGGCCAAGGTTCCGGTTAGACAAGGACCGATTTGATGACGTGGGCCTCCTCCTCGACGCCCGTCAATCGGGCGTCCAACCCTTGAAAACGATACGTAAACCTCTGGGAATCAATGCCAAACAGATGAAGCATGGTTGCGTGAAGGTCACGCACATGAACCCGATCCGTGGTGGCGTGATAACCCAACTCATCCGTCTCGCCGTGGGTGATCCCGCCCTTAATCCCACCCCCCGCAAGCCACATCGAGAACGCCCGAATATGGTGGTCGCGCCCGGCGGTGGAACCTTTTCCCTGAAACATCGGGGTGCGCCCAAACTCGCCGCCCCAGATCACCAGCGTGTCGTCGAGCATCCCGCGCGCCTTCAGGTCCTTCACCAGCGTTGCGCTGGGGTGATCGCATAGGCCGCAACAAATCTTCATGTACCGCTCGAGGTCACCGTGATGATCCCAACCCCGGTGGTAGAGGTGGATGAAGCGCGTGCCGCGCTCGGCAAGGCGCCGGGCCAGCAGGCAGTTCGCGGCAAACGACCCGTCCATGCCGTCGACGCCGTAGGCATCGAGCACGTGCCGCGGTTCGCCGGAAAAGTCCATCAACTCCGGCACACTGGTCTGCATGCGGAACGCCAGTTCGTACTGTGCAATGCGCGTGTCGATTTCCGGGTTAGCGACCTGCTCGTTGCGCAGGCGGTTGAGTTTGCCGATCGTGTTGACAAGGCTCCGCTGCTGTCGGCGGTTCACGCCGGGCGCGGATCGGACGTAGTGCACCGGGTCGCCCTGTGAGAAAAACTGGACGCCCTGATGGCGGCTCGGCAAAAAGCCGGCACCCCATTGGCGCGACGCGATTGGCTGCGGATTGCGGCCGCCCTCGCTGGTCAGCACCACGAACCCGGGGAGATCTTCGCTCATCGAGCCCAGCCCGTACGTCACCCAGGCGCCCATGCTGGGCCGGCCGGAGATGGACGTGCCGGTGTTCATCACCGTGTGCGCCGGGTCGTGGTTGATCTGGTCGGTGTGCATCGAGCGCACGATCGCGATGTCGTCGGCGATGCCGGCGATGCCGGGCAGGATGTCTGAGATCTGCTGGCCCGACTGGCCGTGCCGCCGAAACGGAAACATCGGGCCAAGGCATTTGAGATTTTGGTTTTGCAACTGGGCAATCGGCTGGCCCTTGGTGAACGACACCGGCATCGGCTGGCCGTTCAGCTTGGCCAATTCCGGCTTGTGATCGAACGTCTCTAAGTGCGACGGGCCGCCGGCCATGCAGAGAAAAATCACCCGCTTGGCCTTGGCCGCGCGGTGCGGCAGCCCGGACGATCCGTCGGCGGCACCTTGGCCGAGGAGAAGCCCGGGCTTGGCCAAGGTGGCCCAGGCAGTCGCCCCGATGCCCAGCGATGTCCGGCTAAGGAACGAGCGGCGGTTGATGAGCGTATCCACTTGGTGATGAGAGAGTTGCATATCAGTTTCGCGTGATGGTCTCGCTGAGATTCAGCAGCGCTTGGCCAAGGACGGTCCACGCAGCGGCCTCCGGCTTGGCCAAGCCAGGGGGCAGTCGCAGCATGCCAACGGCAAGCAACTCGTTGGCGGCGTCAGGGTCAGACTCGTAGCGTTGGCGAATATCTCCGAGAAACGCCTTGGCCACGGTGAACTCCTCTTGGCTTGGCTCGCGGCCGAGTGCCGTTTGCCACGCCCAGCCCAAGCGTTGCCGGTCGGTGGAGCCGGCTTCGTTGAGAATGCGGAGCGCAAACCCGCGGGCTGCCTCGATGAACGTGGGATCGTTCATCAGCGTGAGCGCGGCCAGCGGCGTGTTGCTAACCGGCCGTTGCGCGGTGCACTCCTCGCGGGTTGGCGCGTCGAAGGCGCGGAACATCGGGTGCAGAAACTGTCGCTGCCAATGCACGTAGACGGCGCGCCGGTATTGGTTGGCGTTCATGTCGGCCTCGTAGGCGCGCTTGGGAAAGTTGAGCGGCGCGTAGTAACCGGCTGGCTGGTACGGCTTGGCGACTTGGCCCCCCATGCGATCGTTCAACAGACCACCGAGTGCCAGCGCGTTGTCGCGGATTGTCTCGGCGGGAAACCGGAAGCGCCCCTGCCGCGCGATCAACCGGTTGTCCGGGTCGAGCTCGAGTTGTTGCGGAGTGACGAGCGACGACTGGCGGTAGGCGCTCGAGGTGACGATGAGCCGGACGAGGCGCTTGATGTCCCAGCCGCTCTCGACGAACTCGACCGCGAGCCAGTCGAGCAGCGCGGGATGCGTTGGCCATTCCCCCTGCGAACCGGTGTCGTCCAGCGTTCTCGACAGGCCGGAACCGAAAAACAGGTACCAGAGGCGATTCACAAATACGCGCGCGGTCAGCGGGTTGCCGGGCGACGACAGCCAGCGAGCCAGGTGCAGCCGGTCCGCGCGGCCCTTGGCACTCAACGCAGGAAGGAAATGCGGCACCGCCGGGGCAACGATCTCGCCCGAGTCGTCCATCCAGTTGCCGCGCGGCAAAATACGGATCGGGCGCGGCTGGATGCGCCCGGTGACCATTGTTCGAGTTTGTTTGGCCGACGACACGGCCAACGGCGAGACGACCTTCATCTCCGGCTCGCGCTTGGTCGGGAGCGTGTTGGTGCCTTTAAAAGTCTGATCGTCGTTCACATCGGCGAAAAACGCCGCGAGGCTGTAAAAATCCCGCTGCGTGAACGGATCATACTTGTGGTCATGGCACTCGGCGCAGGCCATCGTCGCCCCAAGCCAGGCGTTGGAAAGGTTGCGCACGCGGTCGGCCGAGTATTTGGCGAGGTACTCTTTTTTTTGCACGCCCCCCTCGTGCGAGGTCTGCAGCAGGCGATTGTAGCCGCTGGCGATTTTTTGGTTCACCGTCGCATTGGGCAGCAGGTCGCCGGCGATCTGTGCGGCGGTGAACCGGTCGAACGGCAGGTTGTCGTTGAACGCCTTGATGACCCAGTCGCGGTACGGCGTGATCGCGTGATCCTGATCGCCGTGATAGCCGACGGTGTCGGCGTAACGGACGAGGTCGAGCCAGTAACTGGCCAAGCGCTCCCCAAATCGCGGCGACGCCAGCAACTCGTCCGCCACCCGCGAATAGGTCTCCGGCGACTTGGCCAGGCGCTTGGCCAAGCGCGGCGATGGCGGCAGGCCGGTGAGGTCGAAGTGCAATCGCCTGGCCAAGGTTGCCGCATCGGCGGGGGGCGACGGCGGGAGGTTCGCGCTCTCGAGCCGCGCGAGGATGAAGCGGTCGATCGCGCCGCTTGGCCAAGCGCGGTCGCTGACGCTTGGCAACGCCGGGCGCTTGGGCGGGAGGTAGGCCCAGTGCGCCTCGTATTCGGCTCCCTGGGCGATCCAGTCGCGCAGCCGTTTTTTCTCCCCGTCGTTTAGCGGCTTGCCGGTTTCCGGCGGGGGCATCAGGTCGTCCTCGTCGTCGGTGGCGATGCGGGCGATCAATTTGCTCTGGGTCGGCGCACCGGGTGCCACTGCGGAGTAGCCGTCGAGGTCGGCCACTGCCCCTTCACGGGTGTCCAGCCGCAGTCCTGCCTTGCGGTGGCTGGCGTCCGGCCCGTGGCAAGCGAAGCAGTGGTCGGAGAGGATTGGGCGAATATCCCGGTTGAATTGAATCTTACCGGCTTCCGCAAAAAATGCGGTCAGAGTGATTGCCAGTGACGGGAGGAGTCGGTGGAGCCTCTTGAAAGTCATGCTGAACATTCGCGCGGGGACGATCGTGCCAAAAAAAACGGGACGTGTCACACTCCCGCTTGTTGGGCGTTGGCATGGCGTTTGCTCAGGGAAACCCGGTTTTTTGTGGCCGAAAACGGCTGAAACAAACTGACCCTGCGGTTTGACAACCGGACACCGGGGCATAGACTGAAACCACTTTTTGGCAAGAAATGAAGTTGCTCAACTGGCATAAACCCATCCGCGCCGTGCTGGCAGGGTTGCTGATTCTCGGCGCTTCCACCGGGGTGGAGGCCCGGAAGGGATATCTCCCCCGCATTTTCAAGCGCAACAAGGCGGCAGCCGTGGAACCGGTGGCGGAGGCGCCCAATGGGCCGATGGGCCGCGTGGTAATCCCGCTCAATCGACTGACAGCGGGCGATGTGGAGCGGATGCTGGACGATGCCTACGGCCGGGACAACTCCTTCAGCGTCGTGGAGCCAAGCCGCTTGGCCAAGGGGGTCATCGTGATCGGCCCCAAGAGTGAAATCGACGGCATCCGCGAACTGCTCGCCCAGGCCGATCCGGACGACCGCAATTATCTAATCGCCAACAAAACGATCCTCCCGGAAGGGATCGTGAGTGAAGCGGAACTCGAGGCCGAACTGCCGGACAGCTTTTACGCCGAGGCCAGAAAGAACGCCGAGAAACACGCCGGCGAAGAACCATCAAGCTGGCGGCAAAAGGCAAACCCGATGAACTGGTTCAGCAGTAAGGAGCCGGTCACCCGGAAGGGCAACTGGCGACAGCGAGCGAATCCTCTTAATTGGTTTCGCGGAGACAAACCGCGCAACAAGCCGTCGGCTCCTCCCCGGAAAGCCCGTGGTGAGCGATTGAAGCCGTCAAAAAAACGCGGCGACACCGAACGCGAACTTCCCATCGTGACGAATGGGCATACCGCCATCAAGCTGGCCCACGCCGACGCCGGGGAAATTTCCACCCAGATGCAGGCGCTCTACGGCGGCACCGAGGTGCGGATCGTGCCGGTGAAACAAGCCAACATCATCCTGGTGACCGGGAGCAAATCCGAAACACGGGACATACACCGCTCCATCGTGGAGTTGGACCAGGCTGCGGTGGAGCTTTCCGCCGGGGAGATCGCGGACGCGACGCAGTACATCCGCAAGATGGCGGACAGCCGAAACACGGCCTTTCGCATCACGCGCCCGCACAAGCCGAGGATACGCCCGCTGCCGCCCATCTCCATCACCGGCGACCCCGAGCCGGAGTTCAACCAAGCCGTGGCCGCCGGCACGGTACGGCTCCCGGATTATGTGAAGCCGCCCGCGGAGGAGCATACACCCGTCGCGCCGAAAGAGCCTGATCCGCTGCAAAAGTTCTTCGAGGATTACATGCGAAACTCGATGGATGCCAAGCGGCGCAGTTCACAAGCCGACGCCCTGCATGAATACTATATGAGCACGGGCCAACTGCCACGGCCGGTCGTAGAGGTGCACGTGGACCGCGGCCCGCAGTCGGTCACGAACCTGCTGCAATACCTGTACACCAAGCCGGCCACTCCCCCGGCCAAGCCAAGCGGCAGCTCCGCAACTTACCAGCAGGGTGACCGAAAGCCGGTCTCCACAAAGCCCCATCACTGACGCCCCGTCGGCAAACCGCCGGCAAACCATCCGCGCATTCCCGCTTTGACTTGCAGGGCCTTGGTTGCCACACTCCCCGCAACCGAGTTTCCCATGTCCACCCATCTGTCGACCGATCAAATCAACGCGTTCCAGGAGGACGGCTACCTCATCGTGCCCGGCCTGTTCGACGCCGAGGAGGCCGAGATTCTCCACGCCGCAGCCAAGGCGGACAAGGCGTTCGGCCAACACGCCTACGACCTTGAGGACGGCGAGGGGGGCAAGGCGCAACTGGTGCTCTGGAACAAGGCGGGCGAGGATCTCTGGGGTGCCATCGCCCGCTGCGAACGCGTCGTCAACGCCATGGAGGCACTGCTCGGAGACGAAGTGTATCATTACCACAGCAAGATGAGCATCAAGCGGCCGCGGACCGGCGGCGCGTGGAGCTGGCATCAGGATTACGGCTACTGGTACCAGAACGGCTGTCTCTACCCCGACCTGGCATCAGCCTTCATCGCGATCGATCCCAACACCCGGGCCAACGGCTGTATGCAGGTGCTCAAGGGGTCGCACAGGATGGGCCGCATCGAGCACGGCCGGTTCGGCGACCAGACCGGCGCCGACCCCGAGCGAGTCGAGCCTGCGATGAAAGTGATGGATCTTGTTTACGTCGAGCTCGAGCCGGGCGACACGCTGTTCTTCCACAGCAACACCTTGCATCGCTCCGATCAAAACACCTCCGAGTCCCCCCGCTGGTCGCTGCTCTGCTGCTACAACACCAAACACAACAACCCCTACAAGGAATCGCATCACCCCTTCTACGAGCCGCTCGAAAAACTCCCCGACAGCGCGATTCGGGAAATGGGCTCACGATTGTTTGAAGCCGGAACGGACTTTTGGGATCCTGCGAACGACGAAACAGTGGGCACCGGCAGGGACTGAAACAGGGTAAGCCTATGGAACTGAACATCCATTCACCTCATCCGGCCCGGTTGGACTGGCGCATCGGCTGCATCGGCAGCGGGTTCATCGTAAACGACTGCCATCTGGTCGCCTACCGGAAGGCCGGCTTCAACCCGGTCGCCATCGCCTCCCGCACCCAAGCCAACGCCGCCAACTGTGCCGCGCAGCACGACATCCCGGCCGTTCACGACTCGATTGACCAACTGCTCGACGACGAGTCGATCGAGGTGCTCGACATCGCCGTGCCGCCCGACAACCAGCTCGCCGTCATCCAAGCTGCCTGCGAACGCGGCACGGCCAAGGGCATCCTTGCGCAGAAGCCGCTTGGCGCGAATTACGCCGAGGCGGTCGCCGCGGTCGAGGCCTGCGAACAGGCCGGCATCGTGTTGGCCGTGAACCAGAATATGCGGTACGACCAGTCGGTGCGCGCCGGCAAAACGCTCCTGGCCAACGGCACCATCGGCGAACCGGTGTTGGCCACCATCGACATGCGCGGCATCCCCCACTGGATGCCGTGGCAAGAGCGCCAGGGCTGGGTCACGCTGCGCATCATGTCCATCCACCACATGGACACCTTCCGCTACTGGTTCGGCGATCCGGAGCGCATCTTTTGCACCACACGACCCGATCCGCGCACGCAGTTCCCGCACACAGACGGTATTGCCAGCTACATTCTCGAATACGCCAGCGGCCTCCGCGCCATCGCCATCGACGACACGTGGACCGGCCCCGCGCGCGAAGGTGCCCCGGCCGACATCGGTATCGAGTGGCGCATCGAGGGGCTCGACGGCTTGGCCAAGGGCAACATCGGCTGGTGTCGGGACCCTTACACCACGCCGTCGACAATCACCTACGCAGCCAAGGGCGACTCCGGTTTTCACTCGCCGACCTGGCCGGAGAGTTGGTTTCCTGATGCCTTCATCGGCACCATGGCCCAGTTGCTGATCGCCCTCGAGACCGGCGAAGAACCGGTCATCGGGGGACGCGACAACCTCAAGACCATGGCTCTGGTCGAGGCCGCCTACCGCAGCGCCGCAGAACACCGCGCCGTCGAGCCGGATGAAATCAACTGACCCCGCTTGGCCCTCCTTCGCATCTCCACGGCAAAAACAACTTGATGCCGGCCCACGATGGGACAATCGTAGCCGCGCCGTGAAAACCACCATTGCCACAACCGCCGCGGCGGTACTGATCGCAGGGTGCGGCGCGCAACCTGTCGAGGAAACGACCAAGCCCGACCAAGCCGCCGAATCAACCGCCCTCAAACTGGCCCCGCCAAAACCGGCCACCGAGGCGCAACCGTCTCCGGCTCCGGCTCCCGCCAAGCCCGCCACCCCGCCGCCGGCACCGCAACCGGAACCGGAACCCATCGAACCTGTTGCTGCCCCGGAAGCCGCACCGACCAAGTGGGAGGCGGTGAAACAGGGCAACTGGGAGGCCGCGAGGAACGGCCGGATCGACGTCATCAAGCAACTGCTGGCCGACGGGTTGGACATCGAGATGCCGGACAAGGAGGGGTTGACCGCCATGTACCGGGCCTCAAACAACGATCAAAAAGACACCGTCCAGTTCCTGCTCGAAAACGGTGCCGACCCCAACACCCGCGACAAATGGGGCAACACACCGCTGGACGTCACGCTGAGTGGGAACATCGTCGAGCTTCTCCGCCAACACGGCGGCAAAACAGCCGAGGAACTGAAAGCCGGGGGCAACTGAAACCTGAGATGCCCGGCGGCGATGCCGCTTGGCCAATTTGCAGTTTACAAAAACCGGCGTTGGTTTAGCCTTCGTCCGTGTGGCGACGCTTGGCCAAGCGCTTGGCTCCGCCATCCTGCGTTTATGGAATCCCAAGAGCTCGCCCTCGCCTGCGCCCGGCTTGCCGACGACAAAAAAGCCGAGAACATCACCCTGCTGGATCTCCGGGAACTCTCCTCCGTGGCCGACTACTTTGTCATCGTCACCGGCTCCAACGAACCGCACCTTCGCGCCATCGTCGATGAGATCACCGAGAAACTGCGCCTCGACCACAACGTCCGCCCCTTCTCCACCGAGGGCGCACGGGTGACCCCGTGGGTCGTGCTCGATTTCATCGACGTCCTCGTCCACGTGATGAACGACACGTTCCGCGAACTCTACGACCTCGAGGGCCTCTGGGGTGACGCCAAGCGGATCGCCTTCGAGCCGGAACCGCCGCCCGTCGCCGCCCAAGCCTGACCCCGCTTGGCCAAGTGCATCCGCCGCACCGGTTGTGAATAACATCGACTTGAAAAGCAGTCGGTTACCGGCATCATCCGCGCCCATGTCAGGCAACACCCTGCTCCAACTCGATCTCCCCGGCATCCCCAAGGTTCGCAGCGGCAAAGTCCGCGAAATGTTCGACCTCGGCGACAGCCTCCTCATGCTCGCCAGCGACCGCATCAGCGCCTACGACGTCGTCATGCCCAACGGCATCCCGCGCAAGGGCGAAGTGCTCACAATGTTCTCGCACTACTGGTTCAACAGATTCACCGACATCGTCCCCAACCACCTCCTCGCCGGTGCCGACGAGCCGCTGCCGGAGGCCGTCCGCGACTACGCCGACCAGATCGGCCGACGCGCCATGGTTGTGAAAAAGGCCCAGCCGCTCGCCATCGAGTGCGTCGTCCGCGGCTACCTCGCCGGCTCCGGCTGGAAGGAATACCAAAAACAAAAAACCGTCTGCGGCATCCCCTTGCCGGATGGCCTCGACAACTCCTCCAAACTGCCCGAGCCGATTTTCACCCCCGCCACCAAGGCCGAAGAGGGCCACGACGAAAACATCAGCTTCGAGAAAGCCGTCGAAATCGTCGGCAGCGACATCGCCGAGCAGGCCCGAGAACTCAGCATCGAGCTGTACAAACGCGGCCGCGACCACGCCGCTGGGCGCGACATCATCATCGCCGACACCAAGTTTGAGTTCGGCATTTTCGACGGCGAACTCATCCTCATCGACGAAGTGCTCACGCCCGACTCCTCCCGGTTCTGGCCGGCCGACCTTTACGCCCCCGGCAAAAGCCAGCCCAGCTTCGACAAGCAATTCGTCCGCGACTACCTCGAGACCCTCGACTGGGACAAAACCCCGCCCGGCCCCGCCCTCCCCGAGGACATCGTCCAAAAAACCAGCGAGAAATACATCGAAGCCTACACCCAAATCACCGGCCTCGACTTTCAAAAAAGTGAGCGGTGAGCAGTTGAAAAACGATCCGCAGATCACGCAGATTGCCGCATATTCAAAAGAGAAAACTAGATGAGCGAATAACCCCGTTGGGATTCTTTCCCTTCGTACCTTTCGTGGTAAATCCTATCTGCGCTCATCTGCGGACGAAAAAAACTTCGCGTCAGTTGGCGTCCATTCGCGGTTTTTAAGCCAAGGCCAACGGCTGCACCTCGCGCACCAACTTCGGCAACCGTTCCTTCTGCGCGCGCCGCAGGTCGTAGCGCGCTTGTAGGTTGAGCCAAAACTCCGGGGTCGTGCCAAAGTACAGCCCCAGCCGCATCGCCGTCTCCACCGTGATGGCCCGCTGCCCCTTCACCAGCGCCGTCATCGACGAATGGGCAATGCCCGCGTCCTTGGCCACGCGATACTGCGTCAACCCAAACGGCTTGATGAACTCCCGCAACAGGAGCCGCCCCGGATGTGATAACTTCAGCTTATTCATTTGCCTATCCTAATGGTAATCCACAATCTCCACCCGCTCCGCCCGACCCTCGCGCCAATTGAAACAGATGCGATATTGGTCATTGATGCGTATCGAGTGCTGGCCAACGCGATCGCCCTTTAACGCCTCAAGCCGGTTCCCTGGCGGCACCCGCAGATCATCCAGCGTGGCCGCTGCATCCAAAAGCTGCAATTTGTCCAACGCCTTCTGCTGTATTCTCTGGGGCAGCCGTCTCGAACGTTGCTCATTCCAAATCCGTTCGGTTTCCCTGCACCTGAATCCATCAATCACCGGCCCACACCTTGACAGGCATCACTATTTCCGTCAAACAGAAATACCGAGTTCACCGCCCGGCAAAAATGACATTGTGATTTTCGCGGTTTAAAAGAAAGCCGAACAGGGAGTGATCCGCAGATTAAAAAACGAAACCCATCTGCGCTCATCCACGACATCTGCGGACGAAAAAAACTTCGCGTCAATTGGCGTCCATTCGCGGTTTAAAAAAATCCGGTTTACTTCGCCAGCAGGTATTCCAGCATGTCGCTGAAGTCGGCGGGGGGGATGGCTTGGCCAAGCGGCTCCGGCATGAGGGAGTGCGTGGTTTGTTCGCGTGACGCGATGTCAGCCTTCGCGATGCTGCTCTCCGCGCCGGCCAGGTCGGCGAACACGATCGACTCGCCGACTTCGCGCCGCTTGAGGCCAAGCACGGTCTGCCCGTTTTTCAGTTTCACGATCGAGTAGCGGAACGCCACATCGACGTTGCGGTTTGGGTCGAGGATGTCCTCCACCAACCGCTCGACGCCCCGGTTGCCGGCGCCGTCGAGTTGCGGGCCGATGTCTCCACCCTCCCCGCCCTTTTGGTGGCAGACCGCGCAGTAGGTGGCGAACGTCGCCCGGCCGGCCGCCGCGTCGCCGCCCGTCTCGCGATACGCTGCCACGCGCTCGGCGATAAGCCGTTCGCGATCGGCGTTCGGCTTCGGCAGATCGGTGGCAAGTGCGACCGCTCGCTTGGCGGCGGCCTTCGGGAAACTGCCTTTTATCTGCGGATCCAGCAGCAGCCCGGCCGGTGCCAACCCGCTTTCCACCGCGCCGAGCAGCGCCTTGGCCCCGTGCTGATTCCTAGCCAGCGCACGGGCAAACTGCCGTTGAAGATCGGCCGGCGCTTGGCCAAGCGCCTTGGCCAAGTGAATACGAACGGCCGCCAAATGCGCCCCGCCGTTGGCCACGGCCAGGCGCAGCGACTCCGGCTGGCCACCGTCCTCGATGAGCGCGGCGACGGTGGCTCGCTGGGCTTCATCGCCTTGGCCAAGGACGGCTGCTGCCGCCACTTCCCTCACCGTCGGTGCGGCGAACGGATCGGTGGCCAAACCCGTGACGGCATCGGGTACCGGCGTCAATTTCAAATCGCGGGCGATCTGCGCGGCGGCGATCCGGCGCTTGGCCAAGGCGCGTGGCGCAATCGCGGGCAGCGGGGCGATGTCCGGATCAAATCCACCCGCCGCCACCCAGGCAAGCCTTCCCGCAGTGTCACGATCGACAATCTCGAACCGTGCCCGCCGACCCGCGAACGCCGACAAGTCCCAAACAACCTCCTCCGCAGTCACACCGCTGGAGCACCCGGTTTTTTGCAGGATTCGGCCGCTCCCGGCCTCGACGAGTTGCACGTATTTTTTCCGGTTCCCCACTTGGCCCGACCGGCCGCTGTGTCCGGCCAGCAGGAAGTGCAGCTGCTGCGGCACGACAAACTCCCGCGAACGCAGCACGCCGGTCAGCCGGTCGCCATCCGGGGCGGCGCTGCTGAGAAACACGGCCTCCTGAAACATCTCCAAACCGATATTGAAACGTGCCACGCCGAGCCAGGCAAAGGCCGCGCCGGTGTCGCCATCCACGACCTCGAGATACACTTCGCGGGGCTGGTCAAGTTTCCAGCGCACCGGCACGCCGGTGTCGTGGCGCGGCGGGTAGACGCGGCGCAGCTCGTCGCCGATCCCGGCATCGACAAGACGCACGAAGTTCTTCTCATGGGCGGGATCGTTGGGGAAGCCGCGGTGGCCATTGACGAAAAACGTCAGCTCGTCCGGCATCGCGAACGGCACCGAGCGCAGCACGCCGGTGAGCGACTCGCCGCCGGGCAGCAGGCTGGTGATGTAGCGAACGCCGGTAACACCGTCGCTCGAGTCGCGTCGTTGCGGGATCCACGGGCTGTCGGTTGGGTGCTTGGGGTGCGGGTGGTTTTTCCAGTTGGGTGTCCTGCCCGGAACACTGCGCGTCTGCACGATCCACGGGATGTCGGACGGCGGCACGCCGTTGGCCGGCTCGGCGACCCAGTGCAGCTCGACCGCCCCGGCGGCGGCGAGCAACTCGGCAACCAGGTTTCCCGCCCAATCGATCAAGCCCGGCCCGGGAACGATGCCACGCTGCACGATGCCCTCATTGATGGCGAGCAGCAGTTCCGCCTGAAAATCGAGGTTGCCGGGAAATCGTTTTTGCACCACGGCGGCCAGTTGATCGAGCCCCTCCAGTGGCGCGTTGCGGGCGATGTGCCGGAGGTAATCGGTCAATTGCCCGCGGCCAAGCTTGGCATCATCCAGGCTGGCCAACAGCAGCGAGCCGGCAAACGGCGAGTTGACCCCGAGCGCCACGCTCATCAACTCGCGAAGATCGGCGGGATTATTCTTGAGGTCGGCAAACCCGGCCGGATCGTCGACGGCGCGGAGATTGTTGCGCAGCGCGATCCGCAGCGCGTGGCGCAGATGCTCGTCGGTCGTCGGCAGTTGGCGCAGCGCGGCCAGCAGCGGGCGGACGTGTTCGGCACGCGAACGGCGCGCGACGGCATCGGCGGCGGCGCGGCGGACTTGCGGCGAGTCGTCGCGCAGGCCGGTGAGCACCATTTCCGAAATGGGCGGCGACCAGTTTTTTTGCGCAGCGGCGATGCGGCGGGCATGCACCCGGACCAATTCCGCCTCGTCGCTGGCCAAGCGCAACTGGGTGGCCTCGTCCAGTTGGCCAAGGCGGTAGAGCACCCACGCGCCGTGCGCCTTCAACTCCGGCTTGGCATCGGCCTTGGCCATCGCTTGGCCAAGCGGGTTGGCGGCGGGTTGGCCGATGTCATCGGCGAGGTAGTCGGTGGCGGTCATCCGCCGGGCCAGCAGCGGGCTGGCGAGCTCAGCGATCGCCCGGTCAAGCGGCGCGGCGGGCAGGTTGACCGGCTTGGCCAAGCGCTCGCCCTGTGGGCCGCCGTAAACCAAGCGCCAAATGCGGCCCATCTCGCGGTCGCGCCCGGGATGGTCGAGCCGCACCTCGTAGTGGCCGATGATGCGGTTGTAAAAATCGGCGATGTACAGCGCGCCGTCCGGGCCAAACTGCAGGTCGACCGGGCGAAACCACGGGTCGGCCGTGCGGATCAGATCCGGCCTCTCGACGCCCTTGGGGCTGCTGCCGTGCCAGTTGATCTTGTCTCGGTTCACCCGGCTGGTGATCACGTTGCCGATGAAAATGTTGTCGTGAAATTCCTCCGGCCAGTGGGTGGACTGGTTGAACACAATGCCGCACAGGCCGGTGGAGTCGTGGTTGTGCCGGATGACCAGCGGCGCAAAACCCATGCCGTCGTGCGGCTTGCCGAAGCTCGGGTAATAGGCATCGCGGATGAGCTGATAAATCGGCGAGCTGTGGCAGTCCGCCGTGTAAAAGTTGCCGAACGAGTCGAGGCACATGCCGAACGGATTCACCTGACCGAAGGTGAACTGCTGCACGCTTGAGCCGTCCAGTTGAACGCGATACGTGTTGCCGGAGTGCATCGTGATGCTCGTGCCGTCAGCGGCGCGGACGGTGGTCGTGTTGTTGAAGCCGTGCGTGAGGTGCAGCCAGCCGTCGAGCCCGCGCGTGAACGATGAATGCATGCCGTGCGTGTCCCGCTCGTAGCCCAGCGGCCCATACAGTTTCTCGCGCGTGTCAGCCCGGCCGTCGCCGTCGGTGTCGCGCAGAAACCAGATGTTGGGAATGCTCCACGCGATCACGCCGTCCCTGTAAGGATAAATCCCGGTGGGGATGTTAAGGCCGCCGGCAAACAGGCTGATTGTGTCGTACACGCCGTCGCCGTTGGAGTCTTCGAGAATCTTGATCGTGTCGCGGCCGGCTTGGCCAAGCGGCGCGGCGTACGGATATTCCAGCGTGCTCGTGACCCACAACCGCCCGCGCTCATCGAATGCGAGGTTCATCGGCTGGCCGATGTCCGGGCTGGCGGCGACCAGTTCCATCTCGAAGCCGTCGGCAACGGCAAAAGCCTTCAAGCTCTCCGCAGGCGTGAGCGGGTCAACCTTACGCACCAATGCGTTGAAGTCCGGCCCGCTATAGGGATCAGCGGCAACTGCCTGCCCCAAGCCAAGCGCCACCCCGACCAGCAGCAACATAAAAACTCGGAACATTCGGATTTATCGGTTGTTCTTGTTCTTCAACCCTTGGATACGGCCTTCTTTGCTCGCGGTGGAGAGGCGGGTCTTGGCCAAGCCGGCGATCGTGGCCTCAAACTGTTCCTTCAGGGCGCGTTCGGATTTGGTGAGTTCGTTGTCCTTCAACTGTTTGCCGTCGAAGGGACCACGATAGCGGGTCAAAGCGGCACGGCTACCATCTTGATTAGCCAACAGGGAGTACCGCTTGTCACGAACCATGACCTGCTTGCGATACCAGATGTAAATCCAATCCTTCTTGCGGGTATCGGCTTTGTTCTGCAGCACGGGGAAGATGCTGGTGCCATCGGCGGGATGATCCTTGGGGAGCTTGGCGCCGGTAACATCGCTGAGGGTCGGAAATATGTCGGTGAACTCGACCAGATCATCGACCACGCGCCCGGGCTTTTGGATGCCGGCCGGCCAGTTGACGATGAGCGGTACTCGCGTGCCGGTGTCGCTCATGGTGCCCTTGCCTCCCACGACCTGGGTGCCGTTCCATGGGGTGACGATCGGCGTGTCCGTGCCGTTGTCCCCCGTGAATATAATCAAGGTGTTATCTCGCACGCCGGACTTTTCCAACTGCGCCACGATCTGTCCGACGGCCTTGTCGGCGTAGGCGACCATGTCGCGGAAGTGGCGTTGCGGATCGTTGCGATCGCCCTTGTAGGTGGTGGAGCCAAGCCGCTTGGGATCCCAGTCGGTGGAATCCGGCGTGGGGTCGAAGGGACAGTGGGTGAGAATCATCGGATAGTAAACGAGGAAGGGCTTCTTCTTGTTTTGGTCAATGAAGTCACAAAGGAAGTCGGTACAGACCTGCGGGCCATATTCACCGTTGGTAAAATCCTTCTCAAGACCGTTGATTTCCAGTTGAGGATTGACGAAGCGTCGGTCGATTTTTTTGCCACCCTCGTTGGAGCGGCCACTGCGGGTGTGTTGCCAGAGGCAGGATTGCTCGAAGCCGAAATGCTGCGGTGAATCCTTGTCCTTTCCGAGTTGCCACTTGCCGGCGATGGCGGTCGCATAACCGGCAGCCTTGAGCTGATGAGCGAAGGTCGTCTGCTCACGGTCCAGCCAGCCGAACTTCACGTAGTTTCGGACATTGTACTGGCCCGTCATGAGCTTCACACGCGACGGTGTGCAAATGGGGTTGGAAAAACAGTTGGTGAAGCGGACGCCTTTCGCGGCAAGTTTGTCGAGATTGGGCGACTTGCAGGACTCGCTGCCGTTGGCCGACAAGGCCTCGTAGCCCATGTCGTCCGCCATGATCAGCACGATGTTGGGCTTCTCAGCAGCCTGACCTCCCCAAACCGTGGAAGATGCAACAATGATGTAAGGAATCCAGTTTTTCATACTCTTGAAAGAAGAGAAAATACGCAAAAAAGGCCCTGCCAACAACGCTGACATGCCGGATTTAAGCACCCCGATGTTAATCCAGAAATAGGAATTCGTTGAGATTTAACAACGCTAAGGCAAGCCGGGCTATTGGATCGATGCCGTTCGGTTTTTGTTCAACTAGGAATCGCTTCGCCAAGCGCAGGTCGCTCTCGCTCAGCCGCCGCTGAAACAAACGGCTGTACAGTTCGTGAACGGCTGTGGGCTGATCCAGCTTGGCCAAACGCTTAGCCAAGGCCCTTGCACTGGCGAGGGAAAATTCTGAGTTCAGCAATATCAGCGACTGCGGCGCGGTGGTCGATTCCTTTCGGCGCGCGCAGGACACCGTGCCGTCCGGCCGATCGAACAGCTCGAACAGCGGGTAACGGAGGTTTCGGCGGGCGAACAGGTAAACACTTCGGCGGTGGTGATCCTCAGCGGATTTGCTGACCGGCCACTGGTTGTTCAACAGCGTGCTGGTGATCTCGCGTGGGAGCGGCGGGCGGACACCGGGGCCACCGGCGCGTTGGGTGGTTTGGCCGCTCACGGCGAGCATCGTGTCGCGCAGCGTTTCGCCGTCGAGGCGCCGCCGGTTCATCCGGGAGAGCAATCGGTTTGCGGGATCGGCAGCCAAACGTTTTTCCCACGACTCACCGGCACCGCGGCTGGCCTGTCGGTACGTGGCCGATGTGAGCAGCAGCCGGTGCATCGACTTGAGGCTCCAGCCGCGCTTGGGCAGTTCGGCCGCCAACCAATCGAGCAACTGCGGATGGGTGGGGCGCTCGCCGGTATTGCCGAAGTCGTTCGGCGTCGCCACCAGCGGTTGGCCGAAGTGAAACTGCCAAAGCCGGTTGGCGATCGAGCGTTGGAAAAGCGGGTTCGATCGACCAGTCATCCATCGGGCCAGCCCGGCGCGGTCGGTGGCTGACTCGGCCGGTGCTGTGCCGAGTGCGATGCGCGGAATGGCCGGACGGACAGTTGGCCCCGGGCGGCGAAAGTCTCCGCGAACCGCAAGTTTCGTTGGCGTCGGTTTGCTGCTCGCCGCCATCACGCGGCCCTTGACCTTGTTTTTGCCCAATTCCTGTTCCTTGAACGTGAGGCCGCTCTCGAAAAAAGCGCGTAGCCGGTAAAAATCGGCCTGACTGATCGGGTCGGCCTTGTGGTCGTGGCACTGTGCGCAGCCGATGCTCAGCCCGAGGAACACCGAGCCGACCGTGGCGGTCATCTCGTTGAGCACCATGTGCCGGCGCTCGGCGTTGAGATTGATGTCCGGCATGTCCTGTCCGGCGAGCAAAAAGCCGGTGGCCAACGCCGCCTCGGCGGAGACGGTGTCGCCGGCGAGTTGATGCAGCACAAACCGGTCGTACGGCAGGTCGGCGTTGAGCGCGGCGATGAGCCAGTCGCGATAGCGCCATGCGTTGGGGCGCACCTTGTCGTGCTCGAAGCCGTCCGTCTCGGCGAAGCGCGCGAGGTCGAGCCAGTGCTGTGCCCAGCGTTCGCCATAGGCCGGAGAAGCGAGCAGGGTGTCGAGCCGCCGTTCATAGGCGTCGGGTCGTTGATCCGTCTCAAACGCGGCAACAGCCTCCGCGCTTGGTGGCAGGCCGAGCAGGTCGAAGTGCAGTCGGCGCATCAATGTCCGGCGATCGGCCTTCGGAGCGAGGCTGAGTTGGTGCGGTTGCAGCCGGGCGGCGATGAAGTGGTCGACCGGGTTGGCCAAGCGCTTGGCCTGTGGTGCCTGCGGAATCGCCGCTTGGCCAAGCGGACGCCATGCCCAGTGGTCTCGATCTTTCCGCGTGATCGGGCGCTCGACGATGGGAACCGTTTCCTCCGCTTGGCCAAGCGCCAACCCGGTCAGCAGGAGGATCGACCCAACCGAGCGCATCACGCAAAGATCTCCGTCACCACGCGGCCGCCGACGTCGGTGAGGCGTTCGTCCCGGCCGTTGTGAAAGTAGGTGAGGTGCTCGTGTTGGATGCCGAGCGCGTGCAGGATGGTCGCGTGCAGGTCGTGAACGTGCACCTTGTTTTGTTCCGCGCGCAGCCCCACCGGATCAGTCGCGCCATAGGCCATGCCGCCGCGCACGCCGGCTCCCGTCATCCAGACAGAGTAGCCCCACGGATTGTGATCGCGGCCGGTGCCCTGTTCGCTCATCGGCATGCGGCCAAACTCGCCGCCCCAGATGACGAGTGTGTCGTTGAGCAGCCCGCGCGCCTTCAGGTCGGTCAACAACCCGGCGATCGGCAGGTCGGTGCGCCGGCAATATTTTGTGTGATTGTCGAGGACGTTGGAGTGGGCATCCCAGCCACCGGTGTCGCCGGAGTAGAGCTGCACGAAGCGGACGCCCTTCTCGATCATCCGGCGCGCCAGCAGGCAGCGCGTGCCGAACTCGGTCGTCTCTTTTTGGCCGATGCCGTAGAGGCGTCGCGTGGCTTCAGTTTCGCGGGAGATGTCCACAATATCCGGCGCGGCCGACTGCATACGGAATGCCAACTCGTAGGCATTCACGCGGGCGGCGAGTCGATCGTCGAAATCCCGCGCCGCCAAGTGGTCGCGATTCAGCTCGCCGATGAGGTCGAGCATCTGGCGCTGGCTGCGCCCGCTGATGCCGGGCGGCGGTTTTAAATTCAATATGGGATTGGCCCCGGGCCGCAGCGTCGTGCCCTGAAAACTGCCCGGGAGAAACCCGCTGCCCCAGGCCGGAGGGCCGCCCTTCAATCCGCCGCCCGGATCCGGCAGCACGACAAACGCCGGCATGTCGCGATTCTCCGTTCCCAGACCGTAAGCCACCCAGGCGCCGAGGCTCGGTTTGCCCATCAGGATCGAGCCGGTATTCATTTGGTAAACCGACTGCGGATGGTTGACGCTGTCGCCGTGGCAACTGCGCAGCACACAGAGGTCGTCCGCATGCCGGGCCGTGTGCGGGAGAAACTCGCTGATCTCGAGCCCCGATTGGCCGTGCGGCCGAAACGGTTTGACCGGGCCAAGCAGGGGATTCTTCGCGACTTTGCGGCGGGTCATCACCTCGCCGAAACTGCCCGGCAACGGTTGGCCGGCGTACTTGGCCAAGTCCGGCTTGGGGTCGAACAGGTCCATGTGGCTTGGCCCGCCGTGCATAAACAGCCAGATAACGCGCTTGGCCTTGGGCGCGAAGTGAGGGTTCCGGGATGCCAACGGGTTGCCTGCGCTTGGCTGCGCCGCCTGTGCCTCCTGTTGCAGCAAACCAGCCAAGGCCAAGCCGCCGACACCGCCGCCCGCCTTGAGCAAAAACTGCCGTCGATCGTGGCGCTGCGGGAAGTGCGCTTGGCCAAGCGGCACCGTTGGAGTTGACCTGCTCACTTGCGCCCTTGTTAGCCCAAAGATTCGTTTCAGGCAATGCCGGGTATTTCCCCTGTCATAACTCTATGAAAATGTCCTCATTTTGACTCATCGTTAATGCCTTCATGCCTGCAAAGGCGGCTACCGCCGCCCCCAGCCATGAGGACATTTTAAGCGAGTCCAAATGAGGACATTTTAAAAGAGCTTTGATAGGCTGGACGGCGTCTTGACAAACGGCGCGTCAGGAGAGAGAAAAAGCCTCCCCAGAAACGGGAGCGAGGGAGGCGCAGGCCGCGTGGATTCGGCCGGCTTCCTTCGTTCTCAAATGGGGGCCATTGGGTAACCCCTTTTAGAGTCAACGAACCCCCGGTTCGCCTCCTCCTTCGGTAACACCTATTTTTGAGTTACGGCGTCCATGTGGCTCGACCCGTCGATCGAAGTGCGGCCATCACGGTGCGAGCGGATCGTCCGCGCCCGGTCGTGCAGCCCGCGCCTCCTGCTGCATCAGGCCCGCCAAAGCCGCGCCGCCAAGCCCGCCGGCGGCTTTCAGTAAAAACTGTCGCCGATCAAATCGCTGCCCCGTCGTTGGAGTTGAACCGTGCACTTGCCCCTTTGTTAGCCAAAAGAATCCATTCAGCCAATGGCGACCATAACCTTGGCCAAGCGACACCTCAGCAGTTAACCCGATTAACCGAACGAATAGGCGAACCTGTCAGCAAACGACTGTTTTATAGAACGTGTATATTTAATTTTTTATTTTACTTGATTTATTTCATTACTTATGCAAACTTTCTCGACTTCAACTGAAGTGTCGTTAAATCGATTCAATCCAAATATTGCCATGTCAGACGTAAAAATATCGTGTCCCGGCTGCCAGCAACACCTGGAACTATCTGAGGAACACCTCGGTCAAATGATCCAATGTCCGTCTTGCTCGGCGGACATCACGATGCCGTTTATCGACAGTGAAGCGACTGCCGTCGCGCAACTACCGGCCGCACCGGAGCCGGAGCCCGTGGCGACTGCGGCGGCATCTGTCGACCCCAAGCCTGCACCAGAAAAGAGGAAACCTGTGGTGCCGCTGTGGATGAAGATTGTCTTGCCCATTGTTATCATCACTTCGATCATCCGCATCAGCACCGGCCCGTGGTTTTTCGTCTATAAGGATATTATCGGCGCGATTTCATATAGTGATAAAGCCGCTGTTTTAAAAATGCTCGATAACGGTGCGGATATCCGAATGACAGACGAAGACGGCGATACAGCAATGCATGTTGTCAGTGAAAAATCACTCGCTTTGTTACTGATTAACAAGGGGGCGGATATCAATACAACGAACATTTACGGCAACACCCCTTTACACCAAGCTGTCACCTTTGGTAATAAAGAAATCGCAATTCTGCTGATCGAAAAAGGGGCTAATTTGAATATCAAAAATATTCATGGGAGTACCGCCTTGGATGTATCATTAACAATGCCTGAAGTGGCTGAGATGATTATAGACCGTGGCGGCAGGTAGAAGATAATCATTAAAAAACAGATTTATAATGAAAATTACTTGCCCGAAATGTAGTCAATGCTTGGATGCACCGGAGGAAGTCTTCGGCCAGACGCTACCGTGCCCGTCCTGCAACACGAACCTGTCCATTCCATTTGCCAAGCCCACACCGCAAGTGGTCGCACCTCCTTTGCAACAGCCTCAAGCGGCAGCAGCTCCCGTGTCAGGCCAAGCGCAGAACCCGGCGACGCCTCGCAAAGCACCCCAATCCGCTAAGACGAACAAGACTACCGTTTTCGCCATTGCCGGAGGGATTGCCATTCTGCTGATCGCCGGAGTTGTCTTTATGTTTTCGGGAGGCCTGCCGGTTTTGAAATTCAAACCGCCCGCAGGTAAAGTCGCATGGACGTTCGAGACGGGCGAAGGCCCAATGGGGAAGATGACCGCAGGCATTGACACGTCTCCGGCGATTGGCGGCAACGGGGTCGTATATGTTGTGGCCAATGACGGGAAATTATATGCCGTGGCTGAATCGAGTGGAGAGAAAATTTGGGAGTTCGATGCCGGCAACCCCATCAACGGTGCTCCAGCTTTGGATAAGAACGGTGTTGTGTTTTTCTCCTCTAAAAAGTTGTTCGCGATCGATGGAAAAACGGGAACCAAGTTATGGGAAACGGAAGGTGGAGGAGAGTTTGATTTTGGAGCAAAATATTCCACCTCTCCGGCGATAGGGCCAAACGGACTGTTGTATGTGGGCTACTCCGATTTGGGGGTAGAGTACAAGCTGGTTGCGGTGGATTCAAAAAACGGAAAACTCAAATGGGAATTTGAAATTGGCGAGGTTGAAGGTGTTGACGGAATTAAGTCCAGTCCGGCTGTCAGTTCAGATGGGATCGTATTTTTCGGCGGCGGCGATGCGGTTTTTTATGCCCTCGACGGTAAAAGTGGGCAAAAGAAATGGGAGTTCAAAACGGGCGAAGGCACCATTTTTCCAGGCATCAATTCCTCTCCCGCCATCGGAAAAGGTGGCATCGTTTACTTTGGATCCGAAGACGAAAAAGTTTACGCCCTAGATGGGAAAACTGGGAACAAAGTTTGGGAGTATAACGCCGGTTCCGAAGTCGATTCCTCTCCGGTGATTGGCCCCGATGGCATCCTTTACGTTGGGGTCGGATCAAATGGACTCGTTGCGCTCGACGGCCAAACCGGAAAGAGGAAATGGTCTTTCAGTTTGGGCATGCTCTCGTTCACACAATTCAACGGAACGCCCATCGTGGGAGATAATGGCAAAATCTATATTGGGGCCACTAGCATAAATGAAGACGCCGCCAAGCTATACGCATTTGATGGCAAGGACGGCGTGAAACTCTGGGAGATTCCAACCGGTGGAGGGGGCATGATGATCCATGGCATCGAGGGGGGAATCGTGATGAACGCGAGCGGCACTCTCTTCTTCGGCGCATTGGACAAAAAACTGTATTGCGTCGGAACCGATGCGAGCGGCCCGGCGAATTCGCCTTGGCCGATGTTCGGGCGCAACGCCCGGAATACCGGAAACCTCAACGATTGACCGCTTGGCCAAGCGAGGATTTTGGATTGCGGGCGTCGGAGTGATCTGCAACTGTCGCGGCGTGAAACGCCTGTTATTTTTCCTTTGTATCGCTGCGCCATTTGGCCAAGCGGAATCCAACGACAAGCCAACCCTCTGCCAGGGCAACTACCACTCCGAGGCCGAGGCGGTGGCGCAGCTCAAGCGCATGGCCGCGACGCACTCGAACCTCGCCGAGTGGAAGACGCGCGCCGCAGCGGTGCGGCAGCAGTTCCTGACCGGAGCCAAGCTCGACCCGCTGCCCAAGCGCACGCCGCTCAACCCGCTCATCAAGAACAAGCGTCGGTACGACGGCTACACGGTGGAGTCGGCGGCCTTCGAGGCGCGGCCCGGTTTTTTCGTCTACGGCAACCTGTACCGGCCGCTTGGGCATAAGGGAAAAAGGCCCGGCGTGCTTTGTCCGCACGGCCACTACCGGGGGCCGGAGGGCGGACGGCAGCGGCCCGACCAGCAACACCGCTGCGCCACGCTCGCGCGAATGGGAGCGGTGGTGTTCTCGTACGACATGATCGGCTTTGGCGACTCGAAGCATCTCGGCTGGGATCATAACCATTCACAGGCTCTCACTCTGCAAACGTGGAGCAGCATCCGCGCAGTGGATTTTCTCGAGACCCTTCCGCAGGTGGATTCCAAGCGCATCGGTGTCACCGGCTGTTCCGGCGGCGGCACGCAGACATTTCTGCTGACGATGGTGGACGAGCGCGTGACGGTGAGCGTTCCGGTGGTGATGGTGTCGGCGAATTTCTTCGGAGGCTGCAATTGCGAGAGCGGCATGCCGATCCACAAGACGCCCAAGCTGGAGACGAACAACGCGGAGTTTGCCGCGCTGGCCGCGCCGCGCCCGCTCAAGCTCATCTCCGTCGGGGGCGACTGGACGAAAAACACGCCGGAGGTCGAGTACCCGTTCATCCGGTCGATCTACAAATACTACGGCGCGGAGGCCAAGGCGGAGAACACGCACTTTGCCGACGAAGGACACGGCTATCAGGCCTCGAAGCGGCAGGCAATGTATCCGTTCATGGTCAAGCACCTCGGCCTCGACGCGGGCGGCGTGCTGGACACAAAGAGCGGCACGTTCGACGAGAGCCGTAACACCATCGAGATGGTGGACACGATGCGCACCTTCGACACGCTCGCGGAGATGCCAAAGCGCGCCCTCAAGCCGGGCGCGGCCGTGCCGATGCGCTAAGGCCGGCGACGAACCCGGCGATCGAGCGGCGACGGGGTGGTGGCGTCGATCTCCTCGATCCACTCCTCGAGCGCGACTTGCATGCGCTTGGCCAAGTGGGGGGCGGCGGCGGCGAGGTTGGCGGTCTCGGAGAGATCCCCGGAGAGATCGTAAAGCTCAATCCCCCCGGTGCGGTGTGTGCGGCGGAGCTTGTGGCCGTCCCGAATCAGCACCGAGTCGAGCGGCCGATAAAAATAAAGCCCGGGCCGGGGCCGGCGAACGACGCCCTCACCGCCGTTGAGCAAAACTTGTTTTATGGAACCGCCCTCGATGCCTTCGGGTAATCCCGCTGCCGATCCGGCCAAGGATTGGGGACGAGGTGGAACTCGTCCCTCCCGCAGTTTCTCCGGCGAACCGGCCAGGTCGGCGAAGGTCGCGAGAAAATCGTAGCCGACGACCGGCACGGCCGAGTAGGTGCCCGCCTTGATGCCGGGGCCGGCGGCGAAGAACGGCACGCGCAGGCCGCCCTCGTAATAGGTGCCCTTGCCGGCGCGGAGCGGCTTGTTGAAGTGCGGATACTGCCTCGCGGTGCCGCCATTGTCGGAGGTGAGGAACACGTAGGTGCTGTCGGTGAGCTTGAGTTCGTCGAGCACGTCAAGAATGCGGCCCACGGCGTGGTCGAGATCGTCAATCATCGCCGCGTACCAGTAGGCAGTGTGCACCTTGCCCGGCGTGCGGGCCTTGTGCTTGGCCAGCGTGGCCGGCTTGGCCTCAGCCGAGAGGTGGATGGCGTAGTGCGACACCTGCAGGTAAAACGGCGCGCCGGCGTGGGCCTGGTGCCGGACGAACTGCACGGCGTTGTCGGTGAGGGAGACGGAGCGCTTGGGGTCGTCGTGCGGAAAATGCTTGGTCTGGTCTGTGGTCAACTGCCGCGCAGTGTGGTTGCCGGTGCGGCCGTCGGAGGCGTCGTAGCCCAGCTCGGCGGGATGGCGGTGCATATGCCACTTGCCGAAGTGCGCCGCGCGGTACGCGGGATCGATCGACTTGAGCACCTGCGGGAGGGAGCGGACGGGGAACGGCTCCGGGTAGTTGACAGCGCGGTTGCTGGTTTTCTTGAGCTTGGCCGGCGTCATGCCGAACTGGATGGAATGGCGCGACGGCGAGCAGACCGGGTGGGGCGCGTACGCCTGCGAGAAAGTCATCCCCGAGTCGGCGAGCCGCTTGAAATTCGGCGTGAGGTAATAGTCGGAGCGGGTGTCGGTGCGCGACGGGATCATCGGCACCTCGCTGTTGTTCCACCCCTGGTCGTCGGTGAGGATGAGGATGATGTTGGGCGGCTTGGCCAAGGCGGCCGAGGCCAGCCCAAGCAGCAGGGCGGCCCCAAGCAGGTGGCGCGCAGCTTGCAACCTTGGATTCATCATATGCCCAGCATACCAATTGAACCTTCGCTTTCTCCTGCCCTCTCCCGCCGGAAGAGGGTGCCGCTTGGCCAAGCGCGTTTTATTCTTCGCCAACTTCGTAGGCGATCACGGCGTTGTCGTCCTCCAGCCGGATGGAGGTGATCCTCGGCTTGGCCTCGCCGGTGGTTCGCAGCCGGTAAAAGCGCATGCCGCCGGATCGTTTCACGGTGAAGGTTTTGCTGTCCTCATCCAGCGTCGCGCCGGATTCCTCCGCGAACTCGCCCACCACCGTGGCCGAGGAGAGCAGCACGAACGCCGGTGCCTTGGTGACGGTGATGGCAACCGTCACGGACACCTTGGCCCCGTGCGGGTCGCTCACGGCAAACGTGACCTCGTGCACCCCGACCTGATCCTCCGCTGGAGTCCAGCGGAAGCCGGTTTCGGCATCGAATACAGCCCCGGCAGGCAGATCGGTGGCGGTGTACACGAGATCGGTGTCGTTGGGATCGGTCGCGCTTGGCTTGATGGCCAGCGCTTGGCCAGCCTCAACGGTCTGCGGACCGATGGCGTCCAGCACCGGCGGCAGGTTGACCGTCACGGCAAGCGTGCCGCTGGCCCGGGACTCCAGTTCATCCACCACGATGACGGCCACCTCCGTGGTTCCGGCGGCGGTCTCCGGGCCGGTTGGCCACTCGATCAGGCCGGTGCCGGAAACGGTCATCCCGGCCGGGGCATCCTGCAACTGGTACTTCAGCTTGGCGTTGTCGCCGTCCGGGTCATCCGCAACCACTTGCACGGACAACGTGTCGCCCCGGGTCACCACGGCCGGCTCGAGTGCTTCGAGGGTCGGTGCGGCGTTCGGCTTGAGGGTCACGGTGATGATCACGGTTTCTTCATCCGACGCGCCATGCGGATCTTTCACGGCAAACACCACCTCGTGAACGCCCAGTTGTTCCGTGGTGGGCGTCCAGTTGAATCCGGACGAGGCATCAAACCCGGCCCCGTCCGGCAAATCCCGGGCCGAGAAAACGACCTCGGCACCCTCAGGATCGACGGCGCTTGTCTTGATCACGAGCGCTTGGCCAGCCTGCACGGTTTGCGGGGCGACAGCGGTCAACACCGGCGGCAGGTTGACGGTCACGGCCAGGATGGCGGCCGGGCTGGGCGACAATTCATCCAGCGCAACAACCTTAACCTCCAGGCTGCCGCCGGGCGCATTGGCGGACACGGTCCACTCAATCAGGCCTTCGGCCGAGATCGTCATGCCGACCGGGGCGTCCTGCAGTTCGTACTTCAGGTTGGCGTTATCCCCGTCCGGGTCGTCGGCGGACACCCGCACCGAGAGCTGGCCGCCCCTCGACACGACAACCGGATCCAGTGGCGTGATCGCCGGGGCTGCGTTGGCCTTCACGTCGATGTTGACCAACGCAGTGCCACTGGCTCCATGGGAATCGGTGGCGGTCAACGCCACCTCGTGAGTCCCAACCTGTGCCAGGCCGGGTGTCCAGTTGAAGCCCTGCTCGGGATCGTACGACGCGCCCACGGGCAGTTCGCCGGTGGAGTAACTCCACTCCGTGTCATCCGGATCAACGAGAACCGGCTTGAACAGAAGCTCCCGGCCCGCCACCACGGTTTGCGGTGCGATGTCCAGCCAACCGGGTGTCGCGTTGACCCGGATTGTCAATTTGCCACTGGCCGCCAGCATGCTCTGGTCGATCACGATAATGCTGACCGTGTGGGCCTTGGCCTCGGCTTCGCTGCCTACACTCCACTCAACCAAGCCGCTTGGCGAAATCTTCATGCCGGCCGGCTGGTTGCGAAGCACGTATCTCAGCTTAGAGATGTCGCCGTCAGCATCATCGGCAACGACCTGGACCTGCAGGGCATCCCCCGCCGAGACGATCACAGGATCAATCGGCTCGATAGTGGGCGGAGAGTTCACTTTCACCAGCGCCTCGGCGCTGACCTCGAACCCGACCGGGTTGGTGATAATCACCGAGTAATTGCCCTCGTCGGCCTCCACGGCGTCGGACAGGGTCAGCGAGGTTTCAGTTTGGCCTTCCAAGGCAACACCGTCTTTTTGCCATTGATAGCTCAACGGTTCGCTCCCTTTCGCCAACACCCACATCACCGCTTCCTCCCCCTGCAACAAGGTCGCCCCGCTTGGCTGCACCGTGATCGAGACCGGCTCATCGACCACCACCTCCGCCTCGCGGCTGAACATGGCACCAAGCAGGTTCTTCACCTCCACCCGGTAAAGCCCGTCCTTCTTCCGTGTCATGTTGGGAATCTGCATCTCGGCCTCGACTGCGCCCTCGATCTTGTCGTCGCCCCGATACCATTGATACTCAAACGGGCCGGTACCCGTTGCCGTCACACTGAGGGCGAGCATCCCGTCCAGCGCCACGTGGGTATCCACCGGCTGACCCGTGATGCTCACCGGCAGGATGACCTCCAGCTCGGCTGGATCGCTGACGACAATTCCGTACGGATTCTCAATCAGCACGGTGTAAAGGGCGTCGTCCCCGGCATCCACCTTCGTCAAGGTCAGGACTGGCCCGGTGGCCCCGGCAATCTCCTCGCCGTCCCTCTGCCACTTGTAGGTGAACGGCCCGGTGCCGGTGGCTTCCACGACGAACGTGGTGTCATCCCCCTTGGTCACCGTGCCTCCCGCAGGATGGCTGGCCACTGCGGGCGGCAGGTTGACCACAAGGGTGCCCGCCTCACTGGTGACCGTGCTGACCGGGTTGCTGGCGACCACGTGATAGCCGCCCAGATGCTCGTTGCTCGCGTTCTCAACCCGAAGGGAAGCCTCGATGGCCGCCTCGACCGGATTGCCATTGAAATACCACTGGTACGCAATTGGGTTCGAGCCGGCGATGACGGCCTCGAACAACACCAGGCTCCCGGCGACCACCGACTGGTCCTGCGGATGCTCAATCACCGACACCGGAATCAGCACCTGCACCTCGGCTTCTTCACTCTTGGTGATCCCGGCTGCATTGACAACTTCCACCGCGTACACGCCCGCATCGGAGAGCTTTAACTCAGTCAGGTTCAGGACGTTTTGAGTCCGGCCCTCTAGGACCACGCCGTCCACGCGCCACTGGTAGGCCACCTCGCCCGCCCCCTTGGCCTCGACACTCATCACGAACTCGCCGCCGAGCGGGGCGAAGCCGCCCTCCGGCTGCGCCAAAATATCCGGCGCGGCGACCACCACCACCTCGGCGGTTTCACTCGTGGCGCTGCCGACTGTGTTGCTCACAGTGACATGGTAAATCCCGCTGTCCGCCGACCCGGCATTCGGGACGGTCATCACCGCCTCGATCGCACCCTCGATGACCTGGCCATCCCGGTACCACTGGTATCCCAGCCCGCTGCCTGTGGCTGAAACGGTCAGGATTAGCCGGGCATTGAGGCCGATGTTCCTTGATGCGGGTTGGCTGACGATCTGGGGTGCCGCCGCCACGCTGACCTCGATCGGATCACTGACCGTACTCCCGGCAGAGTTGCTGATCTCAACCGTGTACTGCCCGGCGTCGAGGCTGACCAAATCAGCCAGCTCGAGGGTGGCGCCGGTGCCACCGGGAATCACCACGCCTTCCCGTTTCCATTGGTAGCTCAACGGCGGCGTCCCCACGGCCGTCACCCAGAGGGTCACTGTGTCACCGACGGCCGCCTGCTGGTTCCCGGCGATTTTCGTGATGATCGGCGGCGTTTGAATCGTCAATTCAGCCCCGTCACTTTCCACGCTGTTCGAGGCGTTGCTGGCCGTGACCGTGTAGGTTCCACCGTCAACAGCCGCCACTTCCTCTATGACCAGCTTGGCGGCCGTTTGACTGGGCAACGACTCCCCGTTGAGTTTCCACTGGTAGCTGACCGGGGCGGATCCGGTAACCGCCACCTCAAACACCGCCTTGCCCCCGATGGCCGCCGTGGCCGATTCCGGTTGCAGGACGATGGAAACCGGCTGGATGACACTGACAACAATCGGATCACTCTCCAAGCGACCGGCGGAATTAGTGACCACAACCGTGTACGAACCGGAGTCGGTGGTGTCCAAATTCGCCAGGATCAGACTGGCGCTCGTGGCTCCCTCCATCAACACACCGTCTTTCACCCACTGATACGACAGCGGCTCGTTGCCTGCCGCCACAACCGCAAGTTCCACATTCCCACCGACCGGCGCGGACTGATCCCCCGAAAGTTCGACCATCTCCGGCGGCGAATCCACCGAGACCACGGCGACATCACTCAGCACTTCACCCGCCGGGTTGGACACGCGTACCGTGTATTCACCGGCATCTGCGGCGGACAGGTTTTCCAGCACGATGGAAGCGTCATTTGCCCCTGCCAAAACGGTTCCGTTGCGCATCCATTGATAGGTGATCGGCTCGGACCCGGTCACGGCCACAGCCACGGTGACGGTCTCGCCCAAAACCTTGGAACCCCCGCTGGGCTGTTCGGCAATGGCGATCGGATGGATGACATTGATCACCGCCACATCGCTTGCCAACAGCCCGGCAAAGTTGCTGATCGACACCGTGTAGCTGCCCGCATCGGAAGGCACAATGCCGGTGAGCGTCAATTCCGCGCCGGTCGCCCCCGGGAGCACCACGCCGTCCCTGCTCCACTGATAGGCCAGCGGCTCACTGCCAATCGCCAAGACGTTCAGCACGATATCGCTCCCGACGGCTGCATCCCGGCTCGCCGGTTGCTGGGTGATTTCCGGCGGCGACTCCACGCTCAAGGTCACCGTGTCGCTCGTGGCTGTTCCGGCCAGGTTCTGGATCACAACCTGATACGTTCCTGAGTCGACCGCGCCCAAGTCGGCCAACGTCAAATTGGCCAAGCCCGCGCCAAAGATAAGTTCCCCGTCATGATACCACTGGTAACTCAACGGCTCGGTGCCCGTGGCGGCCACTGTCAACACGAACGCGTCACCCAAGGCCGCTTGGCCCCCTTCCGGCTGCGACACGATGCTTGCCGGCTGCGCCACGGTCACGGTGATCGACTCCGACTCCACACGGCCCGCCCCGT
>JACKQG010000637.1_pt1 | contig 50476 bp, 45 predicted proteins | sample 8237621 | NCBI WGS metagenome assembly JACKQG01 (sample SAMN15677084, study PRJNA649215) | marine metagenome | biome: marine; feature: Black Sea; material: saline water; isolation source: suspended particulate matter (SPM) from the Black Sea western gyre | collected 2013-06-09/2013-06-10 | depth... | reverse complement strand
AGGTAGGACCTGAGATCCCAGCGTCTCCGCAGGACTCCAACTGCGGTAAGCATGATTCAAGTCGGTTGAAACCGGCAAGAGGCGTGCGATGGGCGTAGGGAAGTCGGAGTGGCCTTGAAGTGATGACGGGCAAGACAACATAACTTGCCTTGAGCGTGGGGCCATGCTTCGACCATGTTTAGAGGTAAGTGGAGACCGCATGAGTGCTCAAGGAGCTATTAACGTGCGCAGTAACGTGTTTGACTTGCAGTCTAAACTGTTCCATGCAGCGAAATCCCGCTTTTAGCGGGACTGGATAGGAGGTTCGGAGCTCTTTACGATAAGATCTATCGTGAAGATGTGATTGCCGAGTCTTGGGAACGGGTGCGGGCCAACAAAGGGGCGCCTGGCGTTGACAAGCAGGATTTTGAATACATCGAGGACGTTATTGGTGTAGAGCAATTTCTGGTCGAGGTGCGTGAGCAAATGAAAAGCGAGCGATACAGCCCGCGACCGGTATTGCGGCGCTATATCGACAAGCCGGGCAAACCTGATAAAAGGCCTTTAGGGATTCTGGTCATAAGAGACCGCGTGGTGCAAGCGGCAACGAAGTTGGTAATCGAGCCGATATTTGAGACCAATTTCCTTGAATGTTCTCATGGATTTCGAGTTGGCCGTAGCGCCCATGATGCGATTCGCATCATAGACCGGACGATTACGTTTAAAGGTCGGCATGTTGTGATAGACGCCGACATAACCGGTTTTTTCGATAATATTCGGCAGGATATTCTTCTGGAGCTGGTCGCACGCCGCATATCGGATCGCCGTGTTTTAAAGCTAATCCGCATGTGGCTTGAGGCTGGCGTCATGGAAGAGGGCAAACATATCGCGCCAAACGGTTTGGGAACCCCGCAAGGCGGTGTGATATCACCGTTGCTGAGTAATATCTACCTGCACTCGTTTGACAAGATGTTCCAACAGTCGGCAATTCCAGGAACGTTGGTAAGGTACTGCGATGATTTTGTTATTTTGCTTTGGCGGAACGGGAAGAAGGTCATCGAGCAAGTGTCACAGATGCTGGGTCGGCTGGGATTGAAGCTGCACCCGGGCAAAACGCGAGTAGTTAAAGCGGAAAAGGGATTTGACTTTCTTGGTGTGCATTTTCGTTTGTGTCCGGTACCGACAAAGAATGCAAAGACCAAGCAGTACTGTGCCATCTGGCCCTCGGACCGCTCGATAAAGCGGATAAAAGAGCGGGTTAGAGAAGTGATAGGGCGGCGATTCAGTTTATCGCCGGAAGATCTGATAGCAGAGCTAAATCCAGTGCTAAGAGGGTGGGATAACTATCACAGGCAAGCAAAAGCAGCCCGCAAACGCATCCGCGGGCTCAACGGTTTTATTCGCGAGCGGCTACGAATTTTCCTGAAGCGGAAGTATAGCGATCAATCGAGGGGCACACGGAGAGTCCACGGCAATCTACCTGTACGATTGGGATTGTACCAGTTCGTTTAATCGCTGTACATCAACGACAACGGTTACTGATAAGCCCATGGGGAAGGTCGTCGGAGAGCCGTACCGGGGAAAACCCGACGTACGGTTCGACGAGGGGACTAAGGGAATGTATCTTGGTAAGGACTAAGGCACCGGCATAGGGCGAAAGCCGCCGGAAACAGCTACTTCCCTTACCTAAAAATACTGCACTGAAGTTCTACTCTACTGATAAGACTTCTAATTAAATGCTAACAAAATGACAAATGGGAACTTCCGGAACGCCCCTCAAATTATAAAATTCTTAGTAGTTAACGGGGAGGGGAAGGGACAGTAAGCAGAGAGCAGGGAGCACAGAGCAGAGAGCAGGGAGCACAGAGCAGAGAGCAGGGAGCACAGAGCAGAGAGCAATAAGCAGCAGACAGTAGGCCCCAGTTAAATGGCCTGCGGAATTTAACGGGGTAAACAGTGATCGGAGAAACTGGTTACATGTTTCCGCCTTCGCCGGGCTCCCGCCTTCTCAATGTTACGGCGCGGGAACACGGCGCGACAGGGCTGGTTGCTTGTTACTGGTTTTAGGGCGGAGGGCATAACGATTCATCAAAAAAAGAGGGGAGCGTTTAAATAAGAATAACGCAGGGAATTCAAATCTATTTGGTGCGTCTTATACGTCTATAAATGTACGCGTTTGTCCATATTTTTAGGGCACATAACTATAGTTGCGTGTAATAAACAATGGGCACGATCATCTAATAATGATGCGATCTGCACTTGACAACGATATCAATATTGATACTATATAGCCATGGCAAAAATCGATGACATATTGACACAAATGAAGCGAAACCCCAACGATGTCAGATTCACAGATTTATGCAAAGTTTGTGAAAATTTCTTTGGGGAACCTCGTAAAAGTGCAAGCAGCCATCGAATTTACAGAACCCCCTGGCAAGGTGATCAAAGAATCAATATCCAAAATCATAAAGGAAGGGCCAAGGCATACCAAGTAAAACAGGTGCTTTTGGCTCTTGAGAAGTTGGAGGTCAGCCGTGGCGCTAAAAAATGATCGATATACATACCGTGTAACCTGGTCTGAAGATGATAATGAATATGTAGGTTTGTGTGCGGAGTTTCCGAGCTTAAGTTGGCTGGCTCTTACCCCGGAAGCTGCTCTGAAAGGTATCCGAAAATTGGTTGCTGACGTTGTAAAGGACATGGATGCATCCGGGGAAACAGTTCCGGAACCTATTGCTTGCAGGTCTTATAGTGGCAAGTTTATGGTTCGGGTGCCGCCGGATGTTCATCGAAAACTCGCTGTTCAAGCCGCTGAATCCGGTGTGAGCCTCAATCGGATTGCCAGTTCCAAACTAAGCCAATAAATCAAAAACTTCACACACCTATCAGTTCACCAGACCGGTGTTTCGCTGCGCTCCAAACGGCGATTAGTAATCTTCGACCGCGTTGCATTTCAACTGCCAGCGGAGTTCAATCATGTTGTTTGTTCGGGTACCCGGATTAGAGGGAAAAGTTTATATCCCTGAAAAACAGCAGGGAAGTCTCAAAAAGCATCCGTGCAAGGATTGCTATCCCGAATATTTCATGAAATCTTTCCATCGATAACTAAAAAATAAATGATTCCATATGCTTTGGATGAAAAATGGTCAAAAATCGAAGGTGACAAACTGTACCCCAGTCGGAAATACTCAAAAGCTGAAAAGATTTCACCTTCCAGGCGCTCCCTGAGGTGCCCATTTGCTGCGTTATTAAGGACTTGCAGTAGAACATTACGGCTGCGTCCTTAAATGCCTTGCAAATGAACACCTCAGGGGCGTGAAATATCCGGGCTATGTCTGCCAGTTGTGCAGTGACGACAGGTGTAGCGTGTGTCTTGGGCCCAAAAAAAGCGATTGCCGGAAATCTTCAGAGAAATAAAAAGGGCATCCCCTTATAATTGATGGAATGCCCTTTGTTGTTTAAAAAAACTGTTGGCTAAACTACGGTGACATTTACTGCTGCCGGACCTTTTTGACCATCCTCTATGTCAAAGGTAACCCGATCGCCCTCATGAAGAGACTTGAAACCTGCCCCCCCGATCCCTGAATGATGAACGAATATATCCGGCCCATCTTCTTGCTCAATAAAACCATAGCCCTTTTTATCGCTAAACCATTTCACAATCCCATTCGCCATAGTGATCTCCTCCTTTCTTAAAAAAGTTCTCATAGTTTCAAACTTTAGGCTACCACTTTGGCAAATGGCTTTCCCCTAAGAACGAAACCGGCCCCCGACTGTAGTAGGACCTTTCATGATTGTTGCAATATTAAATAATTTTTTAAATAAAATCAAATGAATTGTTGGCGCACCGAATATTTTTTTTAAAGTCGGCATTTTAAGTGATGTTCACCCGGAATATTATAAGCTATTGATAATGCATATTTTGTAAAAAAAACAAAACATTTCCTTACGAATTCATCTAAGTGCTCTGATTCGTAAGTTCGATGACGTATTTTTTTATATTGTTTCACCGCCCGCTTCGCTTGAGACGCAAAGTCCGCAGAGTTATATATTATTTCTTTTTGCCGTTGAGGGGACGGCAAAAAGAAAATAGCTCAAGCTTTATAAAAGCAATATTGTATTGAAATACAGGTGGTTATTTCTTTATCACACAGGGATGCATGTTTTTGCTTTCCGCCCTCTCAACGGAAAGCAAAAGAGAAACAAATTCTCTGCGACCTCTGCGTCTCAGCGGTGATTATAAATTATCCAATTATAATACGATACCATATTTAAGAATACCTGTACTAAATTTGACACCGGCCCAAAAACTTATATAATGTTTAGCATAATGAAGATCAGCTAGGGAGAAGCATTATGAAAAGACGGTCCTTTCTTTTTACACAGATTGCCTTGTCTTTATTAATTTTATCTACACATGCAAAGGAGGTGAGTTGGGCTATGGAACTGACATCACCAAATTTTATGAACCAGGGGGAAATCCCGGCAAAGTATACCTGCGACGGTGCGGACATTTCTCCGGCCCTGACATGGTCAGACGTACCGGAAAAAACCAAAAGCTTTGCCTTGATTGTTGACGATCCTGATGCTCCGGACCCTGCCAATCCAAGAATGACATGGGTGCATTGGGTTCTTTACAACATTCCTGCAGAAGCGGTTTCTTTACCTGAAGGCGCCACTGCCAAGGATCTTCCCAAAGGAACCCTGGAAGGTCTGAACGATTGGAAGAGAACCGGCTACGGCGGCCCCTGCCCGCCCATCGGCAAGCACCGCTATTTTCACAAACTATATGCTCTGGATACGGTTCTTCCGGACCTGGGACACCCAACCAAAGCCAAGCTCGAAAAAGCGATGAAAAGCCATGTGCTTTTCAAGGCGGAGCTCATCGGGCTGTATCAACGGCGGTAAATCTGTCGAATTCGTCCCAGAAGACGGATTGGACGGCATCCGTTTCTTTGAGAATTTCGTGACGCACTCGGGGAATAACGGTCAAACGGCACTGTTGCAGGTGTGAACAGATAGTTTTTTGAGCCTTGACGGAAACGATCTCGTCCGCTCCGGCGCCAATCATCAGAATCGGAACGGCGATATTTTCTCCGAATCCGGGCGATTTGAGGATATCTATCGATGCGAACGTCGCCGCAAGCCAGCCGTAGGTAACACCGCCCAGCGCAAGATCCGGGTTTTTTGCAATGGCCCTTTTCGCATCCAGAAAACGCCGGGGATCGATTGTAAGCCGGTTGCCTTCGAATATTTCATCCTCAGCAGAATAGTTGCCGGACCCGATGACATACGCATGGTTCTGCCCGGCTTTAGCGGCAAGGCGGGTGATCAACCTGACCAGCCACCTTGGAAAGGATGATGTCAAAATGTCGATCATCGGCGATACCAGGATCGCCCGCTCGATCACCCCGGGATAATCATGAAGATAACGAAGGGCAATGTGGCCGCCCATGGAATGCGCCAGGATAATGAATGGGGATACGGCTTCCGGTTTAACGATGTTTTCGACAAACATGGCCAAATCATCAACATAGCGCCCATAGGTTTTGACAAAGCCTTTATGCCGGTTTGGCAACTCCCGTGATGAAAGACCCTGGCCGCGCCAGTCAAAACTGTAAACATCAAATCCTCTGTGCTTTAATGCGCCGATCGTTTCAGCATATTTTTCCATAAATTCCGTGCGGCCGCCGAGCAGTATCACGGTTCCGCGTCTTTTGATTTGATCGCAGCGCCAGATGCCATACCGCAGGAAATAATTGTCGCGGGTGGTCATTCTGCCAAAAGGTGATAGCATGTTTATTATAGTGGTTGTCAAAATAACGTTCCGTTTCCGCCGCCGGATAATTTTTGTTTAGATCGGCAAAAACTCGCAATCGGAACATATTTATGGGAACTGCCATAAAAGTGTCCGTTGACGCCGATGCATTTTTCCATTATGTTTTCTTTTTAATGAACAACGCATAATGTCAACTTTTTTCGGGAGAAAAAATGGCAAAACACTCTCACAAGCATGTAGAAACCTATGAAGGGCTGGTAGGATTCGGTCTTGATCGAAAAACCGATGAACATACGATCGTCTATTACCTGCAAAAGTTTTGCGATGACGAACTGATGAAAACATTGATCCAAAGGCTGACCGACGCTGAACTTGACGAGATCTTCAGCCTGCTGACACGTCTTTTAAAAAATCATTTGACGGAAAGCGAATATCACACACTATTTCTGAAAGATCATCTTTAGAGCAGCTCAAGATAAGGAAAAATGATGTTCACCGAAACCCAATTGGACCGATATGCCGATGTGCTCTTATGGGGTCTGAAAACCGCCCGAACCCAGCGCTTTAAGAAAAACGATATCGTGCTGATTCGGTCTGACAAACCGGCCCTGCGGCTGGCCGAAATCGTATACGCCAAACTGTTGGATATGGGGTTGAATCCGGTTCAGCGCCTGAATCTTACCACGACGATGGAGCTTGATTTTTATCAGCTCTCCAATAACCAACAGCTCGTCTTTCAGCCCCCTGGAGATGAAGTCCTTTATTCGCGTCTTAACGGCAGCATTTTTTTGCACTCACCGGAAGCTTTAACTCATCTTGGCGGCATAGATCCTAAAAGGATCGGCAAAGTGGCCGTGGCTCGAAAATATTTGCGGGATATTCTCGACAAACGCGATGAAGAAGGTGCTTTCGGCTGGACCCTCTGCATTTTCCCCACCAAAGAACAGGCCCGGCACGCCGGACTCTCCCTAAAGGACTACACCGATCAGATCATCAAAGCCTGCTTTCTGAACAGAACCGCACCGGTATCCCACTGGCAAACGATTTACAGAAACGTGCAATCCATAAAAAAATGGCTGAACAGTATGAGCGTCAATTGCTTTCATATTGAATCCGAAAATATCGATCTTGAAATCACTCCCGGAGAAAAAAGAAAATGGATCGGCATCTCCGGACATAACATCCCGAGTTTTGAAGTATTTATGTCACCGGACTGGAGAGGAACCAAAGGAAAGTACTTTGCAAACCAACCCTCATTCCGCAGCGGAAATTATGTAGAAGGTGTGAGGCTTGAATTCCAAAAAGGCGCCGTGGTCAAGGTCGAGGCTCAACAGGGAGAGGATTTTGTCAAAAAGCAGCTTGCAATGGATAAGGGGGCCAATAAGCTTGGCGAATTTTCACTCACGGACAAAAGATTCTCAAGAATCAACACCTTTATGGCAAACACGCTTTTTGATGAAAACTACGGCGGGAAATACGGCAATTGCCATGTGGCCCTGGGCGCTTCCTATGCGGACACCTATGACGACAATCCCAAAGAGTTGACAAAAAAATCAAAGAAAAAATTGGGCTTTAACGATTCCGCCCTGCACTGGGACCTTGTGAATACCGAAAAGAAAAGGGTTGTTGCCCATCTTAGATCCGGCCGGAAGGTCACCATTTACGAAAACGGCAAATTTACATATTAAAGGAAGACGGATGCATTTTTCTGCATCTGTTCAAAGTCTCGCTCGCTAAGGCCGGCGCCGCAAACAATCTTTTTTGCCTTGTTTTGATCAATCAGATCGCCGGGTTCATGGGCATCGGTGTTGATGACAAGTTTGGCGCCGACTTTTTGTGCCAGCCGGGCAACATGCCCATTGGCCAGGCAGTGCCCTTTGCGGGCCGAGATCTCCAGCAAAATCCCCTTTTCTTTGGCCTTGTAAACCTCCTCCTCGGTAATCAGCCCGGGATGGGCCAGCACGTCGATATCTGCCTCCAGAGCCGTACGATTGGTGCCGGGAGCAACCGGTTCGGCCAATGTCTCCCCGTGAACCACAATGATCTTTGCGCCTAAGCCGCGAGCCTTTTGGACGGTTCTTGCGATCAGAGCCGGGGGAACATGGGTGATTTCTATGCCCGCAATAACCGTAATATTCATAACCCTGTTCAACTCCTGGGCGATGGCGACGATTCTGGGAATAATGAAATCGATATTGGACAAATCGCCATGGTCGGTTATCCCGAGGCCTCTTAGCCCGGCAAACTCGGCACGCCTTGCCAACTCGGATGGAATCAGAACCCCGTCACTGAAAATTGAATGCGTATGAAGATCAATCATATGTTTAGACCTTGTATTTGCCGAAATCTTCAGGATTAAGACTTTCAAGATATTCAGCCCACTTTTTGCCTTCTTCAGTTTCGTCTAAGATCTCATGAGCAGCGCCAACCGTTTGAGATTTTTCGATGACCTTATCATCCACGTAAATTGGAGCTCGAAACCGGATTGCAATGGCGATCGCGTCGCTGGGCCGGGCATCCATAATGAAGCTTTTTTCCTTGGAGATGAAATATATTTTAGCGTAAAAAGTATTTTCCTTTAAATCACATACCTCGACCTTCGAGACGTCGATATTCAAGGTCTCGATGAAATTTTTGAAAAGGTCATGGGTCATGGGCCGATCGAACTTAATGTCCCTGAGTGCCGAAGCGATGGAGGTGGCCTCGAGCAATCCGATCCATATGGGTATCGCCTGGTCACCTTTCACCAACTTCAAGATGATAACCGGTGTGTTTGATGTCGGATCCATGGTCATACCCGCTATGTTTACTTCATGCAACATTACTTTTCTCTCCTATCAAACCGAAGGGGATGGGTTCTGCCTTGACCGGTTGGCCCCAGAGTGAATGGGAAAATGCTTTCACAATCCTGATACGAACCATTTTTCCGGCAACAATTTCATCTTTGAACATCACGCCATCACCCTGGATGAAGTTTACAATTTTATTAGACGATGTCCGGCCGGTCCATTGAACGTCCTGCTGTCTGCTGTGCCGATCAATCACTCTATGCCGCTTGCTGTAGCCTTCAACAAGGATATCTTGAATGGATCCGACCAGGGCCTCATTCTTTAAGGTCGTATAATGATCCTGCTGATCGAGCACCTTTTGCAATCTTTCTTTTTTTTCCTGCTCCGAGATCTTGCCGGGCAAACGCGCTGCCGCGGCCTTGGGGCGATCAGAATACTTAAACGCAAACAAACCGTCGAACTCCACTGCTTTGATCAATTCCAGGGTCTTTTCAAAATCAGGGACTGTCTCTCCTGGAAACCCGACGATAATATCGGACGTAATCGCAATGTCAGGGCATAAGTTACGCAGCATTTTTACTTTTTCAAGGTACAGCTCCCGAGTATATTTCCGATTCATTAAATTCAGAATTCTGTTTGAGCCTGATTGTACCGGCAGATGGATATGCCCGCATAATTTTTCAAGATCTTTGAAAGCAAACATAAGATCTTCCGAAAGGTCTTTGGGATGCGACGTCGTAAACCTGATCCTCAAAAGCCCGTCGATGTCGTTTACAAGTGCCAGCAGTTCGGGAAATGAACAAAGACCTTCCTTTTGGCCGTAGCTGTTTACATTTTGCCCCAAAAGGGTAACTTCGCGCACACCGTTTTCAACCAAGAACTTGATTTCATTAATAATATTACCGGGAGGCCTGCTTGTTTCCGGACCGCGCACATAAGGAACCACGCAGTAAGAACAAAAATTGTCACACCCCTGCATGACGGTCACGAAACGCGTAATTTTTTCATTGCGGCGCTCATCTGCAACAAAACCGAATTCGTCGATCCCCGGGGTCATCTCAATATCGGCAACCTGGCATCTTTCCGACTCGATCTTTTCGATTAAACCAGGCAGGCGGCTGATGGCACTTGTTCCGAATACAAGATCGACATGCGCCATGCGATCCATGATCCTGGCACCTTCCTGCTGGGCCACACATCCGCCGACCCCGATAATAAGATCAGGTTTTTTCCTTTTCATATCGGCCAGACGCCCCAAGAAGCTGAAGACTTTCTGTTCGGCCTTTTCCCGGATTGCACAGGTATTCACAATAACAAGGTCCGCCATTTTTAAAAAAGAGCTCGGCTTGTATCCCAGCGGCTTCAGGACCATTGCAATCCGGTCGGAGTCATAGACATTCATCTGACATCCGATGGTGTTAATGTATACGTATTTTGTATTCATTTCCTTTTATTTTCAGACTCTTATACACCGAAATACAAGTTCTCAGTGCATTCTTGGAGCCCGCTGGTGCCAAGATCTAAAAGATGGTACTGATTGAGCAGCGACCTGCTCAATCATGATTTTCTTTTTAAGATCCTGCAAAATCATGTCTACATCCGCCTCACATCCGGGAGCAATCTGAAACATCACGATAGTGGACTCCGGATCGACCGTTGATAACACGGCCAGGCCGTCATAAGCCTCAAAAATAAACTTAAGAAAGGAGATTTCACTCCGGTCAACACGCAGATATTTTTTTATTGTTTCCAATGCCGCTGCCATCAAGTTCGATGAATTCGTAAAAAGTCGAATTCGTCACGTCTTAGGTTTCAAAATAATAGGTATCATCATATTGCAACCCATTTCAATAGAAAAGTCCGGACGCTTGGCAAGCGGTGTAATTAAGATATTGTTCAAATTTCGATTATGGGGTATGTTTGAACTTCTAACGAGTTTAATGCGGGAATGACCCTTTCATGAAAAAGCGCTGGCAAATCCTTCAACCTGATCCGCAGTCCATTGAAACCCTCTGCAAGACCCTGAACTGTCACCGGGCCACCGCGGCCGCTCTGGTTAATCGCAAGATCACTTCTGCAAAAAAGGCTTTGGTGTTCCTGAACGCCGCCTTGAACCACCTGCGACCGCCAGCTGACATCAAAGACATGGATGCTGCCGTGCGCCGCATTGTCGATGCCGTCATTCGTCATGAACATATTTTGATCTTTGGGGATTATGATGTTGACGGGGTCACGGCAACGGCAATTCTCTTGGAGTTTTTTCGTTACATCGGCACAAAGGTTTCGTACTATATCCCCCATCGGGCTAAAGAAGGTTACGGTCTGCAAGTTAACCACATATCAGAATTCGCCCGGCCCCGCGGAATAACCCTCATCATTACGGTTGACTGCGGTTCAGGCAGTCACGATGCCGTCAAAGCGGCTCAGGCCGCAGGAATTGATGTCATCATAACCGACCATCATATACCGCCGGGAAACTTGCCCCAAGCTGTTGCGGTCGTTAATCCGAAACGTTCCGAGTGCACATCCGGTTTTAATGATCTTGCCGGTGTCGGCGTAGCCTTTTACATGCTGCTCTGTCTCAGAAAGCAACTTCGTGACATAAACTTCTGGCAGAACCGTCCGCAACCCAATTTGAAAAAAGTCTGCGACCTTGTCGCCTTAGGTACGCTGGCCGACATGGTTCCCCTTGTTGATGAAAATCGGATACTTTCAAAAAACGGGCTCGATATCATCAACACCGGTGACCGCCTTGGCATCAAAGCACTGTTGAACGTCAGCGGAATTCAAAGACATGCTGTAGATGCCGAAGACATGGTTTTCCGTCTGATACCCAGATTAAATGCCGCCGGCCGGTTGGACCACGCTTCAATGGGCGTTGACCTGTTAACAACGAAAAATTTTGCGACGGCAAGCAAGATTGCACAGGTTCTAAGCGACTTGAATGAAAAAAGACGCAGCCTCGAAAAAACCATTTTTGATCAAATCCGCACCTATCTAAAAAGCAACCCTCACCTTCTCCAAAAAAAAACCCTGATTCTTTCAGGTAACGATTGGCATGAAGGCGTCCTTGGAATCGTTGCCGCCAGAATTGTAAATGAATATTTTCGGCCGGTTATACTGCTTTCAACCTCCGGCGACATCGCCAGGGGTTCGGCCCGCAGCATACCGGGATTCGATATTTACAAAGGACTTCAGGCCTGTGCGCACGACCTTGAAAGCTTTGGCGGCCATTCCATGGCGGCGGGCTTGAAAATACATATTGAAAAAATAGCTCGTTTTCAAAAAAACTTCGAAAGCGCCGTTATCCGGATGACAAATCCCGATGATTTTATCCTTAACAGGTCGATCGATTATGAGCTCGATTTCGATGAAATTTCAAATACGCTCATCGACGAACTTGAATCCCTAAAGCCCTTCGGCACCGGCAACCATGAGCCGATCTTTCTGGCCAGGAACATAAAGGTTACATCTTCAGCAATCGTTGGCAACTATCACAGACGGATGCTTTTAAAGCGGGTTTCCGGCACTCGGAACAACATTTTCAAGGCCATCCATTACAATATTCGCAATAAAGCTCCGTTGCCGGAAATATTGGACAGGATCGTTTTCCGGCTGCGCTGGAACCGCTGGAACGACAGAAAAACCGCCCAGATTGTCATCGATGATACTTCACCGAACATCAATTAGAAAATCCTTATCCAAAGTATTTGGTTTTCATCGCCTTCTACAGGGTTTCGGAATGTTGAGACATCCTTTTGGGCTTTTTGGAATGCCGGAGTAATGGAGTTAGGATCAGTTTTTGCTGGCCAATATGAATATTTTTCTTGCAATCCATTATGGCTGACATTATTATTCCAAAAAAACTCAATCCATTTTCAAAGGTAAAATGGTGACTTTATATGGCAAAAATATTTAGGCCGAGTACACGCGAATCAAGCATCTTATCAAAAATCGAATCTTCCAAGGAATATGCACGCAAAAAGACAATTACCAGCGTGAAAGATTATATTGAACCGCTTTCCAATGCGATTGCAATGAAGCTTATTGAAACCAACCTGGTGGAAACCACCAACAAGAATGCCCTTGAAGAACAAATTTCAAAATGCCTCGAGAGGCTGAGTCATGCCGAGGACTTTGATATTGATTATCAAAACGCACCGTTTCGAAATATTGTGCCTCAGCCGCATGTGGTCAGCCTCTATGTGACCGCTTTTGTAATCGAGACCCTGATTAACCATAAGATTGTTGTTGATATTTACGGTTCAGATGAAGAAATCTACCGCTGTATAAATAAGCAAGTCGCTAAATTCCTGTCGTAACAATGCGCCCGTCCTTTTACCCCAGACTAGTGAACGGACCCTTTGACGACCCTGGACTGTTTATCTCTTTTCTTTTTGAAAAACGGGCGGCAATGTTTGATCTGGGCGACATCCATTCACTTGCGCCGCGGGACATCCTCAAAATCAGCCATGTGTTCATCACCCATACCCACATGGACCATTTTATCGGTTTCGACCGGCTGCTGCGACTGTTTCTCGGCCGCGATCAATCGATTCACATGTACGGTCCGGAAGGGTTTTTGAAAAACGTCGAGGGCAAACTGTCCGGGTATTCCTGGAACCTGGTCCAACATTACAGCCATCGATTCGTTTTGAAGGTCTCCGAGGTTTACCCCGAACATTTAATCACAAGGGAGTATCTGTGCCGCAACAGATTTCTCCCGGCCAAAAAGGCTGTCAAACAGCCGTTTGACGGCATTCTGCACAAGGAACCCACCCTGTCTTTTGAAGCCGAATTGCTGAATCACGACGACATTCCCTGTCTCGGATTTAGTTTCCAGGAACGATTCCACATTAATATTATAAAAGACAGTGTTTCCGAGCTTGGGCTCAAGATCGGTCCCTGGCTGAATGAATTCAAGCAGGCCCTGTTCAAAAACCAGGATCCGAATTCGGAATTCGAAGTCAAGTGCGGAGAAAACAGTTCCATCAAAAAACGGTTTGTCTTAGGTGAGCTTGCCAAACGGATCGCCCGTATTACGCCGGGGCAGAAGGTAGCGTATATTGCGGATGTCGCTTACAACCAATCGAATGTGGAAAAGATCGTCAGGCTTGCCAAGGATGCCGATCATTTGTTTATAGAAGCTGCTTTTCTTGAAAAGGACCGGGATATTGCCGCTAAAAGAGGTCATCTTACCGCCCGGCAGGCCGGCCATATCGCCGGCAAGTCCCGCGTAAAGCAATTCACGCCTTTTCATTTCTCGCCCCGTTACATGGGACAGGGACACCTTTTGGAACTAGAGGCCCAAGAGGCCTACGAAGATGAAATGCCTCAGAAATAAAACTCCCTGATCTTTTCCACCACGTAAGCCTGCTGGTCAGCGCTAAGTTCGGGATATATTGGAAGGGCCAAGGTATGCGAGGCAGCGTGCTCGGCCACAGGAAAGTCTCCGTTTTTGTAATTCAGATTTGAAAAACATTCCTGAAGATGCAAAGGGACCGGATAGTAAACTTCCGTTCCAACTCCGGCATCATTTAAAAACAGGCGCAGTTCGTCTCGGTTTTCTTTGACGCTGATGACAAACTGATTGTAAACGTGCCGGTTTTGCTTTTCAACCGGAACCTTAACCATGCCGTCAAGGCCCGTTAGGGTGAAGAGTTCTCTGTATTTTTGCGCGTTTTCCCGGCGAGCCTTTGTCCAGTCGTCAAGATGTTTCAGCTTTACGGAAACAATGGCCGCCTGGAGGGCGTCCAGCCTGAAATTACCGCCTGTGATCCGATGATAATATTTGGGGCGGGAACCATGAACCCGCAGCATGCACAATGTATTGTAATACTCGTCCGAATCGGTTGTGACCACCCCGCCATCTCCAAACGCACCAAGGTTTTTGGAAGGAAAAAAGGAAAAACAGCCGAAATCACCCATCGATCCTGACCGCCGGCCCCGGTATTCCGCGCCAATGGCCTGAGCAGCATCCTCGATAACGACAAGGTCGTTTTCAGCCGCAAGCGTTAAGATCGGCTCCATATCCGCGCATTGACCATAGAGGTGAACCGGAATGACGGCCTTGAGCCCTGCCAGGTCTTCCCTGCCCCTGGCCGCTAAGACACGGCTCAGATGCTCGCAGGAGATTGTATAGGTATCAGGGTCAATATCGACAAAGACCGGTCTGGCTCCCGTACGGACGATGGACCCTGCCGTTGCAAAAAATGTATATGGGGTCGTAATAACAGCGTCCCCTGGTCCGATTTCAGCGGCCATCAGTGCCATCAGGAGTGCATCCGTGCCCGATGAAACCCCTACGGCATGCTTGGAAGCGCAATAGGCGCCAATCTGCTTTTCCAGGGCTTCAACCCGTGGCCCAAGAATAAATTGCTGGCTGTCAAAGACCTCTTGCGTCACTTTCAAAACATCTTCTTTAATGGTCCGGTACTGGGCTTTTAGGTCAAGTAAAGGTACTTTCATTCTCGGTTTCACTTTATCCATTTCAGGTTTTAACGGCAGACGCAACCGGACTGCAAACGGTTTCCACGGCATGATAGCCGAGCAGTCCATGAACCTCGTTGGTCAAGGGCAGGCCGGCCCTTAGTTTCAGAGCATCTGACAGCGCGACAATCGTTTCTGTTTTGCCGGGGCTCAGCAGGTGAAGATACCCTTGGCATGCTCCCGGGTGTCTTTTAAAAATTTCGTGTAATCGAACCAGCGAGGCTTTATCTGTTTTGGCAATATCAAGCTTAAAATGGATACTTGCGCTCCAGGTCTCCTCGGCTTTTTCCATGGGTATAATGGTATCTGCCAAAATTTTTACCGAGTTTTCATCCTTCTGCAAGGGTCCTTGGACAATGATCGGATTATCATCGATCAGCAAATCATACACTTTTACATATACTGAAGAAAAAACCGTGGCTTCAACAGAGCCATGCAGATCCTCAATGACAACAAAGGCCATTAAGTCGCCCTTTTTGGTCTTGATCGTTTTGGTATTTCTGACAATACCGCCGATCCTGATAATTTCCCCGTCGTTTCGTTCCTGCAGCGCCGTAGAATTGGCATTGGTGAACTTTTCCAGCACATCTTCATATCTGGACAAGGGATGCCCGGTGATATAGAAGCCCAAGGATTCCTTCTCGAAAGCCAGCATCTGGTTTTCATCCCACTCATCAATCTCGGGCACCAAAGGAAAGTTAACGACCGGCCGGCTGCCTTCCATATCGAATAATCCCATCTGGGGATCCGAACGCTCCCGCTGGATCCGTTGTCCATAATCGAGACTGTCTTCCAAAGATGCCAGGATCCGGCTGCGGTATTGGCCGGTAGAATCAAAGGCGCCGCATTTAATCAGGCTCTCGATAACCCGTTTGTTCACTTTTTTAAGATCAACGCGTTCGCAAAATTCAAACAAGGTGGAAAATTTCCCCTCTTTTCTGGCCTCGACAATGTAATCAATGGCACTTTCGCCGACATTCTTAACCGCAACGAGCCCGAACCGTATCTTTGAACCGGAAACGATAAATTCTTTACCACTTTCATTGATATCCGGCGGAAGAATTTCAATGCCCTGGCTGCGGCATTCGGCAATATATTTGACGACGCCGTCAGTGGAATGCATTTCACTGGTGAGCAGGGACGCCATGAACTCCACGGGAAAATGCGCTTTCAGATAGGCGGTTTGATAGGCAATCAGCGCATATGCCGCGCTATGGGACTTGTTGAACCCATATCCCCCGAACTTTTCCATGAGGTAAAAAATTTTGCCGGCTTTGTCGGATGATATGCCGTTTTCAACGGCTCCCTGCATAAAGCGCTCTCTGTGCTCGGCCATGATCTCAGGGATTTTCTTTCCCATCGCCTTTCTGAGATCATCGGCTTCAGCCATGGAATAATTGGCCAGATCGCTGGCAATTTTCATCACCTGTTCCTGATAAACAATGACGCCGTATGTTTCTTTCAGAATCGGCTCGAGCTGGGGAACAAGGTATTCAACAGATCTTTTGCCGTGCTTTCTTTCTACAAAATCGTCCACCATGCCGCTGTCAAGGGGACCGGGACGATACAGCGCAACCAGAGCGATGACGTCATCGAAAAACTCCGGTCTTAGTCTGACGAGCAAATCTTTCATGCCGCTGCTTTCAAGCTGGAAAACACCGGTGGTATTACCGGATGCAAGCAGGCGGTAGGTATCCGGATCATTTAATTCCAGAGTTGAAAGATCCGGCGGGCTGCCGTCCTGGGCCGCAATCAGCACAAGGGTATCGGCAATCACCGTCAGGTTGCGAAGGCCCAGAAAATCGAACTTCACCAGCCCGATTTTTTCGACACATTTCATGTCGAACTGGGTCACCACCTCGTCTTTCTTGCCTTTATATAAGGGCAGGTACTCCACCAGGGGCCGGTCGGCAATCACAACACCGGCAGCATGGGTTGAGGCATGCCGCGGGAGCCCTTCAAGCACGCGGCAGATATTTATCAGATCGGCGACTTCAGGTTTCTCTTTGGCAAGATCTCTGAGTCTGGGTTCCTGCTGCAAAGCTTCGTCAAGGCTGATGTTCAATACATCCGGAACCATTTTGGCGATGGCATCCACCTCGTAAAGGGGAATATCCAAAGCCCGGCCCACATCACGAATGACGGCCCGGGTTTTAAGTTTTCCGAAGGTGATAATCTGGGCAACGTACTCGCCGCCGCCGTATTTATCTACCACGTACTTAAAGACTTCTTCCCTGCCTTTCATGCAAAAATCAACATCGATATCCGGCATGCTTTTGCGGGCGGGGTTAAGGAAGCGTTCGAAAATCAGACCATGTTCGATCGGATCCAAACCCGTAATTCCAAGTGAATAGGCCACAAGGCTCCCTGCGGCCGAACCCCTGCCGGGTCCCACCGGAATGTTGTGTTCTTTGGCATAGCGAATAAAATCGGCCACAATCAGAAAATAACCCGCAAAATCCATGGAGTTGATCACGGCGATCTCATTCTCGATACGATCGATGTAAGGCTTTTCATTGAGCTGGGGGTTCTTTGCCTTTATCTGCTCCAATTTTTTCTGTAACCCCTGCCTGACACTGTCTTCAAAGAGCACATCCAGCTTCTGTCCGGCAGATGTTTCAAACCTGGGAAAATGATAAGTATCAAAATCGAAATCAATATTGCACCGTTTGGCAATATCCACGGTGTTTTCAAGCGCATTTGGATAGTTCTTGAAAGCGGCCTGCATCTCGGCGCTTGATTTGAAATAGAGCTGGTCGGTTCTAAACTTTAATCGCTCGGTGTCATGAACGGTCTTGCCGGTCTGGATACACAAGAGTACGTCGTGGGCACGAACATCTTTTTTGTCCAAATAATGGCAGTCATTGGAAGCAACCAGAGGGATGGAAAGCCTCGTGCTCATATCCAACAGGGCCTGATTCACCTGCTCCTGCATTTGGATACCGTTGCTTTGAACCTCTAAAAAAAAATTGCCCTCACCAAAGATCCTAAGATATGCGCGCGCCGCTTCATCAGCCTGGTCTATTTTGTTTTCCTGAATAAGTTTGGGAATTTCACCATGCAGGCATGCGGACAGACCGATAAGGCCTTTGCTGTGCTGTTTGAGAACCTCCTTATCGATGCGGGGCCTGTAATAAAATCCTTCGAGTTGGGCAATGGATACCAGGCGGCACAGGTTGCGGTACCCCTCCCGGTTTTCAGCCAGAAGAATCAGGTGGGTCAGCCCTTTATTGTCCAAAACGGTTTTATCTGAAAGACGACGGGGGGCCAGGTAACATTCGCACCCCATGATCGGTTTGATGCCGGCCTTGACGGCTTTTTCATAAAACTCCAGGGCGCCAAACATGGTGCCGTGATCGGTAATGGCCACGGCTTCCATGCCGGAATCACGGGCACGCTTTAAAAGGGGATCGATCCGGATGGCGCCGTCCAGAAGGCTGTACTCGGTATGAACATGAAGGTGAACAAAGCTGGGTGCAGAATCTGTCATTTCGTTTTATAAAAAAACTTCCCGACCCCTCAAATAGTTACGAGAATTTTTCTATGAGGTCGAAAATTCCCGGCGATAGTTCGGTGCCTCTTTAGTAATGATGACGTCATGGACATGGCTTTCACGCATACCTGCGGCGCTGATTTTCATGAACCGGGCCTTTTCCCTGAGTTCTTCCAGAGTTCGGCACCCCACATATCCCATGCCGGCCTTTAATCCTCCAACAAGCTGAAAAACATTATCGGACAGGCTGCCTCGGTAGGGGACTCGTCCGACGATACCTTCCGGGACCAGCTTGTCGCCTTCAAAATCATCTCCCTGATAATATCTGTCCCTGCTCCCCTTTTGCATGGCCTCAATGGAGCCCATACCCCTATAGACTTTGTAGCTGCGGCCCTGGTAAATAACCAGCTCACCCGGACTTTCCTCGGTTCCGGCAAAAAGTCCGCCGATCATCACCACATGGGCTCCGGCAGCGATTGCTTTGGTAATATCACCCGAAAATTTGATGCCGCCGTCCGCAATCAAGGGGACACCTGTTTTGCCACAGATAGACTTACAATTCATTATAGCGGTAATCTGAGGAACCCCGATACCGGCCACGATACGGGTGGTACAGATGGATCCGGGCCCAATACCGATCTTGACACCGTCAACACCGGCTTTAATAAGGTCCCGGGCGCCGCCTTCCGTACCCACGTTCCCGGCAATCAGTTCGATATTTTTAAAATTACTTTTCAGGATGTTAACGGCTCGAATAACATTTTTGGAATGACCGTGAGACGTGTCGATTAAAATAACATCGGCCCCGGCCTTCAAAAGTGCTTCGGTGCGTTCCTCCATATCGGCACCGACACCCACGGCGGCACCGACTCTGAGCCTGCCCATCCTGTCCTTGCAGGCATTCGGGTATTTTTTTATCTTTTCAATGTCTTTGATGGTTATCATGCCGATTAGACGTCCATTTTTGTCAACCACCAGAAGCTTTTCTATGCGGTGTTTATGCAAAAGCTTTTTGGAATCTTCCAGAGTAATACCTTCGGAAACCGTAATCAGGTTATCCTTGGTCATGACCTCTGAAACCTTCTTTTCAAGTTCGGTTTCAAAGCGTAAATCCCTGTTGGTGACGATACCTACGAGTTGATCGCCCTTGGTAACCGGAACTCCGGAAATATGATACTGCTCCATCAATTTCAGGACTTCATAAACTTGCTGGTCGGGGTGAATCGTTACAGGATCGACGATCATGCCGCTTTCAGATTTTTTGACCTTGTCAACTTCCACGGCCTGAGTCTCGATACTCATATTCCGGTGAATAAAACCCATGCCGCCTTCACGAGCCAGGCTGATGGACGTTCGTGCTTCTGTAACGGTATCCATTGCAGCACCGACAATGGGGATATTGAGGGTAATGTTTTTGGTCAGCTGTGTACCGGTATGAACATCTTTGGGTAATACATCGGAATATCCAGGCATCAACAAGACATCGTCAAAGGAATAAGCTTCTTCAGGCGGTATTTTTAACATGTGCTTCCTCCACCATAGGCATCTTGGGTTGATATTACCCCAATCGGGTCAAAACTCGATTAGACTTTATTCGTTAGCGGCACTGCAACGAACTTCCATCCGAATAACAAATGGAATTCGCTTTAGCAATCTTTAATTTGCCGCCTTGACATTCGAATGATGCTCGTAATATTTATGGTCTCGTAAAATTTGAAAAAATGATATTTAAAGAAGATTTAAAGACTGTCATGCTGATTGAAATCAACCATAGGAACCCCCAGCAGCGACTCATCGCCAAGGTTGTTGAGATGATTAAAAAGGGCGGTATCATTGCCTATCCGACCGACACGTATTATGGTATCGGCTGCGATATCATGAACAAAAAGGCTATAGAGAAAATATACCTTTTAAAGCAGCGGAATACCACCAAGCCCTTTAGCTTTATCTGTTCAGGGCTCAAACATATCAGTGATTATGCCAAGGTTTCAAACTATGCTTACAAGACCATGAAGCGACTTTTGCCGGGCCCCTATACGTTTGTTCTCGAGGGTTCGAAACTGGTCCCCAAAATCATGCTGACCAAGCGCAAAACCGCCGGAATACGGGTGCCGGATAATTCGATCTGCCTGGCGCTGGTCGAAGCACTGGGAAATGCGATTATCAACACCAGTGCATCAATGCCGGACGGTACGATTTTTTTCGACCCATCGCTGATCCATGATTTTTTTCAATCCAGCATTGATGTCGTCATCGATGGAGGACCCGTTCCGGGATATCCTTCCAGTGTTATATCACTGATGGATGACATCCCCGAAGTCATTCGCGAAGGCCGGGGCGACGTCAGTAGTTTCAGATAAAAAAACGCTCGCAAAAAGGAGCGCCTTGTTGAATGTGATTCCAGGCCAAACAAATATCAAGGCTGGGATAGCGGGGAACTATTCCGGGCGATACAGATAATCCGCCGTCAAATAGGGCCGAAAGATCTGATTGAACAACCCTTTTACGGATGAATCCGAAAGGTATTTCAACAGGGAAAACTTCTTTTCGCGGGCATACACCGCGGAAATTTTCCCTTTGATGCCGCCCAAGCGGCCGGCCCATTCGATGGCGTCTTCAAGATTACCGAGGCGGTCAACCAGGCCCAGATCTTTGGACTCTTCTCCTGTAAAAATACGACCATCCGCCAGCGATTCGACTTTAGCCCGATCCAGTTTGCGACCTTCGACAATATCCATGATAAATTGTCTGTGGATTTTCTCGGCAAAACTTTTGAGGATCTTGTGTTCTTCTGCCGTCATACTGCGGACCGGTGATCCCATATCCTTGAATTCTCCACTTTTTACCACAATGGGAACCAGTCCGATTTTTTGTAACAGCTCCTGATAATTGGTAAATCCCATAATAACGCCGATGCTTCCCGTTATTGTACCGGGATTGGCAACAATCCCGTCGGTTCCGGCGGCAACATAATACCCTCCGGAAGCTGCAATGGCACCCATGGAAGCGATCACTTTCTTTTTGTTGGATGTTTTGCGAATCTCCCTGAAAATCTCCTGAGAAGGCCCCACAGCACCCCCCGGCGAATCGATCCGAACGACAATCGCCTTGATAGAATCATCCTCCCGGAAGCGCTTAAGGTTATGGATGGCTTTTTGGGCATCTGCAATAATGCCGTTGATCTCAATAATGCCGACTTTTTCTCCAAATTCAAAATCAGAAGTCCTGGCACCCAATACAAACAACAGGGACATTCCTATCATTGCAACTGCTATGACAGATGTGAAGATCAGAATAAAAAAAAGATAAGGATGTCTGCGGGAAAACATTGAAAAACCTAAGCCGGACAAGTTGGAACCAAACAGACTTTATTTATCACGAAAGCGCGAAAGTACGAAAACACGAAAAAGAAAAAATATAATTAAATTTCTTGCTTTCCAAATTTCGAGTTTTCTTGATGATTGTTAAAATTTTACCCTAATAAGCATAAAAATCGCAATTAAGGATATAACTATCCGCCCGCTGACGGCGGCAAGGGATTTACAACTGCTATTCCTCGTTTAACTTTTTCTGTAGATTCTCTCTTAAAATTTCCCCAAAAGTTGAAGTTGCAGGCTTCATATTGCTGACATATTCGCTCAGCAAGCTCTGCTCATCTTCAATTTCAAGCCGTTTAATTGAAAGGCCGATCCGCCTTTCCTCGCTGTTGATATTCATGACCCTGGCGGTAATGACGTCTCCAATGTTAAACTTCCCGACAGGGGTTTTTACCTTTTCCTTACTGATTTCGGATACATGTATAAGACCTTCGATGCCCTCCTCCAGTTCAACAAAAACACCGAAATCGGTCAGGTTTGTCACCGTACCGGTTATCTCTTTGCCGACTTCATAACGCTCGCTCACAGTTGTCCAGGGATCTGTCTGCAATTGTTTTATCCCCAGTGAAAACCTTTCGTGTTCCTTTTCAATATCAAGAACAATCGCCTGTATCACCTCACCTTTTTTATACAACTCCGAAGGATGCTTTATCCGTTTTGTCCAGGAGATATCCGAAATATGTACAAGACCGTCGATACCTTCGTCTATACCGATAAAAATGCCGAAGTCGGTAATATTTTTGATTTTTCCCTCTATGGTCGTACCGACCGGATACATTTCGCTGATAACGTCCCACGGATTTGGGACCACCTGCTTCATACCGAGAGATATACGTCTGTTTTCAGGTCGGATGTCAAGAACAACCGCTTCAACCACCTCTCCGACCGAGACGACTTTGGAAGGATGCCGAATCTTTCGGGTCCAGGACATTTCCGAGACATGGATCAACCCTTCGATCCCCTCTTCCAGTTCCACAAAGGCACCATAGTCCGTAAGGCTTACAACCTTGCCGCTGACGCGGGAGCCTAGCGGATATTTTTCGGTGGCAATCGACCAGGGATCCGGGGTCAGTTGTTTCATGCCCAAAGAAACTCTTTCTCTTTCGACATCAAGATTCAGAATCTTTACGGTTATCTCATCGCCGACCGAAAAGAGTTCCGAAGGATGTTTAACCCGGCCCCATGAAATGTCTGTAATATGGAGCAGGCCGTCCACGCCGCCCAGATCAACAAAGACACCGTACTCAGTAATATTTTTAACAATACCCTGAACAACTTTGCCCTCATGAACAGAAGACAATGTTTCCGTCCGCTTGTTTTCGCGTTCCTCTTCAAGGATAGCCCGTCTGGATAAAACGATATTGCTGCGTTTTCGATTATATTTTAAGATTTTAAAAGTGTATGTTTTGCCGACCATCTCGTCAAGGTTGCGAATCGGCCGCAAGTCCGCCTGTGAACCCGGCAAGAAAGCCTGAACCCCGATATCCACTGAAAATCCACCCTTGACACGATTTACAATAACGCCCTTGACCTTTCCATCTTCATCGTATGATTTCTTGATATCTTCCCATACCTTGACCTTGGCGGCTTTTTCTTTTGAAAGGACGACACGTTCTTCCTCGTCATCCCACCATTCGACCATAACATCTACCGGGTCGCCGACCTTGGCATTCAAATTGCCATTTTCATCGATGAATTCACTAATCCGAATTTGACCCTCTGATTTATATCCGATATCAACAAGGACGTGATCCTTGTCCACCGAAATGATCTTGCCGGTGACAACCTCCCCTTCTGCAAATCGCTTGAAGCTTTCCTCATACATGTCCAGCAAACTTTCCATGTTGTCAGGGGCTTCTTGAGCCCCTTTGGCACGATCAGCCGTGGCCTCAACTTCTTGGGCAGCATCGGCTTTTGACTGGTCTTTCTTTGAAACGTTAGCTGTTGCCTGGACCTTATCAGCACTCTCACCCAGATCTCGCACTGCTTTCGATGACGTATTATCGGCGGATGTATCTGCTTGCATTCCTTGTTTTGACGGCATATCTGCAGCATCTGATTCTGCCTGGCCAAGCTCATCAGATACAGGCTCATCAGATAATTGTTGTTGTTTTAGCTCTTCAGTTGAATTGGTTTTTTCAAAGTTATTCATTAAACAAAATACCCCCTAACCATTTTTTTTACCACATCCTGCAAATGACAGCATAAGCGCTATTGATAGCAGACTCACTTCCAAAAAACAATGATTATTTTTTAAAGTCTTTTGTTGCGCTTATTAATCCCTCCCTGGACCGGAGGCGGATGGAAAATGGGTTCGCTTGCAAGGCTCGATATACGCCAGCATCCGTTCGACAACCGCTTTGACAGGAAGATCAGTAGAATCTATTATTATCGCATCCTTAGCCGGTTTCAAAGGCGCCAAATCTCTGGTACTGTCATTTTCATCCCGCTGTTTCATACTGCTCTCAACCTCGTCCAGCATTTGAAAGGCTCCGGCTGCCAATTCCTTGTAGCGCCTGAGAGCCCTGGTTTTTAAAGATGCATCCAGATAAAATTTTACATCAGCATCAGGAAACACAACCGTACCCATGTCACGCCCCTCGAAAACAACCGCCTTTTCGCGTCCCATTTCCCTTTGCACATCCAAAAGATACCTTCTGACAACCGCTCTGGCGGAAACCGCCGAAGCAACCATTGTTATTTCAGGTGTTCGGATGCTATCCGTAATATCCGCATCATTCGATAACAGACGCAAACCTTGCTTGCCCGGCACAAACGTCATTTTCAGGGTGCTGCACAGCTTTTCCAGGCCCGCATCATCGTCCGGCTTCAATCCCGCGGATATGGCTTGCAATGCTACACCCCTGTACAGCGCACCGGTATCGATATATTTATAGCCCAAGCGATCTGCAAGCATCCGGCTGACCGTCGTTTTGCCTGCACCGGCGGGACCGTCTATGGTAATAAGCAGGCGTTTCATATAGCACAATATGGTTTTATGGAGCAAAGATTCCTGTCTCAGCCCCTAAAGGACTTTCTCAAGCACTTCGATAAAACGAGCGTTTTCCTCGGCAAGACCTACGTTAATCCTGATATAATGAGGGTAGTCATATGATTTCATCGACCGTACAATGACGCCATGTCTGAGCATGCTCTCAAAAACTTCATCAGCGTCTTTTTCAACGTCGATGAGGAAAAAGTTCGCTCGTGTCGGAAAATAGCTCACTCCCAGCCTGTCCAGCGCAGCATACAAATAATCGAGACCTGCATGCGTGAGCTTTAAGGTCTTTTTTAAGAAGGCTTTATCATCCAGCGCTGCTCCAGCGCCGATCTGAGCCAGAGAGTTTGCATTAAAAGGTTGTCTGACCCTGTGCAGCAAGCCGGCAATTTTTTCAGGCATGATACCGTAGCCGATTCGAAGCCCTGCCAGACCATATGCTTTTGAAAACGTGCGAAGGGTAACCAATGGTCTGGCTTCATCAAGATATTCGATGCCGCTTGCACATGTTTTTTGATCCCTGATAAATTCAAAATAGGCCTCATCCACCATAACAACGACTTCAGGCGGCATGCTTTCCAAAAAAGTTTCAAAATCCTGTTTATAGATAACGGTTCCCGTGGGATTATGGGGATTGCACAAAAAAACCATGCGGGTTGCGGATGTGATTTTGGCCTGCATCCCTTCCAAATCAATGCAAAGAGACTTCAAGGGAACGAATACGGGTCTTGCGTCGGCACAACGAACCATGATTTCGTACATAAGAAACGAAGGTTGCGGCAAAATCACTTCATCACCCGGTCGCAGCAGTGCACAGGCAAGCATACCGATAATCTCATCGGAGCCGTTTCCTAAAACAATATTCCTGGGTGACACCTTTAGATGGTCTGATAGATGCTCTGAAATTTTTTGAATAAGATCATGACCGCTGCCATCAGGATAGCGGTTGAGTTTAGCGATCGCGCCCCGGATCGCTTTCATCGCCAGAGGAGACGGCCCCAGAGGATTTTCGTTGGAAGCCAGCTTAATGGAGCGATCAATACCATATTCCCGCGCAAGTTCCTCCAGAGGCTTTCCGGGTGTATACGGCTTTATCGCTAAAATGTTGTCGGGAATCGATAGTTTCATATTACGCCTTTGGTCTTTGGTCGCCGAATACAAAATTTTTGCATATTACGGTAAAACTTTTTTCATTGCCACTAAGGCACCAAGACACGAAGAAAAAAATATAAATATATCCTTTGTGTCTTAGTGCCTTTGTGGCATTTTTTTGATTCCGGCTCATACAGGTTGGGCCCTTTGGGGACTTTATTATGTCAGGCCGGCAGCGCCGCCTTGCGGCCTTCTTCCAGAGCTTGCAGATTGATCGGGATCAACTTTTCGCGTCCGGCAAACTCCTCTTTGACACACTCGCGCAGTAAGTCAAAATCAACGATTTTGGTGCGGGCGACAAATGCGGCCAGCGCCACAATATTTGCCACCTTAACGCTTCCGATGTCTTTGGCAATATCATTGGCCGGGATTAACAGCTCGTCAACATCGTCGCGACCTGAAGCGACGGGAATTAATGAACTGTTGATCACTACCACGCCGTTTGGCTTCACCAGCGGAGCAAACTTTTCCAGGGAGGGACGGTTCATGGCAACCAGATGCATAGGGTTTCTGATAATCGGGGAACCGATCACCCGGTCGCTCAGAACCACCAGGCAATAGGCGGTCCCGCCCCGCATCTCCGGACCATAAGAAGGAATCCATGCCACTTCAAAACCTGCTTCCATCGCTGCGTGTGCCAGGATATTCCCGATCAACAAAATTCCCTGGCCGCCGAAACCGGCAAACATGACTTCTTTCTGCATTCACTCCTCCTCACACTACTCGGGTGTTTTGTATTCCCCCAGCTGAAAATAGGGCAGCATGGTCTCTTCGGTCCACGTAATCGCCTCCAATGGCGTAAGCCCCCAGTTGGTCGGACAGGTACTGACGATTTCCACCAGGCTAAAGCATCGCCTGTCGAGCTGATACTGAAAAGCCCTTTTAATGGCTTTTTTGGCCTTAACGATGTACTTTGGCTTTATCACGGTATGCCTGGCCACAAAGGCCGGTGTTTCAAGGGCGGAAATCAACTCGGCAATCTTGATGGGCATACCGACCTCTTCCACGTTGCGCCCCGCAGGAGACGTCGTGGTACGCTGGCCCGGCAGCGTTGTCGGTGCCATTTGACCGCCGGTCATGCCATAGACCGTGTTGTTGACAAAAATGGTAGTAAACTTTTCACCGCGGTTGGCGGCATGGATAATCTCTCCCATGCCGATGCTTGCCAGATCGCCGTCACCCTGATAGGTAAACACAACCAGGTCGGGCCGTACCCTTTTTATGCCGGTGGCCATTGCCGGCGCACGCCCGTGGGCAGCCTCCTGAAAGTCAAATGTAAAATAATTATAGGCCAACACCGCACATCCGACAGGTGCAATACCGACCGTGCGCCCCCGGACGCCCAACTCGTCGATGACTTCAGCCACCAACCGGTGAATGACTCCGTGAGTACAGCCCGGGCAGTAGTGGGTGGGCTGGTCGGAAAGGGCTTCGGGTTTTTTGAATGTCTTTGCCATTGTAGCGGCTCCTTTTATCATGGTTGAGCGCATATGCTCAATTGGAAGTAATTTGGCGATTTCACATCATCCGTCAAGCTTTAACAAAAGATCTGACCACATCCATGATCTCCTCCGGTGTCGGCACATCCCCCCCTGCTTTTCCAAACCATTCAACCGGGCGGCTGCCGTGAACACTTCGCTCTACGTCTTCAACCATCTGTCCCATGCTCAGCTCGATACTCACCACCACCATACAGCTGTCGCGCCGGGCAGCGTCTTCAATCGCTTTTTCAGGGAACGGAAAGAGGGTTTGCGGTCTAACCATACCAACTTCGAATCCCTCGGACTTCAAGATGTCAATGGCCGTGCGGCATACTCTGCTCATGGTTCCATAGCTGACGATCAGTACTTTGTAATCGGCATCCAAGTTATATGGCTCATAGCGGACCTCTTCACGCTTCATCCGATCATACTTGGCCTTTAAGACGCGATTGTGGGCTTCCAACTCCTCTGAATTCAGAAAGAGTGATTTGACCAGATTGCGCCGGCTGCTTTTGCGGGTGTCCATACCATTTGTGGCCCAGTCATCCTTGTTGCTCGGTTCGGATTTGAGTTCATCCGGAAACTCTACGGGCTCCATCATTTGACCGATCAAGCCGTCACCCAGAAGCATCACCGGGTTACGATATTTCTCGGCCAAAGGAAAGGCCATCATGACCATTTCAACGGCTTCCTGAACACCTGCCGGCGCCATTACAAGCAGTCTGTAGTCACCATGCCCGCCCCCTTTCGTCGCCTGGAAGTAATCCGCCTGGGATGGAAGGATGCCTCCCAATCCGGGACCGCCTCGCATAATGTTTACGAAAACAGCCGGGCATTGAGCCGCGGAAATATAACTTAAAGCTTCGCTCATCAGGCTGATACCGGGGCTTGACGAAGTGGTGAAAACCCTGGCCCCGCACGCGGCCGCGCCAAAAATCATGTATCCTACGGCGACTTCACTTTCGCCCTGTAAAAATACGCCGCCGACTTCCGGCATTCGGCGGGAAAGATATTCCGCAACTTCAGATTGGGGGGTAATCGGATAGGCAAAATAATTCAGGCATCCAGCCCTTATGGCCGCCTCGCCGATTGCTTCATTTCCTTTCATTAATATTCGGCCCATGACTTACCTCCGCTTATTCCGGCTCTGCAGCAGCTTCAACGGTTTTGTTAATGGCAATCGCCACATCAGGACACATAATACAGCAGGTCGTACAGAAGATACAGTCTTCAGGACGTGCCTGATATGCAGGGAAATAACCCATCGCATTGACGTCTTCAGACATTTCCAGAACTTTTTTTGGGCATACGGCGACACATAATCCGCAGCCCTTGCACCTATCTTTGTCGATAACATGTTCATATCCCATCAGTATATCACTCCTAATTATAAAATCACTTCGCGATTTTAGGCCTTAAACTTTCCGCATCAGTGTCACCGGTTTTTTCCATGGCGGAACCAGTTGTCTTTCGATGGTCAGAACCGGACAGGAAAAACGCCAGCTGTCTATCCGGGGCAACAACTCTATCGCAACGGTAATAAACGTAAGCGGCAGCCCGCTCTCTTTGGATACAATTTTAACGAAATCGTATCCTTTGTATATGTCTGCCGCCGTAGTTTCATCAAGGAGATTGGCGTTGCCGACGATACCGGTGATGGTCATCTTCGACGCTTTTTCGATCTTATCACGTATGTTCAGACATCCTGCCACCGTGTCCGCAAACGGCCGGAATGGATTCACAACCTGCAGCATGTGGACATGCTTTGCCCGCAGCGAATCGGCAAGTGTTGCCAGCACTCTGGCCCCGACGTCTTCGCCACCGACATCCAATACTGTCAGTTGACCCGGACGACGGATCACACCGGCAATAACAGGGCTCAATACGGGCAGATCGGCTTGCAGGAATTTTTCAGGAGGTAAAACCACTTCGATCCCCAGGTCAGAAAGCGGCCCCCGGGCTTGACGTGTTCTGAAATAGGGACTAACGAGATCAAGATCGGCGATACGAACATCAAAGCCTGAACGCTTGCGGTTCACAGCAAGGTTTATGGAGACTTCGGTTTTTCCGCTACCGTAATTTCCTATAACTATAACAATCCCCTCAAGTTTATCCACCTTAATGAAATCCCGTAACAACTGCGCTATAACGTCCCGGGCAAAATGAATTGCCGAGTCTAAAATTTAGCTGCTTTGTATTTTCATTTTCTACCAGTGTCAAGTTATAAAATCGTTTCAAGTTTTTATACAACGGTGCGCTTAAAAGCGGAACTTGCAAAATTGAAATTACGATTTAATTGGATAGTTGATCTGACAAATTTGCGAATTTGACATCTTAAATCCAAACTATCCTTTTTAAAATGCCGCATGCGAATTTAAATGTCTTGCCATTGGGCTTGACACCACCTTCTCTTTTTTTCTATAGTTCAGCGGTCGGGGAGTTTTTTTATAATATCCGATGTTTTAAAGCAATGTAAGGGATAAAAACTATTCAACTTATGTATTCTGGCACAATTTGAAACGCTCAATTTAGGTAACACCAGGCGGGGAAGGCAATGTCTCAAAAAGCGCTCATCACCGGCATCACCGGCCAGGACGGCAGTTATCTGGCCGAATTTCTACTCGACAGGGGCTATGAAGTCCATGGACTCATGCGGCGATCCAGCACGTTTAATACCCATCGAATCGATCATATTTATGTCGACCCTCACGATCCTGCCGGCAGGTTTTATCTCCACTATGGGGACTTAAACGACGGCGGTCAGCTCAGCAATCTGGTTTACAATATTCATCCTGATGAAATTTATCACTTAGGTGCCCAGAGCCATGTCCGAGTCAGTTTTGATATGCCTGAATTTACGGGAGATATCACAGGATTAGGAACAACCAGGATTTTGGAAGCCATACGCAGAAGCGGCATAAAAACCCGCTTTTACCAGGCCAGCAGCAGTGAAATGTTTGGAGACGCCCCGCCGCCTCAAAATGAAGACACCCTTTTCAGACCCCGAAGCCCGTATGCGGCCGCCAAGGTCTATGCCTACTGGATGGCAAGGAACTATAGAGAAGGCTATAACATGTTTGTCTGCAATGGTATCTTATTCAACCACGAATCTCCACGACGCGGAGAAACCTTTGTCACCAGAAAAATAACCCGGGCGGTCGCCCGGATAAAATACGGGCTGCAGGACAGATTGTTTCTTGGAAATCTGGATGCCAAAAGGGATTGGGGGTATGCTCCGGATTATATAAAAGCGATGTGGTTGATGCTGCAACAGGATAAGCCCCAAGACTTTGTGATTGCCACGGGTGAAAGCCATTCTGTCAGGGAATTTTTGGATGAAGCCTTCTCATATGCCGATTTGGACTGGAAAGCATATGTGGAAATTGATTCAAGATATTTCAGACCTACAGAGGTTGAATTCCTTCAAGGCGATGCCGGGCGCGCCAAAAAAATTCTGGGATGGGAACCAACGATCGGCTTTAAAGAGCTGGTACGGCTAATGGTTGATGCAGATATAACCGCTTTGGAGGAAATGAAACAATGCCGGGATGTCATTCAAAAAATAGCGGGCAATCACCAAAAATAGAGCAGCTTGCCTTGATGCAAGTTCGCCCGGATTTCCCACCGTCCCGGATGACTCACACACCGGATTCGCTGAATTCCTTGCATAATTTGCTGATGGTATGCCCTCGCCATTGGCCTTTGCCTGAAAATGTCGGCACGCCGTCCGATTCCAGTTGTTGCGCAATCTTGTCGTAACTCATCCCCGCATTTCTCATATCAAGTATGTCGTTAGGCAGCCGCTCGCGATCAGGGTCACCGGTTGTAATGGAAAACTCGTCTTGCATTGCCAGGGGATCGGGTTCCAGTTCTGATCCTGAACCGGCTCGATCATCCCTCCCGGGTTCAAAACCACCTCCAAATCGCTGTCTTAGAAACTCGACAATATGTTCCATGGCATCGGCCCTGCGCTCATCTGCAACGGCTATCGATGCATAGGCCTCGGCAAGGCGCCTTTGGCTCGCGGCAATGTCTTCCAGGATGGTTTTAATCTCTGAAACACCGTCACTAATAATTGTCGAGAGCTGTCCAGGCGCATATGCGGGATGCTGGGGGCCTTTTCTAGCTTCGGCATCGCCTCGCCATTGAGAGCTTTTGTGATGGGAATCATTTTGATGCCTGTTGTTTCTGTCGTTGCGCTTAAATTTGCCGCTACGCAGACTATGAAGAAAATCACTCATTTATACCTCCGTATTTTTTGGCAACCCGGCTGTCTTTTGGGAAAAGTTCAAAACCGGAAATTTGAAGCCCCCTGTCCCGATGGTTTTCCCATCGGGGTGGTTAAAATTTTCGCCTTCCCCCGCTCAAAGTCCGGGATCTTCGACTTGGCCTTGAATCCCGCCAACGGCGGGAAATATTTTTCAAAGGTCTCCCCGCCGAACGGGCGCGGGGTACGAGCGCTGTTGCAATTTAAGATTTCGATCAGAACTGTTGGCTAAAATGTTTATCGGCAGAAAATTAAATAATGTAAACATAAAAATTCAGGATAGGAGATTCTGCCTATAAAAGATTTCAGCGTGTCTGTCAAATAAAAAAAACAAGGATTGAAAATTGGAAGGCTGAAGACAAACTTATCAGCTGTTTTTGCCCTTTTTTTGCCGATCTTTCAAACTGCGCCATTTCTCGAGCCGCTGCCTGATGATTTTTTCGTAACCCCTGTCGGCCGGCAAGAAGAAACGCCGGCCCTTGAGGGTCTCGGGCAGGTATTCCTGGAAGACATATGCCTCTTTATAATCATGGGCATACTTGTAATCCTTGCCGTAACCCAGCGCTTGCATCAGTTCGGTCGGCGCATTGCGGATATGAAACGGAACAGGGAGCGTCCCTGTGCGTTTGATACACGCGTTAACCTCACCATAGGCTGTATAAACGCTGTTGCTCTTGGGAGCCACGGCCAGATAAACAGCGGCCTGGGCCAGGGCCAGTTCACCCTCGGGGTGCCCGAGAAACCTGAAGGCCTCCATGGCGTTCAACGCAATCCCCAGGGCATACGGGTCTGCATTGCCCACATCCTCGGATGCAAATCTGACCATCCTGCGGGCAATATAAAAAGGGTCTTCACCGCCGGATAGCATGCGCCCGAGCCAGTATAAGGCTGCGTCCGGATCGCTGCCCCGCAGGCTCTTGTGAAAGGCGGATATCAGATTGTAATGCTCTTCACCGGCCTTGTCATATACCAGGGCCTTTTTCTCTAAAGCTTTCTCTAAAATTTCAAGCGTGATGCCGAGGGTTTTACCTGTTGGCTCCGGAACATTATCTGAAACCGCCAGGGAAGCCGTTATTTCGAGACCGTTTAAAGCCGAGCGGGCATCGCCGTCGGCAATGCGTGTCAGGTGGTCCAGCGCCTGCCGGTCGATATCCAGCTTAAAATTTCCCAAACCCCTTTCCTTGTCTTTGAGGGCGCTTGCAATGATCGTTTCAAGGTCCTTGGGCGTCAGGGCGCTCAACGTGATCACGCGGCACCGGGACATGAGGGCCGGTATCACCTCGAAGGAAGGGTTTTCAGTGGTCGCACCGATCAAGGTGAGCAGGCCGCTTTCCACATGGTGGAGAAAGGCGTCCTGCTGGGCTTTGTTGAATCTGTGGATCTCATCCACAAACAGGACCGTCCGTTTGCGGTATAGGCGTTGCTGATCTCTGGCCGCCTCGATCACGGACCGGATCTCCTTGATACCGGACAGCACCGCTGAAAATTGAACAAAATGGCTGCTGGTCTCGGCGGCAAATATTCTGGCCAGGGTGGTTTTGCCGCATCCCGGAGGGCCCCAGAGGATCATGGAAAATATCCGGTCCTGCTCGATGGCATGACGAATCAGGGTCCCCCGGCCCACCGCCTGCTCTTGCCCGATAAATTCGTCCAAGCTTCTGGGCCGCATCCGATCGGCCAGGGGCCTGAGTTCATCGGCAGCCTTTTGAGCACTGTATTCAAACAGGTCCAATGTATCCTCTCAATAAATCAAACAGTTCGCTATTTAAGCTATGATCATCCATGGAGCGGCTTAACAGCGAAAACTCCCCGACCCCTCAACTATTTAGCTGTTCAACCAATCAACCCTTATCCATCCGGCCGGTCCGCTTGCGAAAAATGAGCCGTATCGGCGTCTTGTCAAGCCCGGTTCCTTTCCGGATCTGATTGGCAAGATAGCGCTTATAGGAAAAATGGACGCCGTCCGGATAGTTGACAAAGCCCACAATGGTGGGAGGTCCGGTAGACGCCTGGGTGAAATAATAAAATTTTAAACGTCTGCCCCTGTATATCGACGGCCCGTTTTGCTCGACAGCCCGTTCCAGAATCCGGTTTAACTCTCCCGTCCCGACCCGCAGGGTGTACTGGTGGTAAACCTCGTCTATGATCCTGAATATCTTAGGGACCCTCTGTCCGGTCAGGGCCGAAATCGTCATGGCCGGTGCAAAGCTTAAGAATTTTGCTTCCATTCTTAACTTGTCAAAATACTTTTTTTCGGTTTTGCCGTCTTTTGCGACGATATCCCATTTGTTCAGCAGCAGAATACATCCGCAGCCACGCTCATAGGCGTACCCGGCGATGGTTACGTCCTGTTCGGTAATACCATCGTGAGCATCGACGACAATCATCGCTACATCACAGCGCTCCAAGCTTTTCAACGCTTTAATGATGGAAAACTTCTCAATCTTTTTTGACACCTTTTTCTTACGCCGGATGCCGGCGGTGTCGATTAAAAGATAAGTCTTTCCGTTCACTTTGCAGACAGAATCGACGGCATCGCGGGTTGTGCCCGGGATATCGCTGACGACCAGGCGTTCTTGGCCCAGGATTTTATTGATCAGAGAAGATTTGCCGACATTGGGCCGGCCGATAACGGCCACTTTTATCATATCACCGGATTCATCCGCAATCGACTCGGGCAGAGCACGTACCAGATCATCCATAAAATCGTTCAGACCGTAGCGGTGTTCGGCTGACAGCGGATAGAGTTTCTCCAGACCGAGGCTGTAAAAATCATAAAGCTTTACCTCCTGTGCCATCCCGTCGATCTTGTTGACGCCGTAAAACACCGGCTTCTTGATTTCCCGCAGGATTTTAACGATATCTTCATCAAACGGCGTGATGCCGCCCTTGCCGTCCAGCAGTAGAATAATAACATCGGCCTCTTCGATGGCCTGCAGGATCTGGAGACGAATCTCGGACGCAAAATCATCCTCATCTTCACCGACAAACCCCCCGGTGTCGATCAGGGTAAAATCCACATCGTTCCAGGTGGCATCGCCATAATGGCGATCCCTGGTAACACCGGGCATATTATCCACGATAGCGTCCCGGGATCGGGTGATGCGGTTAAAAAGGGTGGATTTGCCGACATTGGGCCGGCCTACAATAGCGACAATCGGTTTCATCTTGGTCTTTCGTCAACATAAGACTTTGTTTTAAGCTCATCTTATTAAATCAGATTATGATATGATTGTAAACCCATGTTAAGGGCGATCATCCGTGCATCGGCTGAATCTGTAAAACTCGACACGGGAATATTGGAAATGTCCATGACATATCGACATTCTTGTATTTTGACTGTTTTTAAGTTATATTGCATCTAAAGCAGAAAACGACATTCCAGGAGGACTGCATCACATTATTATCAGCGCTGTTGAAATGCCACTGATATCTCAAAATATTACCAATTATACTGGGGGTTTATCAAATGAAACCAACGACTAAGTTCATTTTGCTGCTTGGATCTGTTTTGATGATCGCTGTTGTGATCTGCGCATGCGCCACCAAATCTTACATTGACGTCACCTACCGCCTGCCGGCGGCAGCGCAAGATTTTCAAGGAAAACGGGTTTTTCTCGATTGCAGGGATATGAGGCCCGATAAAACGATTTTTGGCGAAAAGACCAAAGCTGAATTTAAACACTTTACCGGACTTTTTTCGCTTTCTGTGAACCAGGGGGAAAAACCGTTTGTGGCCGGCGCCTTTGACCTGCCGTCGCTCTTTAAAGAGGCCTTTTCAAGAAGACTCGCAAACCTGGGGATCGACGTAATCACCCGACAGGATCAAAGCACACCCGGTATTGAAATCATTATTAAAAATTTCCGGCTGAACCTTGTCGATCGAAAATGGGTCGCCAATATCATGTATGAGGCCCGTCTTTTAAAGGAAGACCGCTTGCTGGCCGAACAGACCATCAGCGGTGACGCCGAACGAATTAAAGCATTCGGTATAGGTGACGCGGAGAAAGTTCTGGGTGATATTTTTTCAGACAGCGTCAACCGGCTCAACGTCCGTAAACTGTTTGAACAGGCGCTACCATAGGTAACATCCGTGCCCAGATGACCCGGCTTTGGTTTACCCCTGGAAGGGGCTGCTTTTTAAAATTAAATGAACAAACCAGATATGATACGTATTCGTATTTAAGAATACGTGCACTAAGGGGATCTTCAGATACAAAAAACATGAAACTTATATAATGAAAAAGCTTTTCGGGAATACTACCGGACTCAAGCCCAATCAGATCCGCCGGCTTGAAAATCTTTACCGCCGCCGCATACCGCCGCATTTTTTGATCACATTCGAACTTGCACGTGATATCAGCAGTCTCTCCCATGAAATACGCCGTCAGATCGGTCTCCTTATCGACCGTCTGGGAAAAATCGCCTATGTCATCGTTGGAGATCAACAGAAAATCATCATCCCGGACACCAGTGAATATCGAATCGCTCCGGGTCGGCTAAAAGGACTTAGATGTGTCCATACTCACCTTAATGACGAATCTTTGACCAGAGACGACCTTACCGACCTTGCCCTTTTGAGGCTCGACCTGATGGCTGCGATTACCATGACTGCAGAGGGGCACCTGCATCAGGTTCATACCGGGCATATTCTCCCGAAAAGCTCCGCCGGAAAGCCGTTTCAGATCTTAGAGCCTCTGAAACCTCACCAGCTTGATATCGAGTGCCTGAAACTCATCCAATCCCTGGAATCGGAGTTGGTCCATGTCAAATCATTATATGAAGCCGACAAAGAAAAAGAAAGGGCCCTGCTTGTCAGCGTGACATCAGCGCCGAAGAGAATTGCCATGGACTCTCTGGCAGAGCTTGAAGAACTGGCCGTATCCAGTGGTATCGATGTCATCGGAACCCTGCTGCAACAGCGCAAAAGTGTGGACTCTAGATTCCTCATGGGCATCGGGAAACTTCAGGATCTGACCATCATTGCGCTTGAAAAAGGAGCAACCCTGATCATCTTCGATCAGGAACTAAACCCGTCACAAATCCGGTCCATTACGGACAAGCTGGATTTTAAGGTTATCGACCGAACACAATTGATCCTTGATATTTTTGCACAGCGCGCTCAAACAAAGGAAGGAAAACTGCAGGTTGAACTTGCGCAGCTGAAGTATTTGCTGCCACGTCTGATTACAAAAAACACCGCCATGTCACGTTTAACCGGTGGTATCGGCGGGCGCGGGCCGGGGGAAACCAAGCTGGAGATAAACCGCAGAAGAGTACACGACCGTATTGTGCGCCTGGAAAAAGAGCTGGTCCTTGTAATGAAACAGCGTAAACAACAAAAGGCACTGCGTAGCAAAAGAGATTTGACCGTTATTTCCATCATCGGATATACCAATGCCGGCAAATCGACACTTCTGAACACATTAACAAAAAGCGCTGTCAGAGCTGAAAGCCGTCTGTTTGCCACCCTAGATCCTTCGAGCAGGCGTCTTAAATTCCCAAAAGATATCGAGGTCATTATTACCGATACCGTCGGATTCATTAAAAACCTCCCCAACGACCTGTTGGTGGCCTTCCGGGCCACCCTGGAGGAGCTCGAAAGTGCCGACCTGCTTCTGCATGTGATCGATATCAGCAATCCCCGTTTTGAGCAGCAAATCAAATCTGTTGAAACAATACTTGAAGAGCTCGGTCTTGACAATATTGACACCATCCGGGTTCTGAACAAGAAAGATCTGGTTGACGATGAAACCGTCAGGAGGCTGTGCCGAACCCTTAACGGAACTGCCATTTCCGCCAAGGCTGTATCAACATTGATGCCTTTGATAGAAAGAATGGAAACGTTGATATCTGGCAGGAAGCGGCCGCCGGAGGGCAGTAGCCCAATACGGGGTTGACTTTGCAAACAAAATATATATAAAGATGAATTCGTTATGAATCTGGAACCACAAAAACGAGTCGCCATTGCTGCTGCCTTCAAGGGCGGCAGTGTGCTGAGGTCTCATTACGGCAAAATATCCAGCATCGGCAAAAAAGGTGCCATTGAGCTTGTCACTGAAGCCGACATCGAATCAGAAAAGATCATCATTGAGACCATTAAAAAATCGTTTCCGGATCATGCCGTTCTGGCGGAGGAAAGCGGGCTGAATCAGGGCAAGATCGATCACATGTGGATTATCGACCCTCTTGACGGCACCACAAACTTTGCACACAAGCTCGGCCTGTTCTCGATTTCCATAGCCTATGCCGTTGGCCGCGAAATCGTTCTCGGGATTGTTCTGAGCCCTTTAACCGCAGAGCTTTTCACGGCGATGAAAGGCAAAGGTGCCGATCTTAACGGCCGGCCGATGAAAGTCTCTAATACGAAAACAGTTTCGGAAAGCTTACTGGTAACCGGTTTTCCATATAATTTTAAAGACATGATAAACCCCGTAGTCACCCGATTTTCAAGTTGCCTGCAAGCATCTCAGGGCTTGCGCAGACTCGGTTCGGCCGCCATTGACCTTTGTTACGTCGCTTGCGGAAGATTTGACGGATTCTGGGAACAGAACCTGAAACCGTGGGACACGGCCGCCGGCGAGCTGATTGCCAGAGAAGCCGGAGCGATCGTCACCGATTTTTCAAACCGTACGTTTACGATAAATAAAACTGAAATTCTGGCAACCAACGGCAATATTCACCAGGAAATGCTTGGATTATTAAAATTAAAGGACGCCGTATGAAAGAAAAGCTGATCAGTAAAGCCTCGCTTGATAATCACCTGGGTTGTTTTGGCAACTTCAACATCCAAAACCCGATCTGTAAAAAACTTTGCGTTTTAAGCTTGCGTTGCGCCATAGAACGCGATCACAACAACAGGCTGGAACTTCTGGAAGACCTGATGTCTTCTGACTGTGAGTTTATCAAATTACAGTAACTTTAAATTTTTCATTCCAATTGAGCGTAAACACAATAGGATTTTAAAGCCGTCAAACAGAAAAACTCCCCGGCCCCTGAATTAATTTGAAGGAAAGATCTTGCCGGGATTTAATATCCCGTTGGGATCAAAAAGTGTTTTTATCCTCTTCATCAGGTTGATTTCAACAGGGCCGATCTCTTTTGCCAGGTAAGGGGCCTTGGTGATGCCGACGCCATGTTCGCCGGAAATCGTTCCGCCAAGCTTAAGCGTGTAGTCAAACAGGGCCTCCACAGCACCCTGGGCCTTTTTCAACTGCGCGTTGTCTTTTTTGTCGAGCATGATATTAAAGTGGATGTTGCCGTCACCGGCATGCCCGAAACTAACCATTGTCAGGCCGGTTTCGACCCTTAATGCATTTATCTTTCTGACCATATCAGGCAGCTTGCTTCTGGGGACGACAATATCTTCATTGATCTTATCCGGACCGTATTGAAACAGCGCCGGAGAAACCGCCTTACGGGCTCGCCACAGCTTTGCAACCTCGGCCTTTGTCTTGGCGACTTCGACACGTTTGGCACCCTCAGACAGGCATAGTGCTTTGATCTTATCTATGGCAAGATCCACCTCATCGGACCCTCCGTCCTCTTCGATCAGCAATAAAGCTTCGGCTTCAACCGGCAGGCCTATCTTGAGGTGGTTTTCAACACACCGAATGGAAGCATTATCCATAAATTCTATGGCCCGTGGTATGATGCCGCTTCTGATAATTTTTGAAACCGTTTCCGCGGCCGTATCGATCTTGTCGAATACAACCGTCATCGCCCTTATAACCTCAGGTAAGGGTAAAAGCCGCAGCGTCATACGGGTGATGATGCCGAGGGTGCCTTCGGATCCCACCAAAAGCCGGGTCAAGTCATATCCGACCACACCCTTGGCAGTCTGCACACCGGTGCGAATCATTTCTCCTGTCGGCAAAACAGCCTCAAGGCCCAGGACATAATCCCGGGTGACACCATATTTTACTGCACGGGGACCGCCGGCACATTCTGCCAGGTTTCCGCCCAGCGTAGAAAATTCCGAGCTTGAAGGATCGGGAGGATAAAAAAGGCCTTCTTTTTCAACCGCTTTATGAAATCGCCCGGTAACAACGCCGGGTTCCACATGGGCAACGAGATTTTCCTTATCGATTTTAAGAATTCGGTTCAAGCGAGTCATTACAAGGACGACTCCTCCTTTGACGGCCAGTGACCCGCCGGTCATCCCGCTGCCGGCGCCACGCGGTATTACAAAAAAGCGGTCTTGGTTGGCGGTCCTTAATATGGCGGATATTTCTTTTGTGTTTTTGGGAAACAAAACAGCATCAGGCAGATAGGTGCGCGCGGTTGCATCATAGGCGTAGCAGGCAAGATCTTCTCTTTTCCTGGTGCAATTGGCCTTACCTACTATATTTTGAAGCTTTGAGAACGTAGAATCACGTAATGGCATTAAGATCAATATGTTCCAGATTCGAGTTTCCGGCGTAAAAATTCCACCTGCTTCTGCACGGCACCGTCTGCCTTAACCGCCCGTTCAACCGTGCCGATGGAATGAAGCGCTGTGGCATGGTAGCGGTTAAAGCTTTTCCCGATGGTCTGAAGGGGTGAATCCGTATACATGCGCGACAGGTAAATCGCTATCTGCCTTGGCCGAACAATGGATTGCTTGCGGGAATTGGAAACAATGTCTTCCATGGAAAGATTGTAGTATTTGCATACCAGCTTCTTGATGACATCCATGGTTATTTTTTTTCTTTGACGAACGATATTCTTAACGACACTTTCTGCAAGGGCAAGATCGATGGGTACTCCCAAAAGTGACGATTTGGCGGCAACGCCAATAAGCCCGCTTTCCAGCTGCCGAACATCCTCCGTGAGTTCGCTGGCCAAATAATGCATGACGTCTTCGGGTATTTTATAGCCGTTATGCAACGCTTTTTTCTGTAATATCCTGACTCTTGTCCTGAAGTTCGGCGGATCAATATTTGAAATAAGGCTGCTTGAAAGACGCGACCGCAGGTTATCATTAAGTTTCGGAATATCGGCCGGCAAGTAACAACTTGAAAAAATCATTTTTTTGCCGCTCTCAAACAGTGTATCCAGAGTAAAAGCCAGTTCAATCTGAGTTCGTTCTTTGCCGCTCAAGTAGTGAACATCTTCAAGCAGCAAGACGTCACAGCCGTTTCTGTATTTTGTCTTGAACGCATTAATGGCATCATGTCGAAAAGCTTGAACCATTTCATTGCTGAAGTCTTCAGCCGTCATATAATAGACACGATCCGAAGGGTGCTCAGACAAGATATAATGGCCGACGGCCTGGGAAAGATGGCTTTTTCCCATGCCGGTATTTGACAATAATAATAAAGAATTTTGCTGAGTATCCTTACGCGAAGCCAGTGAAAGCGATGCTGAGTAAGCAAAGTCATTGTTACTTCCGACCACAAACTGATCGAAAGTAAAATCTTTTCTTAAAAGACGTCCGTTATGGGGACGAACACCCACGTTGGGAAGCGGCAGTTGCAAATTGATATCTGTTGTCGATCTTGAAACATTCTTTTCTCTGGAAACCTCATTTTCTCTGGAAACCTCAATAGAATAACCGCAGGCCGTACCGGCCACTCGATGTATTTCAGCTTCTATCAGTTTGCCATAATTTTCTAAAACCCTTTTCCTGAAAAAAAGGTTGGGGCAAGAAATTACGATATGGTCCTGTTGGCATTTTTCAAGTTCCAGCGGTTCAATCCACATTCTGAAACTGTGACGGGGAACACGCAACCCAATGGCAGCTTTTACCTCTTTCCAGATCGATTTCATAGAACTATAGGCTCTTAAATTGAAACAGAAAATAATTAATTGCTATCTCAGAGGGAAATATCTAAAAAGCTACGAATTTAAACGTTATCGGAGTATTATTTCAGATTATTCGAAAAATCACTGAAAGATTGGGCCTAATTTAAGAGATCCGCCCTTTGGTGTCAAACCTGATAAATCCGATTTTTCTTCTAGTTTTAAATAAGTTATTAACAATCTTTATCTTACTGATTTAATTATTTTTAACAATCAACCAAAAGACAACTCCTTTTAAACACAATCATTTTTGAACAAAGGTTTTTTTTGAAGCATTTTAGGCATATCCATCAATATGATCATAATGTTTACAATCACGTTTATTCCGAAAAACTCTTTTTATCTTTAATTATCTCTTATTTTCATATTCAATCTGCCGGCGCCAAAAATAGATTACCAACTTAAGAAATTTGTTTGAAAAAAAAAATTATGACCTGTAGTATAATATTTTTTTTGCCAGCATTTCTTTTCATCGAATCATTTGGCTTTTTAATTTAACCGTTTAACTATTGATTTTATAGCGCTTATGTCGAATTTTCGACCGTTGATAGGAATTACCATGGGAGACCCTGTTGGGGTCGGCCCGGAAATTATCCTTTTGGCACTCAGCCACCCTTCAATTTATAGCATCTGCCGACCCTTGGTGCTGGGCGATATCCGCATATTGAACGCTGCCCAAACATCTACCGGAAGCCGGCTTCATCTTAATACCGTCGAGGACCCCGCCGGCGGGCGCTATAATTGTGGCTCAATTGACGTTCTGAACCTTTCTGAACTTGACCCCGAAAAAACATTATGGGGCCGGCCAACCGTTGAGAGCAGCAGGGCCATGGTACGTTATGTAACGACTGCAATCGATATGGCCACCGAAGCTCGTATTGCCGCAATTACAACCTGCCCCATTAACAAGATGGCCATGCAAATCGCCGGCTTTCGCTACAGTGGCCATACCGAACTGCTGGCGGAACGGACCAAGTGCGATCTTTTTGCCATGATGCTTGCCGGCAGTCGACTCCGGGTCGTTCTCGTAACGATACATATTCCCTTAAAACGCGTTCCGGCGATGCTTTCAAAAGATCGCATCGTTCAAACCATAAGAATTACCGGACGTGCGTTGTCTGACCGCTTTGGGTGTAAAGATCCCCGCATCGCCGTGGCCGGATTGAATCCCCATGCAGGTGAAGGGGGCCTTTTCGGTGACGAGGAAAAAAAGATCATTGATCCGGCCGTCATTCAGGCCCGTAACGAAGGGTTTAACGTTACCGGTCCGTTTCCACCGGACACCCTGTTTTATCACGCGGCAAAAGGCCTTTACGACGCAGTGGTATGCATGTATCACGACCAGGGGTTGATTCCCTTTAAGTTGATTCATTTTACCGACGGCGTCAATACCACGCTGGGGCTTCCCATCATCAGAACTTCGGTTGACCACGGCACGGCCTATGATATTGCCGGAAGCGGCATCGCGGATCCCGGCAGCCTCATCGCAGCAATAACAATGGCCGCAGAACAGGCAATATGTGTGGCAGAAAATAAATAATTCCATCGATCCATGCAATCGGATAAAATCATTATACGGGGCGCCAGACAGCACAACCTGAAAAATATTCAGGTCGAAATTCCCCGCAACAAACTTGTGGTTATCACCGGTCTGTCCGGTTCCGGCAAGTCGACCCTTGCCTTTGACACCCTGTATGCCGAAGGTCAACGCCGATATGTCGAATCACTTTCCACGTATGCACGTCAATTTCTGGAGCGTATGGAAAAGCCGGATGTCGATCTGATCGAAGGTCTGTCTCCAGCCATCGCCATCCAACAAAAAGCAGCCAGCCACAATCCCCGTTCAACCGTGGGAACCGTTACCGAAATCTATGACTATCTGCGCCTCCTTTTTGCCAGGACCGGCACACCCCATTGTTACCAATGCGGCCAACCGATCACATCCCAGTCTCTGGATCAGATTGTCGACAAGGTAATGTCTCTGTCCGAAGGCTCCAAGATACTTATTTTAGCACCGGTTGTCACCGGCCAGAAAGGGTCCCACGAAAAACATTTCCAGCAGCTCAAGAAGGAAGGCTTTGCCCGGGTCCGGGTAGACGGAAACGTCCTGGAGATTGAAGACGTCGGCAAGCTTGATAAAAATAAGAAGCATACCATCGAGGTGGTTGTAGATCGTTTGATCGTAAAAGAAAGCATTAACAACCGCCTCGCAGACTCTTTAGAGCTGGCCATGTCCCTGTCAGACGGCCTCGTCACCGTGGATGTCTCGGGTCGAGAACCGGTGCTTTTCAGTGAAAAATCAGCATGTATCGCCTGCGGTATCAGCTATCCCGATTTCACTCCGGCAAGTTTTTCATTCAACTCCCCGCAGGGAGCATGTCCACAATGTGACGGCCTGGGATCAACCACCGAGTTCGATCCCGACCTTATCATTCCAAACCAGGAACTGTCCTTAAGGGAAGGAGCGGTGGCACCATGGGCCAACAGAAACACCGTGCATTTTATTGAATTTTTAGACGCTCTGACCGGGCACTATGGCGTCGACATTTATACGCTTTATAAGGATCTTCCGGATCACTTTAAAAAGGTTCTGTCATATGGCTCCGGAGATGAACGCATTACATTCTACGTTGAACGCGGCAATCGCCGTTATACATATAAAAAACACTTCGAAGGCCTCATCCCCAACTTGCAGCGGCGCTATCTGGAGACGGAATCCTACCAGTCCAGGGAGGAAATCAAACGTTATATGAATTTTCAACCCTGTCCGGAATGTGCCGGCACAAAGTTAAACAAGGCCAGCCGATCTGTAAAAGTAGGAGGTCTGACCATCTGCGAAACCACCGCACTTTCGGTATCAAAGGCCCGTTCTTTTTTTAACAAACTGAATCTTGGCGGCAAAAAAGCGATTATCGCCGAAAGGATCCTGAAAGAAATCAATGAGCGGCTCGGCTTTCTCGAAAATGTCGGGCTTTCCTACCTTACCCTTGACAGGTCGGCCGCCACCCTTTCCGGCGGCGAGAGCCAGCGCATCCGTCTTGCAACCCAAATCGGATCGAAATTAACCGGAGTTCTTTACGTTCTGGATGAACCGAGTATCGGTCTACATCAGAGAGACAACCGGCGCCTGCTGGATGCCTTAAGGGAAATGCGTGATCTTGGCAACACGGTTCTCGTCGTAGAGCATGACGAAGAAACCATACGATCTTCGGATCATGTCATTGACATGGGGCCCGGTGCCGGCGTTCAAGGCGGACAAGTGGTGTTTTCCGGAACGCCGGAGGCGCTGCTTGAACAAGACCAGTCATTAACCGGCAACTATCTTTCAGGCAAAAAGCGTATAGAAATCCCACTCAATCGCCGCCGCGGCCAGGGGAAAAAACTCATCATCGAAGGGGCGACGGAAAACAACCTCAAAAAAATCGACGTGGAATTTCCCCTTGGCTGTTTCATATGCGTCACCGGCGTATCCGGCTCGGGAAAATCGACGCTCGTTCTGGAAACGCTTAATAATCTGCTTGCCCAGAGACTTTATCATGCCAGAATACCGGCAGGGTCCCATACACGTATACTGGGGCTCGAGCATGTCGACAAGGTCATCCATATTGACCAGTCTCCTATCGGCCGAACACCCCGCAGCAATCCCGGAACGTATACCGGTGTTTTTACATTTATCAGAGAACTCTTCTCCCGAACCGCTGAAGCCCGTATACGCGGCTATAAACCCGGCCGGTTCAGCTTCAATGTGAAAGGCGGAAGATGTGAGGCCTGCAAGGGCGATGGCATTATCAGGATAGAGATGCATTTTCTGCCGGATGTTTATGTTGCCTGCGATGTCTGCCGCGGCAAAAGATTCAACCGTGAAACCCTCGAAATCAAATATAAGGGAAAGAACATAGCGGATGTTCTTGATATGACCGTAAATCAGTCCCTCGACTTTTTTGCAAAGATCCATAATATTCGTCAAAAACTGCAAACTCTGGTCGATGTGGGCTTGGGATACATCCAGATCGGTCAACCGGCCCCGACGCTTTCCGGCGGCGAAGCTCAGCGCGTCAAACTATCGCGGGAATTGAGTAAAAAAAGTACGGGGAGGACCGTCTACATCCTTGACGAGCCGACCACGGGTCTGCACATGGACGACATCCGCAAACTTCTTAATGTGCTGACCCGATTTGTGGCAGCAGAAAATACGGTGATTGTAATTGAACACAATATGGACGTCATCAAGACCGCCGACCATATTATCGATCTCGGCCCCGAAGGTGGAGATGACGGCGGCCGCATCGTCGGGTGCGGAAGCCCTGAAGAAATTGCAGCCGTCAAGGAGTCTTATACCGGGCAGTTTTTAAAGAAAGTCTTATATCCCATATAACAAGACAGGGCTGCGCCCTTTTACGGGGGCAGCCCTGTCTTGTTCTCCATATGGGTCTGTTATTATTAGTGGCCGGCGCCGAACAATGCGGCAATGGCCTTTGCCTGTGGATGTGCATAGATAAGAATCAGGGCAACAACCAGCGCGTAGATACACAGCGATTCGATCATCGCCAGACCGATCAGCATGGTAACCGTTACCTTACCTGAAGACTCGGGATTCCTGGCAATGCCTTCGACGGCGGATTTCAGACCAAGACCCTGTCCAATACCGCAACCAAAAGCGGCAATCGCAATCCCGAAACCGGCTGCAATCACACTAGCGATGAAGAATTGTAATGCTTGTGCTTCCATACTCTACTCTACCTCCTTTTAGATTTTATTTAGCTTCTTCCATTTTCCCATTACTATAACAAACAAATGCTTGCTTCTTTTCTGTGATATATCGGCTGAAAACGTTTTAATCAGTGCGCATGTTCCATGGCACCGGCAAAGTACATGATTGAAAGCAAAAAGAACACAAAAGCCTGTACCAGGGCGACGAAAATACCAAGGGCCATAATCGGCAGGGGCGCAAAGAACAGGCCTGCCAGCGCGAACAGAATCCCCAACACCAACTCATGGCCCATCATATTGCCGAAAAGCCGGAATGTAAGTGACAGGATACGGGCGGCATGACCGATAACTTCAATGGGGAAGATAATGGGGATCATCCACCATACCGGCCCCAGGAAATGTTTGATATACCCTGCGCCATGATATTTAAGACCGATAATGTGGGTAAAAATGACCACAACCAGCGCACACGAAAGCGTCGTGTTCAGACTGGCGGTCGGTGGAAAAAAACCGGGTACAAGCCCGATCAGATTGGAGGCAAAAATATAAATAAACACCGTAGCGATGAGAGGAAAGAGCCACCTTCCTTCTTCCCCTGTGATTTCAACCATGAATTCTTCCATTCCGGAAATGAGAATTTCAAAAACGTTTTGTGCTTTCGAGGGAATCAGCGACACGCTCTTGGCGGCAAGAGCCCCGAGGGTAATAAGGATGATCATTACCACCCAGGAATAAATGACATGCGGGTAGGCATGGGCAAAGTGTCCGAGACCGATCGCTTCAAACAGCTTGACAAAAAAGAGATAGGGATGTTCCACCTTAAGTTGCCTCCTTGAAAATATGATGTTTTAATTCGCACATGGTTGCCGTAATGATACTTACAACCACAACCGAAAGACCGATAAAAAGTCCTAGAGGATTGACATGGTGGCCTGATATCAGCACAAATATAATCAAACCGCTTGCAATGAAGCGAAGATAATACTTGGCCAAAACTGCACTGAATGAGGAAAGATAGGGAGGCGCAAGGGCATATTTAAGGGTCCGTGACAGCAAGTGGAAATTTATAGTCACAATCAACCCCCCGAATAGGATTCCCCGGGCAAAATCAGGCGGCAACAGAGAAAACCCTAAGATACTGGCGGCAAATAACAAAATCCAATTGGCGCGGGTAACGAATTTCAAAAGACGCTGCTGAATTTCCACTGTATGAATATCCTCTTAAAGCTTTCGGCTTTTTTTTATCGCAAGTCCGATATTTCTATATCCTGCTGCAATCCCAATCCCGAGAAAAATCAACGTAAGCCACGGTGTTGTATCAAATACCCGTCGATCAAGGTACAGTCCAACAGCCAAACCGATAAAAATTGAAAGCGCCACCTGCAATCCAAGGCTGCTGTAATATGCCAGTTCCTTGATGGTACGTAAGGTTTCTTTTTTCATGGAAAAGAACGCCTTTGGGACCAGGAAAAAGCCCTAAATGGGCCGGTTTTAAAATGAATGCCTCTAACACAGGATTTTGAGCAAGTCAATTAAATTTTAATGATGCCGGCGTCAAAAACAGGCCCATCCATACAGGCATGCATATATTTGAATGGGTCGCCCTTTTTCTCAACAGTACATCCAAGGCACACCCCCATGCCGCAGGCCATGATCGTTTCTATGGATATCTGGCACGGTAGGCGATGCTTCTCGGCAATCCCTATGACGCATTTAAGCATTGCTTGAGGACCGCAGGCATAAATAATATCCGCCCGCTGCTTTTCCATGGCAATTTCCAGTGGATGCGTAACAAAACACTGATCCCCGGCACTACCATCGTCTGTTGTAATCCGAACATTGATCCCCAGGCGGCTGAAATCATCCCGGCACAACAGATCCTGCATTGATCTTCCGCCTATAAAAACGGTAGATTTCGAGAGATCAACACCTTTTGTTCGCAGGGTGGAAACTAAAAAAAGCAAAGGAGCGACCCCAATCCCCCCAGCAACAACAGCAATCTGTTTATAACGATCAAAAAAGGAAAAACCATTCCCTAACGGTCCCAAAATATCTACAATATCACCTTGTCGGCATCTGGAAAGCTTTTTGGTTCCTTCTCCGACCACCTTATAAAGAAGTTCCAGACCGGTTGTGCTGCCGTCAGTGTTGATAATCCTGTGAATTGAAAAGGGGCGCCGCAGGAGCGGAACCATCTGATCGGGAAGGCGCAGCATGATAAACTGCCCGGGTTTGGCTGTTGCGTATCCCTGGTGGCACGTTAAACCGATGCGGTAATATGAAAGCCCTACGTTTTCGTTCCACAGAACCTGAACGTTTTCCTGAAACATGCCTTTAGTTCCTTAGTTCTGAAAGTTGTGCCCATTATGATAAAAACGTTTTTATAAGCCGCAACTATCTGAAAATGGACAAAGTTTGCCCGTGTGCCAGTTTGCCGGTTTGCCGGTTCGGGGCCGACTTCACCATAGTAGCCTACGGCTACGACGGCTGAATTGAATGAGGTCTTTACAGGCCCAACCAGCTAACGGGCTAACCGGCTAACGGCCCAACCGGCTAACGGGCCAACCGGCTAACGGGCCAACCGGCTAACCGGCTAACCCGATGACGGCTGCAAACCTCCCGGTGGTACCTTCTCCCCGGAAGGAAAAAAAAATGTTGGTATCACACCTTGTACACATCCGACTTAAATCCAGGTTTTCAGCCAGGACACCCGCATCGCAAAGCTGGTCGCAACTTACAGACCAGAAGTCAAAATGATCTCTATCATCCTTGTATTTCCAGAAGGCCGCAGGAATTTCCTTTTGATAATTAATGAACTGCGCACAACACGGTCCGAGAGACGGACTGATTCCCGCTACAATATCACGGGAGCAGCAGTCGAAATGTTGTTCCATTACCTTGACGGTCCGCCCGATGATATTGTTGATACTGCCGCGCCAACCCGAATGAACATTAGCGATTACCTGCCGGACAGGATCATACATGAGGACGGATTGACAGTCGGCCACCTGCATCGCCAGAAACTTGTTTTGGATATCGGTCACCATGGCATCACCCCTAAGCCTGCGACCGGAATCAGGTTCATCGCCACCATCTTGTCTGTGTTGAATTTTCCCAAGTGAATCTTGAGGCCAATGATCTGCTGCAACCGGGATGCCGTCTTTGTTCTCTTTTGCAAAAATTAGGACGCAAGTCCCGTGAACCTGATTGATAAAAACAAGCTCTTCTTCACCGATACATCGTGAAATAATGCCCCTGTTTTTCCCTACGTTACGGCGATCATCCCCCACACCGTAACTTACATTCAAACTTCGGAAAGATCCTTTGCTGTCTCCGGAATGCCTCGTAAAAATTGCGTGCCGGATATCGGCAAGCCCTGCAAGCTTGGGAAATTGGAAAAATGAAACACCATTTACATGCTTTAAGATCACGCCAACGGCTCCTTGAATCGATATCTTTTGGCGATCCGCTCGATAATCATGGACGTTGAAATGCCGGGAACGACCGCAACCCGCGCCACTTTTCCCCCGCCTGCTTTTACAACCTCAGCCCCGACGATATCCTGTTCCTTCCAGTCGGCTCCCTTTACAAGCACATCCGGTTTAATGGCCGTGATCAGCTTTAAAGGATCCGGTTCATTAAAAATGGTTATATAATCCACACACCACAAGCCGGCCAGGATTTCCGCCCGCTGATCCTGGTTTACGATCGGTCGACTCTCGTCTTTGATGGTTCTAACGGATTCATCGGAATTTAATCCCACCACCAAAACATCCCCTTCGGCCCTTGCAGCCGCCAGATAGCGCACGTGACCCACATGCAGAATATCAAAGCATCCGTTGGTGAAAACGACCCGTTTTCCGGACCGGCGCTGCATGTCCAGTTTTTGAATAAGATCTTTTAATTCTAAAATTTTCGTCATTGCGAGCGCCCTGCTCAACTCTGCTGTTAGTCCCTTAATGATAAACTTTTATGGCAACATTTGTTTCCAGCCACGAAGACACCAAGACACCAAGAAAAAATAAAAAATCCTTTGTGACTTCGTGCCTTTGTGGCAAATCCTTTTTGGTTACGGCCTATCCCGCCTGCGGCGATTGTCCGGGTTAGGATGAGTTTAATTGTAATTCGAAACGCTGCAAGCGTTCAGGTTGCTTGTGCCAGTGTGAGCACATCGAC
>JACKQG010000636.1_pt1 | contig 50566 bp, 49 predicted proteins | sample 8237621 | NCBI WGS metagenome assembly JACKQG01 (sample SAMN15677084, study PRJNA649215) | marine metagenome | biome: marine; feature: Black Sea; material: saline water; isolation source: suspended particulate matter (SPM) from the Black Sea western gyre | collected 2013-06-09/2013-06-10 | depth... | reverse complement strand
TTTCATTCTCATTTCCAAGTCATTCCCATAAAGAGAAATCGGGAGCTGATTTTAACATTTCTATTAAAACCGTACCGGCTAAAACACCATATCTTAATGATGAAGGTATTATTAGCTAAGAGATTAAAGAACTATAAAATTTCTAATTCTTTTTATTTTTATTGGAAAATATATCCCCTCAAAATTATGAGGGGATATATTCTTTTACCAAGTATTATTTAAAAATTTACAATTGTCATTAAATAGATAAATGAAGCATTTATTGGATCTCCATCTGATTGTAATTTACCAGGCATAAATAATGAATATCCGCCAACAAATTTAACATTATCAGAATATTTTTTAACAAGTGTTAAATCAATTTCATTTCCAAATGAATCATCTGATTGATCAGCATTAAAAATATGATAAGCACCTTTTAAATTAAATCCATTATAAGATAATCCAGAAAATTTAAAATGTAAATCTTGTAATCCATAACCAGCTGTATGATTAGGTAGATTTAAGAAATAATCCATATATCCATAATATTTATGATTAGTTGCATATAAAGTATTAAATGATTCATTTATATCAGTAGTCGATGTGTCATTGCCTGATATAAAGTCAATTCCTGCAGAAAAATTAATCCCTGCAATTTTATAACCAGCATTAAAACCATACATTAATCCGCCAAATTTAACATCATCATCTTCATTTCCGCCTTGCATGGCTAATTCGATTTCATAATTTACACCTGAAAATGCACCTTTAGCATAACCACCATAAGTTAATCTTTCACCATCTTGAATTGTAAATGCCTGTGTTTTATGACCATCAAGTGCATTGATATTTGCATAAAACCCACGAACATTAAAATCATCACTTGGCTCAACAGTTTCGGCGTCAATTTCTTTATAATTAAATAAATCAACATCAAACATATCATGTTTATAAGTCAAAACTGCACCATCAAAGCTTCGACCAATATTATGCCAACCAACAGAGCCTATTAATCGTTGAGGTCCATAGGCTGATTCAAAACGACCAACTTTTAAATCAACAGGAAAATCAAAGAAATCAACAATTTTAAAATACCCTTGATGCAAATCTAAGTTATCAGCACTACCATCTTTTAAAGTACTCGTTTCACTTCCAAAAACTCGCATATCTTGTATTTGAAAAAATGAACTCACATTTTCATTTTTAAAAGAAATTCCAATTCTGCTTCTTAAATAATGTGCTTGATTATAGCCTGTTGAATCAATAAAGTCCTTGTCAACCGCCTCATATCGCGATCTTACCTGACTTTTTATTGACCATTCCTGGCTAAAACCAATTGTTAGTCCTAAAACAATAATTAAAAATATATTATATTTTCTCATTTTACTTTCCTTTTTTTTTATTATTATGTATGTAAGTGTAAACTTTCTTCTAAATATGGATCTTTCGTTGGAATAATATTCCACTTTGATAATGATTTTAAAACTACAAAACTAACAGTTCCAATTATTCCAATTATTGTACCAATTTCCAATAAACCAATTTCAGGTATATTTCCAATAAGTGGAGGAAAAATCATTATATATAAATCAATCCAATGACCAATTAAAACTATAACAGATGCAAGTATTAATGTTTTTTCACTTCTCTTTGATTTTCTAAAAACTAAAATCAAAAATGGTATTAACCAATTTGTAAGAATATTTATAATCGTTAATAACCCAAATGCTCCGGCATGTCTTTTTGCAAAATACACGGTTTCTTCAGGTAAATTTGCATACCAAATTAACATATGTTGTGAATACCATATATAAACCCAAAATGTAACAAAAGCAAAAAGATATCTCCCTAATTCATATAAATGATCGTCTTTTATAGAGGTTAAAAATCCATTTCTTCTTAAATATATTAGCATTATAATCATAAATGCTAATCCTGCATTAAACATTCCTGCAAAATTATATAATCCAAAGATAGTACTAAACCAGTGTGGTTCTACGGACATAATCCAATCAAAGCTAGAAATAACAAAAGCAATACCACCCAAATAAAGCCAAGCAGCTGACCATCTTACACCTTTTTTAGTATGTATTAAATCACCTGTTTTATCTTGTTTTCGAGAATGATTTATAATGGGGCGACCTAAAAAATACCATATTCCAAAGAAAATAGGTATTCTTAATACAAAAAATTTAATATTTAACCAAGGTTGTTTGCCCAATAATATTGGATCATGTGCAACAACATCTAAATGAGTCCATTCATATAAATGATGTGCTCCAAAAATTACAAGTAACATTAATAAAAAACCTATACCTAATGTTGAAAACATTGCTTCAGGAATTCTTCTAATTATTGCACCCCAACCTGAATTACTTACATAATGAATTGCAACAAACAATATTCCTGCAAATCCAATACCTGTTATATAAATTGCAGATAAAAGAATATTCGGCCAAATTCTATCATTAATAAATATGCCTAGAATTATTGTAAATATTCCAATAGCAATTGCAATAAAGAGTTTATTTAATAACTGTGTATCTAATGTATAATTTTTATCATTCATCATTATTTTAATGTCTTTATGTATTGAGTTAATTGCCATCTATCTTTACGATTAATTTGAACATTATATGGTGGCATATTACCTATTCCATTAGAGATAATAAAATATAATTCACCATCTTTCATATTTTTAATTTTTTCCGTTTTAATTGAAGGTGGTGGTGGAACACCTCTTTTTGTTACAGAACCATCACCCGCACCTGTTGGCCCATGGCAAACTGAACAAAAATTATGATAAACAAATGCTCCTCTTTCGTTATTTATTTCATTTGCTAATAATGGGTTATTCAAAACATCACCAGCATTTTCCAATGTTAATTCACCATCTAAATATTCAGGTAAAAAACCAATAGGAATTGTACCTTCTGGGGGTAATTGAAGTGTCTTATTATCCTTATAATTAGGGTTTTCAGAAAATGCATCATAAGCTACAGAGTGGACCATATCTGGAACAAATTCATAGTTCGGTTCCGTTGGATCCGTTGTAGAGATATTACCTAATAAAAATAATAAAATAATTGTAAAAAGAAGATAAAATATTGATTTCTGATTCATATTATGCCTCTACCTTTTTACCATGAAATTGGTGAATTATTTCGATCGCACTTGACATCGGCTTTCGTTGTTCACCTTTATAAATAACAACAAAAAATTTATTATCCGTTGCGATAAATGAAGGATGGTAATTTCGTTTAGCAATTTTAAATTTTCTCCACAGAAAAAATGAGAATACAGTTCCTAAACCAGCAAACAAAATTGTAACTTCAAATGCAATTGGCATAAATGCGGGTACTGAATTCCATGGACGCCCTCCAATATTAATTGGCCAATCTACTGCAGACAATAAATACTGTAACCATAATGCTACTGTTAAACCCAATGTAGCAAATCCAAAACATACTTTTGCTAACCGTGAAGGTTTTAAACCCATCGCATTATCTAACCCATGTACACCATAAGGAGTATATGCATCCTCAATTATAAACCCATCATTTCGAATTGCACTCACTGCATCCTTTAAATCATATTCATTATCAAATTCACCAACTAAATATTTTTCCATTATTTACCTCCTCTTCCACGATAATTCAATACAGATTTTACTTCTCCAATTGCAATCATTGGGAAAAATTTAATAAATAATAAAAATAAGGTGAAAAATAATCCAAAGCTACCAATGAGTGTACTAATTTCAACTAAAGTAGGTGAGTAAGTTGACCAGGCAGACGGTAGAAAATCTCGATGTAACGATGTTACAATTATTACAAATCGTTCAAACCACATACCAATATTCACAAAAATTGTTAAAATAAACACAAGTAATACATTTCTTCTAATTTTTCTAAACCAAAAGAATTGTGGTGTGATTAAATTACACCCAACCATAATCCAATATGCCCACGAGAATGGCCCCAAAGCTCGGTTCAAAAATACAAACTGTTCATATCCATTACCTGAATACCAAGCAATAAAAAATTCTGTAGCATAAGAGAGTGTAACAATTCCACCTGTAACAATTATAACCTTTGTCATATTTTCAATATGATTAATAGTAATATACTCTTCTAAGCCTAGCGTTTTTCTTGCGATAATCATCAATGATAAAACCATTGCAAAGCCACTAAATACAGCTCCTGCAACAAAATATGGAGGGAAAGTTGTTGTATGCCATCCAGGAATTGCAGAAGTTGCAAAATCAAAACTCACAACTGTATGAACTGAAACAACTAATGGCGTTGCCAAACCTGCTAATATTCCATATAAAGCTTCATAACGATGCCAAACTTTAAAACTCCCATTCCACCCGACGCTTAAGATACCAAAAATAAATTTCTTCATTTTATTTTTAGCTCTATCACGAACTGTCGCAAAATCTGGAATCATTCCAATATACCAAAAAGTTGCAGAAATAATTAAGTATGTACTAATCGCAAAAACATCCCATGCTAAAGGTGATCTAAAATTAACCCATAAAGGCCCTCTGAAATTTGGATATGGTAATGCCCAAAAACCAAACCATGGTCGCCCCATATGTATTATTGGGAAAATTCCTGCACATATTACAGCAAAAATTGTCATTGCTTCTGCTGACCGATTTATTGATGTGCGCCATTTCTGTCTAAATAAAAATAGAATCGCTGAAATTAAAGTCCCTGCATGACCTATGCCAACCCAAAAAACAAAATTAGTAATATCAAATGCCCAGCCAACAGTTTTATTTAAACCCCAAACACCAATACCTGTTGCAATTTGATATGAAACTGCGACAATACCTAATAGTAATGCGCTTAATGAAAGTATGATTCCAATCCACCATAGCTTTTTAGGTTTTCTATCCATCACATTACAAACATCTTCAGTAACATCTGTTAATGATTTATTTCCAAATATTTGAGGATCACGAATACTATTTACAACATTATCCATGATGATTCCCTTTATTTGAATCTTCTTCTCTATTTCTCACTTGTGTCAAATACCCCACTGTTGGTCTTACATTCAATTCTTCTAATACTTTGTAATGACGACCACTATTAACTAATTTTGATATTTTACTTTTTGGATCATTTAAATCTCCAAATACTATTGCATCTGCAGGACAAGATTGTTGACATGCAAGTTGAATATCGCCATCTTGAATAGATTTTCCATTTTTCTTTGCTTCAAATCTTGCCTCCTGAATTCGCTGAATACACATAGAACATTTTTCCATAACCCCTCTTGAACGCACAGTAACATCAGGATTTAATACCATATTTTCCATAACATCTTCACGCGCATATTCAAACCAATTAAATCTCCTAACTTTATAAGGGCAATTATTAGCACAGAATCGTGTCCCCACACATCTATTATAAATCTGTTCATTTAACCCCTCTGTACTATGAACTGTTGCTAATACAGGACAAACAGGTTCACATGGTGCATTATCACAATGTTGACACATCATTGCTTGAAAGGATACATCAACATTTTCACCTTTACCTGAATAATACCTATCTAATCTCAACCAATGCATATCTCGTTTTCGCAATACTTCATCTTTCCCAACAACTGGAACATTATTTTCTACTTGACAACTTACGACACAAGATGAGCATCCTGTGCAAGCTGAAATATCTAATGCCATTCCCCAATGATGTCCTTTGTATTTATGGTCATCTTTCCACATTGTAGTAACTGGATGTCCATGATGTTTTCCTGATGTGGGGTCCTTTTTATATGATTTAAAAGTTGTTTCTTGAACAAACGGCCGTTTGGGCATAATTGCAGGCGAAGTATTTATAGGATTAATCAATGAATCAAAAGTTTGAGTCATTGCTAAATTCCATGTTTTTCCTGTTTTTATAATACTCGTTATATTCCCTGTGAAATTTATGTTTTCACTTATAAAATGGCTAACACTTTTACCTACAGGAATTCCTTTTTCAACCGTAGGTTTCTTTTCTAACCAATTTGGACCAATTTCATGAAACCTTTCTGTTCCTTGCCGGCCATACCCTAATGCAATTGAAATCGTATTTTTCTGTTGTCCTGGTTGCAAAAATACTGGTAGTTGAACTGTGTTATTACCCGATTTAATTTTAATTACATCACCTTTTTCTAATTTATATTTCTTAGAAATTTCAGGAGAAATAGACACATAATTATCCCAAGTTATTTTGGTAATTGGATCTGGTAATTCTTGTAACCAAGGATTTTCAGCATGTTGGCCAAAAGCTAACTGTGGAGTTCTGTATAAAATATATTCTAACCCCTTTGGTTTATTAATATTAATTTGAGGCCGATTATCATTAAAAGCATTCAATTTTAATGATATTGGTTTAATTTTAACAAATCCATCATGAACAAGATTATTCCAAAATCTAGTAAAAGTTTGAGTTGTTTTAACTTTTGAAGTAAAAATTCCCCTCCAATAATTACGAATTAAATCTCGTTCATTACCACTTTTTCCTAACCACGAATTTATACTCATTCGTAATGATCTATTTTTTCCAAAAGGTTGTAGCACCGGCTGAGTCATAGACAATAATCCTAAAACTATTTCATTATCATTCCAGGATTCCAAGTAATGTCTATCCGGTGCCACAATTTTACAACACTCGGAAGTTTCATTATGATTATCTGTTATTGATACAGATAATTTTAATAATTTAATTTTTTTTGAAAGCTCTTTCCCATTTGGTAAACTATAAACAGGATTCACTCCTGCAATAATTACACCTTCAATTTTGCCATTATTTATTTTTTCAATAAATACTTTTACATCTTTATCTGAGCCAGCATATTGTTTACTAACTTCTTTATGATTTAATGTTTTATTTATATTTCCTAATTTTTTATTAATTCTATTTACAAGTAATTGAACTCGAACATCATTAATACCTGATACGACGAGAGACTTCCCTTTATTATGTTTGAGAAGGTTTGCAATTTTACTCGCATATTTATTTTCTGTCAATTCACCTTGAATTCCTTTATCTAATTCTTTAGTGAATTTTATTATTTCCGAAGGAGAAAGTACAATTCGTTCATCTGCTTTTGCTCCAGTCAAAGACATATGAGATTCAATATGAATTAATTTTGAAATATTCTTAGAATCTAATTTTCGATTCTTCTGGAAATCTTTTGTAAATTGAATAGGAGAAATCCAAGTACCCAAGAAATCAGCATCAATACTTACAATTAAATCTGCTTTATCAAATTGATATTTTGGAATAAATCGTTTTCCATAATTTTTTTCATGTGCATCCAATATGGCCGAATATGAATATTCATCCATTTGAACATGTGAAATATTTTTATATTTCCTTTTAAACTTACCAATAATATTTTCCGAAGAAGGGCTTGAAACAGTATTTGTTAATAAAACAATTTCTTTATCAGAGTTTTTTAGTTTTTCAATAATTTTATTATCAACTGTTTGCCAATCTGATTTTTCACCATTTAGTAAAGGATGTAAAATTCGTTTTGAATCATATAATTCAATTAAACTAGCTTGGCATTGAGAACATAAGCCACCTTGATTTAATGGATGTTCAGGATTACCCTCAAGCTTAATCGGTCGTCCATCTCTATTTTTAACATGAACAGCACAGCCTGCTTCACATGCATTACTTGTTGAAGCATACCAAATAGCCTTTCCAGGTAATATTTCCTCTGGTTGAATTAAAAAAGGAATTGCTTTTTTAACAGGTGCTTGTGTACATGCTACAAACAATGCTCCAAATGAGAACCCCGCTGTTTTCAAGAAAGAGCGTCGTGTAAATCCACTTGTTTTTTCTACTTCTGCAACTGGAGGTAAATCAGTACAAGAACAGTCATCGCTCGAACAACTATCCTCAAAACTTGTATAATAATTTTTTATCTTATCAGACATAATTTAATAATGACAGGTTGCACAATCTTGCAACTGTGATTTCCTTTCTTTCGTATTATTTAACGATTCATGATCTTGACGGTGACAATCTAAACACCACCCCATCGAAAGATCATTTACTTGCTTTACTCGTGTCATAGAAGCAACATCTCCATGACATTTTTCACAATCAATTCCTGCATTAATATGTGGTTTATGGCTAAAAAAAACAAAATCAGGTAGATTGTGAATTTTCACCCATTCAGTTGGGCTTTTGTCTTCATAATTTTTTTCAGAAGTTCCAAAAGATTCATATATTTTATTAATCTCAGGGCTAACTTCTACTTTTCTACCTAACTTTTCGGCTATTTTATTTTCATTTGTGTTATTATTAACAAATTCATGACAGTTCATACAAACATTAGCGGGTGGAATTCCTGCATGCTTGCTATCTTCTGCACCAAAATGACAATACATACATGGAATAGTCATTTCACCTGCATGTAATTGATGTGAAAATGCAATAGGCTGTTTAGGCTCATAACCTTCAAAATTACCTGGAAAATGAATATTTGAATTTTTTATAATAATTCCAATTCCAACAATTACAACAAAAGTTGTAATTAATTTTAATTGGTTATTTATCAATTTATCCTTCAATTAAACTCTCTGCTATTTGTTTTTCCAAAGCAATTGCTCTTGGGAATAAAACATTATTTTCTAAATGAATATGTAACATAACATCATCTTCCATTTCTTTTAAGTTTGCATACGAAGCTCTAAAAGTATTGCAAGCACCCTCTGGTAAAGTAAAATTAGATGTCAATTCATTTATTTTCTTCAACATATCCCCTGCTTGATCATGCTCTAACAACATCATTCGTACGGGATTTTCAACAAATTGTCGAAAATTTTGAGTATCAACTTCTCCATTTAACATTTTCACAAGATTTCGAATATATGGAAATAATATTTGTTCTTCCTTCATCATGTGATGATGTAATTCAGACATTAAATTCATAAAAATCACTGCAACTTCTTTAGTTTCTGGATGATTTACACCATGGACACTTGCCACTTTTTTAATAAATTGAAGCGTATGAGGTCCAACATCATAAATATATTTATGATGCCGATCAATAATATGATCTAATAATTTATCCAATTCCATTTTTTGGAAATCAATGGAAGATTCACTCGACAACTTTGCATTTTGAAGGCTTTCTAATAAATCATCAATTCCAATATTATTTTCATCACACGCTTCTTTTAATGTTTTATTTCCACCACAACAAAAATCTAAACCATGTTTTTTAAATACAGTTGCAGTCCGAATATCGTCAGCAACAATTTCGCTAATTGTATTTGTATCTTTCATTTTTTTCTCCAAATTTTAAGGATTATTAAACTCAGCTTTGGGTCCTAAGTAATACCACCAGTTTAATATAGCACATATTCCATAAAAAACAGCAAATCCATACATTGCCAATTCAGGTGTTCCCGCTTTCATATTTTCACCAATAATTTTTGGAATTAAAAATGCACCATAAGCAGCAACTGCTGAAGTCCACCCAAGTACTGGACCCGCTTGTTCTTGATTAAAAACCATTGAAATTGTTCTAAATGTTGATCCATTACCGATACCTGTTGCAGCAAATAAAATAACAATTAATACAAAGAATGGAATAAAATAATCCTGTGGTGTTGCGGATTGATAAGCTAAGCTTGCATAATACCCAACACCAATAGAACATGCAACCATAACAACGCTCACAACTTGAGTAATAATCGCTCCACCAAGTTTATCTGCCATTTTCCCACCAATTGGGCGAATTAATGCACCTACAAATGCCCCCACCCATACATACATAAAAGTTGCAGGACCATCGGGGTTAGCAACATGCTGCCAAGTTCCATCAGCGAGTAAAATATGTTTTACTCCAAAAATAAATTTAATTGCTAAACCTACAGCTGCAGCAAAACCAATAAATGAACCAAAAGTCATCGTATAAATAATTGTCATTACCCATGTATGTTTATTATCAAAAATTGAAAATTGTCTATTTAAATTATCTTTTATTTCTCCAGGAGACAAAGCCTTCATTAAAAAGAGAGTTGATGCAATTACTAATGGTAGAACAATCCATTTTACCCATGTTAATGCCTTGAAAGTTAAAATGAAGTATAAACCAATTGCGGCTGTAAAAAAACCAATTAATAGCAACCATGAAATTCGCCCAAAAGAGACGAATGGACTTTTTAATCCCGGTGTTACTGCCTCTGTTGTAATATTATTTAATTTCTTCCACCCAAAAAAGGCTAATGGTAATAACCATAGCATCCATACCCAGCCCGCATTTGCTAACCAAGTTTCTGACCCAGCCGAAATCCGTTTAAATATTGTTCCACTTGTACTTGAGAGTAACATAGAATCACCACTAAAAGCCCCTAAAAATGGAACTGTCATTACTAGAGGAATAAGAATTTGCATTGTAGTTACACCAAAATTGCCCAATCCTGCATTCATCCCTAAAGCATACCCTTGTTCTTTTTTTGGAAAGAAAAATGAAATATTACTCATCGAAGAAGCAAAATTACCTCCACCAAATCCAGACAAAAATGCCATCACCATAAAAAATGTAAATGAAGTTTCTGGATTCTGTAACCCAATAGCTGTTCCCGTTGCAGGAATCATTAATAATGCTGTTGTAAAGAAAATTGTATTTCTACCACCAGCTAAACGAATAAAAAATGAACTTGGAATTCTTAACGTTGCACCCGTCAATCCAGCTATTGCTGGAAGCATAAATAATAATCCCATTGCTTCTTCTGGCGATTTACCAAAAGTAAAACCTAGATTTTTCATTTGAACCGTGATAATACCCCACATCAACCATACAGAGAATCCAACTAATAAACTTGGAATAGAAATCCATAAATTACGAGTTGCTATTTCCTTACCTTCGGAATTCCAAAAACTTTCATTTTCAACATCCCATTTTTTCAAATCAACATTACTCATATTATTTCCTTTTTTTAAAATATATTTTTTTAATCAACAAACGAATCTTTGGGTTCTTCTAAAAATGCCCAACAATAAAAAAAGCTTATAAATGCTCCACCTGCAATAATAAAAAAGAATGTTTTTGCATCAACTAATGAATAAACAACTAAATATATTACAGCACCAACATTCCCGTAAGCACCAGCCATACCTGCAATTTGCCCTGTCATTTTTTTATTAATCATAGGTATTACCGCAAAAGTAGCACCTTCAGCTCCCTGTACAAACATTGAAGCAAATATGGTAATAACAATGGATGCTATTAACCATGTTGTTCCATCAAATGTTGGTACAATTGTTTGTACACCATTTACAATTGGTCCCCATGTTCCTATATGTGCCATTCCTAAAAATCCAAATGCAATTCCAACCATATAAAAAAGCATTGTTTTCTTTCTATTTTTCATTGTGTCAGAAAGTAAACCTCCTAAAGGCCTAGCAAATAAATTTACAAATGCAAATGATGAAGCTATTAATCCTGCCATGGTTGCAGTCATTATATAATTTCCATCACTTCCAGTAAGTCCTGAAAAAGTCGTCTCAAAAAACATAGGTAACATCGAAACAACAGCTAACTCAGATCCAAAATTAGCAAAATAAGTACTATTTAATGCAGCAACACTTGACCAATTATATTTTTCCTTTTCTGGTACACCGGCTTTAAGATAAGGTAAGTTAATTTGTAGCGTTTTTATAACATGTGCAATATAGATTAGAGCCAACATTGTATATACAATTGTTAATATTTGAGGAGAAATTAATGCAATACCATCCACCTTTATACCACCAATTCTCCATGCAAGTACTCCCATTGCTCCCATTAATGGAAATGACCAAACTAAATATTGAATTAAATCTCCATATGAAGTAACCATCATAGGTTGTGCTTTTTTAGTTTTTAATACAGGTTTATCAACAGGATGATCTGTCACTAAGAAATAATAAATGATTCCATAGACAAAGGAAACACCGGCGTTAAATGCCAATGCATATCTCCATGCTTCCTCACCAAGGCCAAAATAATCTTTAAATACTGTAATGGCAACCCATGGCAATGTCATAGCTGCCCAAGCAGAACCAAAATTACCCCATCCAGCATAAAATCCTTCAGCTCTTCCAATCATTTTTGGAGGGAACCAATTTGCAACCATTTTAATACCCACAACAAATCCTGCACCAATAGAACCTAATATTAATCTTGAAATTAATAATTGAGTAAATGTATCTCCAAATGCAAAAAACCAACCCGGAATTGCCATTATAATCATTAATCCCGAAAACACAATTCGAGGTCCATATCTATCTATCAATGCTCCTATAATTATTCTCGCTGGAATAGTGAGTGCAACATTTGAAATCGCTAAAACTTTTAAATGCTCTCTTGTTAACCAACCAATACTTTTAAGCATAGTTGTCGCCATTGGAGCCATATTAAACCAAACATAGAATGTAATAAAGAATGCAACCCAAGTATAATGTAGGACTCTAATTCTTTCTTTACTAAAATCTAATAATTCTGGTAATTCTCTTGTTTTACTCATTATATTTTTCCTTATTTATTTGATTGAGGTGTTCTAATAGTTTTTCTATTCCAATTCCATCTAACCACTTGAGTTTTACGCCATAAGTATTGATTTGGCACTACTAAAACATGTACAAGGCGTGTAAATGGGAATAGTAAAATAATTGAATATGCACTAATTATATGTAATTTTACCATGATGGGTAATGGTGTAATATATTGTAAGTCAGGGCTAAGCAAAATGATTGATCTTAAATATGGTACAAGAGATGAAGCAAACCAACTTGAACCCCACCGATAAAAATATGCGATAAAAATACCTGTAACCACTTGAACAGTTAATAACCCTAAAACAATCCAATCTGCTTTTGTTGTTACAATATTCGCCCTATCATTTGATTTTCGTCTTAGAATAATATTTACTAAACCAATAAAAGTGAGAAGTCCAAAAACAAACATTGAACCTTCCATAATATAGAGTCGAGCAGGTACACTATTCCACCATAGCACTGTTTCTGGTAATAAGAACCAAATAAAATGAGCAGCAAGTACAGAAATTATTCCATAATGGAATGGTACTAATGCCCAAAAATGTTGCCTATTCTCTAAAAATTGTGATGATAAACTGGAGTATGTAAAAGCGTGAGATCTGTATCTTTGGATTGTTACAAGAAAAAAAGTGAAAATTGTCAAATACGGAAACATTGAAAAAAAGAAAGTATCTAATACTGTTTTAAATTGATCCATTATGCCTGACCTCCATAAGTTTTCATTTGTGTTTCAAATATGTGTGATAAATATTCAATGACATATTTATAAGGATTTTTTTCTTCGCCAAACCCAGTAAGTATTTTTTTAATAGCTGGGTTTACAAAATTAGCAATAAATTGTTTTTGATCCTCAGGTTTTAAAATATCTAATATTGCAAGAATGTGCGTGAAATGATCTGGTAATTCAGATGATTCATCAATATTATTTTCTCTCAATAATTGACGAAGCTCGACAAGAAATGCCCCTCGTTGATATGCTTCACCATAAAGATGCCAACCAATATCTAAGCATGTAGATGGATTCATATCAAATGTTTGAGTAAATCGTTCTTGTAATTCAGAAAGTTTTACTGACTCAACAAACTCATTAAACTTCTCTAAGGAATAATCTTTTTTTTCATTATTAATTTTAGAAATAAAAGCTATTGTTGAATCATTTGGATAAGAAACTAATGATGCATATTTTTTAAAATTAGTGTTCATTATAATCCTCTCTCTGGAGCTTCTCTAAACCCAAATCCCATTTCTTGTTTGTGTTCAAGAGGGTCTTTTAACATTTCAATTGCTTCTTCACGATGAGCTGCAGGTATCACAAAACGATCTTCAAATGTACATAGTGATGTTAGTTTGTAGATCTCATCAGCTTGAGAAGGATTACAATCAGCTCCTAGCAATGCTTTTTCAGAGTCTAATAATTTAATATCACCGACTGTAACCGCTCGCCGATAAGCTCTTATTGCAGATTGTTTTTTCAATACATATCGTAAATGTCCTTCATTTCCGCCACCAAACATTGAAGCTAAATACTTAATTGGTACTCTCGCTTTATCAAAATCTGGGAAATATTCTTCATTCAATGATTTTACTGCTTCCCCTTCTTGAGCTGACATCACAGGTAACATAGGTGGAACATAAAATAACATTGGAAGTGTACGATATTCTACATGGGGTGGTAATGCAATCCCCCATTCTTTTACAAATTTATAAACAGGTGAATTTTGAGCTGCCTTTAATGTTGAGTCTGCTATTCCATTCTTTTTTGCTTCTCTAATTACATTTTCATCAAATGGATCTAAAATCATTTCTCTTTGAGCATCAACTAATTCATGATCAGGTCTTTTTGCAATTTCTTCAATCTTATCTGCATCATAAAGAAGTACACCTAAATATCTTATTCGACCAACACATGAATGAAAACAAGCGGGTGCTTGTCCTGTTTCTACCCGTGGGAAACAAAGTATACATTTTTCAGATTTACCTGTATTCCAATTATAATATGTTTTTTTATAAGGGCAAGCAGTAACACAAGATCTCCATGCTCTACATTTCTTTTGATCTATTAATACAATACCATCTTCCCCTCTTTTATACATAGCACCAGAAGGACATGATGCAACACATGATGGATTAACACAATGATTACAAATACGAGGGAAATAAAACATCATCAACCGTTCAATCGCAAATAATTGGTCTCGAGCTTCTTGTGATAACACATCAAGATTTATATCATTTTCTGCATAAATTGGTGAACCTGATAAATCATCATCCCAATTAGGACCAGATTCTATATCAATATATTTACCCGTAACCATTGAAATTGGTTTTGCCGTTGGCTGATCATCTGATTCAGGTGAATCAAATAATTTTTTATAATCATAAGTCCATGGCTCATAATAATCATCTAAAGTAGGCATATCTGGATTATGAAAGATATTTGTAATTGTCTTTGATTTAGAAGTAGATTTTAGTTTCAATTCACCATTAACTAATTCCCAACCTCCTTTATAATTTTCTTGATCTTCCCATCGTGTTGGGAACCCAGTACCTGGTTTTGTTTCTACATTATTCCACCACATGTATTCTGTACCTTTTCTATCCGTCCAGATATTTTTACAAGCAACACTACATGTATGACATCCGATACATTTATCGAGATGAAAAACCATTGAAATTTGACTTCTGATATCCATATTTTTCCTTACTACCAGTTAAGTTTAGGGAGTTTTCTAACCATTATAAATGTATCTCTATTGGAACCAGTTGGTCCCCAATAATTAAAATGGTATGTAAATTGACCATATCCACCAACCATTAAATTTGGCTTCAATCTTGCTCTTGTTAAACTATTATTCATTCCCGCTCTTTTATTTCCACGAAGCGGAGATTTAGGAACAGATAAAGTTCTTTCTGTTGCGTGGTAAATAATAACAATTCCTTTTGGAATTCGTACACTAACATTGGCTCTTGTAACAACAACTCCATTGTCATTAAATACTTCAACCCAATCATTATCTACTATTCCTAATTCCTTTGCATCATCATCATTTATCCAAAATGGCTCAACACCTCTACTTAATGTTGACATTCTGTGATTATCTCCATAAGTTGAATGTATATGCCATTTTCCATGCGGTGTTAAATAATTAAATACTTTTGTTGGATGTTCACTTTCGCTCACTTTTAATTCCGCATACTGTGTGTGAGTTGGTTTTGGTTTATAAGTTGGTAAGTGCTCTCCAAACTGAATATAACCAGGGTGATCAAGATAAAAATGTTGACGACCTGTTAATGTTCTCCAAGGTACAAGCCTTTCAACATTATAAGTAAAAGGAGAATATGCTCTTCCATTTTCTGTTAATCCTGACCACATAGGGCTATTTAACAATCTTTTTGGTTGTGAACATAAATCTTCAAATGTGGTTCTTGAGCCTCTATTTTTTTCAGCTAAATCTGATAAAACAAGCCCCGTTTTCTTTTCCATATTTTGGTAAGAACGATAAGCTAATTCACCATTTGTAACTGTAGCTAGGGTAAGAATTGTATTTGCAACATCTTTCGCTTCTTTTAATGATGGATACTGATTCCCATCCCATTTCTCAATCGCACCTTCTTCCATCAATTTAGCATATTCATCTACTACAGAATATCCTGTTCCATGAGCACCTAATCCATTTTTTGGAACATTTGGTCCATACGAAATAAACTGATTATATACATTTTTATAATCTCTTTTTACAACTTTTAACCCAGGCATTGTTTTTCCTGGAATAGCTTCTATTTCGCCATTAATCCAATCTTTCATTTCTGGTTGTGCTATTTCAGCAGGTGAATCATGCGCTAGAGGTACGGCTAAAACATCTTCAACAGGCTCTGGAAAATGACTTTTTGATTGTTTTGAAAATTCTTTAGAAATTTCTTTAAAAATATCCCAATCACTTTTAGATTCCCATGCAGGCGGTACTGCTTCTTGTAATGGATGAATAAAACTATGCATATCTGTTGAATTCAAATCTGCTTTTTCATACCAAGTTGCTGCAGGCAAAACGATATCTGAATAAAGAGCAGATGTATCCATTCTAAAATTTAAATCAACAACTAAATCCATTTTACCTTGTGGAACTTTATCATGCCATACAACTTCCTCAGTAGATCCTTTTGCAAAATCACTATCTGAAACTTGATTTGTATGAGTTCCTAAATAATGATCTAAGAAAAATTCATGTCCCTTTGCACTACCACCAATTGCGTTACCTCTCCATACAAACCAAACTCTCGGCCAATTATCAGAATTATCGGGGTCTTCAATTGAAAATTTCATTTCTTTCTTTTTCAATTTATCAACAATATAATCTGCAATCCCTTTCTCATCTTTTGCACCATTCTTTCGAGCTTCTTTAACTAAATCTAAAGGATTTTTTTCAAATTGAGGGTAAAATGGTAACCATCCATTTCGAACAGCTTTAACATTTACATCAATGGTATGTCCAGATGCCAATGTATTTTCGGGTTGATCTTTTGGTACAGTATGATAATCTGTAAATCCTTTTTCATAACGCCATTGATCTGAATGCACATAATGCCAACTTGGTGCATTTTGTAATCGAGATGGTCCATACCAATCTTTAGCTAAAGCAATTGATCCCCATGATTCACCAGGAGCTAATTTTTCTTGTCCAACATAATGTGCTAACCCACCACCATTTTTACCAATACAACCAGTAAACATTAATGCATGAATTGCAGATCTATAAATTAAATTTGCATGATACCAATGGTTTATTCCTGCACCGATAATTACTGTACATTTTCCACCTGTTTTTTCAGCTGTTCCAGCCCATTCACGAGCAAATTTAATTAATGTCTCAGGAGAAATTCCTGTATATTTTGATGACCATTCAGGAGTATAAACATCATCAACTTCATACGAATCAGGATATCCGTCTAATCCTCGACCAACTCCATACTGAGCCATAAGTAAATCATAAACCGTAGCAACTGCAACTTTTCCATTTTCTGTTTCTATATACTTTACAGGAACTTTTCTATTTTGTGTATCCCCTTGAGCAAAATTATCTAATTGAATTTCAATAATTTCATCAGAATCTTTTAAAAATGTAAGCTGAGGATTTATTTTTGAACCATCAACATTATCTTCAAGTTTTAAATTCCATTTTCCAGTATTTTTTTCTGCCCATCGATTTCCAACAGACCCCATGGGAACTTTTGTTCGGCTTTCTGTTTCATCCCACATTAAAAATTGCCAATCACCATTTTCTATATCTGTATATTGAGAAAGACGATTTGCTCTTAATAATTGATCTGCTTTATATACATCTCCATTTTTCTTAATTTCAACTAAAAACGGTGAATCAGTATATTGTTTTGTATAATTTATAAAATCTTCAATTTGATTTTCATAATGAAACTCTTTCAATATGACATGATTAACAGCCATCCAAAAAGCACCATCTTGCCCTGCATTTACAGGAAACCACTCATCACCAAACTTTGAAACCTGAGAAAAATCTGGTGAAAATACACACATTTTAGTTCCGTTATGTCGAGCTTCTGCAGCAAAATGGACATCAGGAGTTCGAGTCATATTTAGGTTTGCACCCATTACAGCTATCATTTTTGCATTATACCAATCAGCTGATTCCTGTACATCTGTTTGCTCTCCCCAAGTTTCAGGAGATGCACTTGGAAGATCACAATACCAATCATAGAATGAAAGTGAAATCCCACCAACTAATTGCATTAACCGTGCACCAGCGGCATAACTTACCATTGACATTGCAGGAATAGGAGAGAATCCCGCAATTCTATCAGGACCATGTTCTTCAATAGTATGAACCATTGATGCTGCTATAATTTCTTTTGCAGTTTCCCAATCAGCTCTTCTAAATCCACCTTTACCTCTAGCAGATTGCCAGCGTTTTCTTTTTTCAGGATTTGAAGTTAATGACTTCCAAGCTTCTGCTGGATCAGAAAATTCAGACCGAGCTTCCTTCCATAAATCTAATAATATTCCTCGAACATAAGGATATTTAACTCGAAGTGGGCTATATAAATACCATGAAAAAGAAATACCTCTCTGACAACCACGAGGTTCATAAGGAGGAATACCTTTTTCAAGCTTCGGATAATCTAAACCTTGCATTTCCCATGTAACAATTCCATCTTTTACATGAATCTGCCAAGTACAACTTCCTGTACAATTTACACCATGTGTACTTCTAACTATTTTATCATACTGCCAACGGTTGCGATAGAATTCTTCCCATTGTCTATTTTCAGGGGTGACTTCATCTCTAATCCAACTTAAATTTTGTTTTGTATCACACATTATTTATTCCCTTTTACAATTTTCTTTCTTATTGATTTCAATCTATTCCCCCAAAAAATATCAAATAATAATAACATCAATATTAATCCAACCAAACCGACTATCATAAAATTAAAATCATGCATACCTGTACCTGCCATTGAAACCATTTTATCTTTTTCTTTAAAAAAAGCAACAAGCGGTAAAACTTCAGAATCGTCAATTGGATGTTTTTTATATATTGGAGCCATTGTTTCGCTTGATGGGTTTGCCAGCCAAGCAGTCAGAATGTTTTTTCCACCTAAGCGACCATAGACTCTAGTAAGGTCAGGTCCCAATAAACCTCCACCTAATGCACCTTCTCCATCTACACTATGACAGGCAATGCATGAAGGACCATTATTTTTTAATCTTTTTGTACCATTAAATAATTTTTCACCTAAAATAACATCTGCTTCAGTCAACGGTCGATCGTCAATTGTTGAACCACCAAATACTGATTTTTCTTTTGCTGATTCAGTTTTAATTAATTCCAACAAGGATTCAGTAATAAATGGAGTAAGACCTCCGACTTTTGGCATAATTATACCACGAGATTCTTCTAATATCTTTAAAGCATAAGCATCACCATTATTAATAACTGCGGAAGGATCATTAATGAATTTTTTAATCCAATCATCACTTTTTCGTTGATGAATATTTTTTAAGTCTGGCCCCGTAAGTTTACCGCCACCAATTGTGTGACAACTGGAACAATTACTTTTAAAAAATTCTTCAGGTTGGTTTTGTGTGAATAAAATTGAGGTGAGAGATAATATTAACATTGTCAATATTAAACTTTTTAATCTCAGAGCCCCAGCCACTCTATAATATATTTTACTAAAAATATTAAATCTTTCTTTTTTCATATCTGCCTTTAATTCAATTACTTGGATTAACTAAACTATGGTATATAGATATTTATATCTTTTTATCGAACCATAATCTATTAATCTTATTTTATATATTACAAGAATATATTAGTATTTTTAATTATTATTTAATTCGATAAATTAGATTAATTTATTTACCAATAAAGAATACATCATAAACGCATATTTATTTTATTAAAATATAGATATGTATATCCTTTTATCATCCTTTAATTTAGTATTAAATTTATACCCATTGCTAATAATATTATTAGATAACATTATAATTATTAATATCAGAAATAAGGAGAACTAATACATGAAGGGTTCAAGAATATACTTAGATTTATTTAAAGTTTTCTGTGATCTTGCAGAAACAAAAAGCTTTTCTCGTGCTGCAGAAAGAAACTTTATCACTCAATCTGCAGTGAGTCAACAAATTTCCTATTTAGAAAATTTCTTAGGGAAACAATTAATTATGCGTAGAAGAGGGAATTTTTCACTTACTTCCGAAGGTAAAATATTTTTAAATGGAAGTGAAAAAATCCTCTTACAATTTCAAGAAATCATAGATTTAATGGATGCCGAAATGGGGAATATAATTCAAACCGTAAATATTGAAACAATATACTCTATTGGTTTTTACAGACTACCTAAAGTTGTAAAATCATTTCTAAAAAAAGAACATAAAATAAATCTACATATTGAATATAATCGATCTGATAAAATTTATAATAGCGTAATTCAAGGATCATGCGATATGGGAATAATTGCATTTCCATGGAATCACCCACTTGTAAACATTTATTCAGTAGAAAATGAAAACCTCGTGGTTGTATGTGCGCCAAATCATAAATTTTCTAATAAAAAAACAATCACAATAAAGGATTTGAATCATCAAAATTTTATCGGGTTTATTAAAGAAATACCGACTCGAAATTATATTGACGATGTCCTTAAAGAAAATAAAACAACTGTAAAGATGATACAAGAATTTGACAATGTTGAAACGCTAAAAAGGTCATTAGAAATTGGTGCAGGATTATCAATTTTACCAGAAAATACAGTTCAGCATGAAATACAAAATGGTGACTTAATTTCAATAGATATTTCAAATGAAAAATTAAAAAGAAATATAGGAATTATTACAAGAAAGGATAGACCAATCTCTAAAGCAATCCAAGAAGTATTAAATCATTTTGCAAACTTATAATTAATTGATTTTTTGATATGTATATCTGTAATATATTAATACATCTATTTTATTTAGAATTAAGATGAATTAAATTATACTCGCTTATAAGTAATTTTAATATAATTACTGAAGTTAAAATAATTTTTTCTTAGATATAGGTGGAAATCCTTTTATATAAATACTTAAAATGTTATAAATTTAATGAACCATATGTTTTCAGAATCAGCAAAATACGCCATTCAAGCAATGATATACTTGGCGGAAAATCAAAAAGACGGATTGATCTTAGTGAGTCAAATTTCAGAGGATTATGATATCCCTAAATTTTATTTATCTAAATTAATTCAAACTTTATCAAAAAATAATTTACTTAAATCTAGTCGAGGTAGAAGAGGTGGTATCAAGCTAAGTAAGCCAGCAAAAGACATTAGAATAATTGACATTGTTCATATTATTGATGGGTTACCGCCAGAGAATGAAATGTGTTTATTTGGATTAGATATTTGTTCGGACTCGGTTCCATGCCCTGTGCATGATGTATGGAAAAAAATGAAACAAGAAATTAATGATAAACTAATGAACCAAAATTTAGAATTTTTAGCAAAAGAAATTAACCGAAAACATATTCAGTTAAATAAATTATTAAATCAAAAATAATTTTTAAATTAGTTTTTTTGCTTCTACCATCATTTTTTTAACTTCAGATAAATTAGAAATATTATAAATTCCTCTAAAAATTCCATTTTGATCTATTAGTAAAGCGGTTGAAAAATCTCCTAAAAGTTGAGATTTCATTTTAGCAAGCTCCTCCTCACTTCCGTTTAATAATAACCAATTTTTTACATCTGCATTTAATAAATCTCCAAATTCAATAAAGTCTTCTGCCAATATATTTTCTCTATCAATCACAATAGACACTAATTTAACATTTAAATTATTTTTCAATTGTTCATTAATTGACATAGTCATTGACTTTACATCTTCACAGGAATTATTGCCTTCACAATTTATAGCAATTGTATTTAAAATCCATACCATTCCAGATAAATCATTCTTTGTAATTACTTTACCGGTTTGATCTGTTAATTTAAATGGTTTAATAGAACCAAAAGTTACGGTGCCAAATCCATTATTTGAATCTCTTATAATTATAGAAATACCTATCGTTGCCATAAATGTTATTATTAAAACCCAGATTAATATAACTTTTTTATTTGAATTTATTTTCACTTTATTTTTCTTTCTAATTCATCTAGGCAATTATATAACTGCTCTTTAGATTCTAAAATAAATAATTTTTTTTGCATTTCATCAATTCTAAACTCTTGGTTAATAATTTCATCAATTTCAAATTCTACAATTTCAGGTTCATCACTTAATGCATATTCGCATTCACCAATAGAGGACGCTATTCCTGCACCAAATATTCGTTTTCCTTCGGGTGTATTAATTAATCCAAATTCAATAGTAAACCAAAAAAATCGCTCAAATTGTCTTAATTTATCAGGGTTATCTAAATAATTACATGCAATTTCCCCAAAATTTTGACAAAAACTTGCATATTCAGGATTAATAAAAAAAGGAATATGACCATATAAATCATGAATCATATCAGGAGCAGGAGTATAACTTAAATCTTTTTTATCTCTAATAAAATTACCAATTGGAAACATTTTATTAGCAAGCATGGAATAAAAACTATTCCCATCTTCTAACCCTGTAACATATTGCCCCTGAAAGCCAGTATAATCCATTAAAATATTATTAATTTCCCATAGTTGAGGAATATAATCAGATTTAATATTTAATATTTTTAATCCATCATGATAAATATCTACAATCTGATGAGTTCGTTTTTTTTCATGATCAGCCAAAATTATTTCCCATGCCTCCAACTCATCAGGAGTAAAAGTTCTCTGAATCATGGGATTCATTAAATTACACCTCTCTTCATTTGATCCCTTTCAATAGAATCAAATAATGCTTGGAAATTCCCTTCTCCAAACCCATCATCACCTTCTCTTTGAATTAATTCAATAAATATTGGTCCAAATAAATTCTTTGTAAATATTTGAAGTAAATATGTATCTTTTTCATGGCTATCTACAAGAATTTGATGATGTTTTATTTTATCTTTATCTTCTTTTACCCAAGGGACTCTGTCAAAAATTGAATCATAATAATCATCATTTATATCCAATGTATCAATATGAGTATCATTTAATAAATCACATGAATTTACTAAATCATTAGTTCTAAATGCTAAATGTTGAACACCTGGACCATTATATTCATCCAAATACTCATCTATTTGGTTATTATTATCATCTTTTCCTTCATTAATTGGAATACAAAAAGAACCATCAGGGCTTTGTAATGCATACGAAATTAGAGCTGTTTTTTTTCCTTTTATATCAAAATATCGAACTTCTTTAAATCCAAAAACATCTTTATAAAAAGTTGCCCATTTTTCCATAGTTCCTTTATATACATTATTTGTAAGATGATCAATCTCAATAAATCCTTTTGACTCAACTTTTACCGGACGATCTAATTCAATAAAATCCGTTTCCCATATTGAACCATTACCTTCAAATTTTTCAATAAAATAAATCAAGCTTTCACCAATCCCATAAATCGCAGGATATGGTAAATCTTTTTTTATATTTTCAACTGGCTTTGCACCTCTTTTCACTGCTTCTTCTAATGCAAACTTAGCATTTTCAACTCGCCATCCCATCGAGCAAATAGCGGGACCATGTTTTTTTGAAAATTCACTTGAAAACCCTTTTTTTTCATAATTCAATAAAAAATGAATATCATTCTGATTATAATATAAAATTTCTTTTTCTGTATGTTTTTTCAATTTTGAAAAGCCAAATTCTAAAAATACTTTATCCATGAATTCATTTTCTGAAGAAACAAATTCAGTAAATTCAATTCCTCTCATTTTTAATGGATTATTATTTGTCATTATTTTTTCCTTAATAGATATATTAAAATTTAAGATTTACTTAATTCTTTTTCATGAAGCCATGCATTTTGTTTTGGGGGTTGTTTTGTTCTTGCCCACTCTTCAAGCATTTCAGGAGCATTTTTATAAATTTCATCCATTTTTTCTTTTGAAATAGGCGTATTCACTGTTAATTCTAATCTATGGCCATTGGGGTCAAAAAAATAAATTGATTTAAATAATCCATGGTCAATAGGTCCTACAACCTCAATTCCGTTTGATTCAACTTTTTCTTTTGCAGACATCAAATAATCCATATCTGACACTTCAAATGCAATATGTTGTACCCATTCTGGAGTATTGTTATCTCGCCCCATTTTAGGAGAATTTGGTAATTCAAAAAATGCTAATACATTACCCATTCCTGCATCTAAAAATATATGCATATATGGGTCAGGCTCCTTAGTAGAAGGTGCTTTACTTTCAGCAAAGACTAATTGTAAATCCATGTTTAAAAATTCTTTATAAAACTCAGCTGTTTCCTTTGCATCATGACATCGATATGCAACATGGTGTATTTTTTTAATACTCATTATTTTACCCTTTAAATTAAAATTCAATTATATAAAAATTATTGAAATTTATAACCCTAAATTTACGGTAAAAAACCATTCTCTCTCAAACAGCATGAATAAGAAAATTTATGGTAATTAGTGTATAAATTATTATTGATAAAAGTATAAACATTTTAAAACTAGACACTGATAAAATATCATAATAGCCTTGTAATTTAATTTATTTTTAACCTCAGAGAGGTGATCTATTTATGACACATTAAATTAATCAAATATAAACTACAGAGGAGTGGCCTATTAGTTCGCTCCGATGGAGCTAATTTTTCATTAGATTTATGTATTACAAATAGAATACTCCTCTGGAGCATAACAATTTTTATAGAATACAGATAAACACAGATTTAATTGATGAAGAAATTGTGAAAATAATTTATAGCGATACATGTATTGCCACTACTAATTAAAGTAATAACATAATTTTTATAAGGGAAAAACCTGTTCCGCTTTCCTAAATTAATAATGAACAGAAATTAGATTAATATGGTTTAATAGCAGGTAGTTTAATTTATTTTTTCAACCTCAGAGAGGTGACCTATTTATAACACATTTAATTAAACAAATATAAACTCCAGAGGATTGGCCTATTAGCTCGCTCCGATGGAGCTAATTTTTCATTAGAATTATGTATTACAAATAGAATACTCCTCTAGAGCAAAACAATTTTCACAGGGTGCGATTTAACGCAGATTAAATGATGAAAAAACATCAATTTAAGGGTGATTAATATTAACAATAAATAATATAAAATTATTCCGCGAACCCATGATAATTAGATATCGTAGAAATAGACTAATGTTTGTCTTGAATACAGCCCACACTATAGAATTATAAAAATATTTATTAAAATTCTTTTATTATAAGAAATAAGTCATATAAATTTTGAGCTAGTACTATTTCATTATCTAATCGATTAGTTATTTTTTTATATAATTAATCAAAACATTTTCAGGAGTATTGTATTGAGTCAACAAGAACATCCTGAGGAAAGCTTCTTATCGAAGTATATATTTTCTCAAGACCATAAAGTAATTGGAATTCAATATGGAATAACAGCTCTGTTATTCTTATTTTTTGGATTCGTATTAATGATGATAATGCGTTGGCAATTGGCGTTTCCGGACACACCGGTACCATTTGTTGGATCATTATTAAGTGAAACAGGATTACTATCCCCTGATATGTATAATGCATTCGGTGCAATGCATGGTACAATCATGATTTTCCTTGGAGTTGTTCCATTAATTGTAGGTGCTTTTGGTAATTACTTAGTACCTCTTCAAGTAGGTGCACCAGACATGGCATTCCCAAAATTAAATATGTTAAGCTATTGGTCGTTTTTTATTGGTGGTGTAATAATGGTTGCAAGTTTCTTTATGGAAGGTGGACCTGCAGCATCTGGTTGGACAATGTATCCCCCACTATCAGTATTAGCTGAAAATGGTGAAACTATTTGGTTATTAGGCATGGTGTTTTTAATAACCTCGTCACTACTTGGTTCAATGAATATTATTGTAACAATTGTACAACTTAGACCAAAAGGATTAACATGGATGAGATTGCCATTTTTTGTTTGGTCACAATTAGTTACCTCATTTTTACTTGTATTAGCATTTCCACCATTAGAAGCCGCCGCTGTATTACAATTAATGGATAGAGTAGCAGGTACAAGTTTCTTTTTACCTTCGGGGTTAGTTTATGCTGGATCAGCATTAGATGTTGCCGGAGGTGGTAGTCCTTTGCTATGGCAACATTTATTCTGGTTTTTAGCGCATCCTGAAGTATATGTCTTAATTCTTCCAGGAATGGGTATTGTAGCTGAAGTTGTTTCAAATAATACACGGAAGCCACTTTGGGGGTATAAAGCTATAGTTTATTCATCAATATTTTTAGGGTTTATGTCATTTATTGTTTGGGCACATCATATGTTTTTAACAGGAATGGGACAAGCAATGAGTGCATTTTTCCAAACAACAACTATGATTATTTCAATTCCATCTGTCATAATTTTATCTGCTTTAATATTATCTTTATACGGTGGGCGGATTCGTTTTAATACACCGATGTTATTTGCATTAGCTTGGATGCCAATGTTTGGAATTGGTGGATTAACAGGTCTTCCATTAGGACTTGCTCCCACAGATATTCATTTACATGATACTTATTATGTCATTGGACACTTTCATTATGTCGTTGCTCCTGGTACTATTTTTGGTATTTTTGCCGGAATATACTTTTGGTTTCCAAAAATTACAGGAAAAAAGATGAATGAAATGTTAGGGAAAATGCATTTCTTTTTATCGATTGTTTTCATGAATGGTATTTTTATGCCAATGTTTATTCAAGGTCTCGCAGGAGTTTCAAGAAGACTTGCTGATGGCGGGCAAGCCTATGCTCACGCACAAGGTGTATTAGAATGGAATGCATTTATGTCATGGTCAGCATGGGGTTTAGGCCTTGCTCAAATTCCTTTTTTCATCAATTTTATTATGACTATTCTTAAAAAGAAAGAAGATAATCCAGATAGAAACCCATGGCAAGCAACAACGATTGAATGGACAGCATGTCCATCTCCCCCAATAGCACATGGAAATTTTGATAAAGATGTAACTGTTTACCGTGGACCTTATGAATATAGTGTACCAGGTGCAGAAAAAGATTATTCACCTCAAACCGAAAATTAAAGGCAAATAAATGATAGAAATACCATATAATGTCCAGGCTCGTGAAGAAACTGGTTTATATAATGCAAAACTAGGTGTTTGGATATTCCTCGCTTCTGAAATCATGTTATTTGGAGGACTATTCTCAGCCTATATTTTATTGAGAATCGGTTCGCCCGTTTGGCCACCAAGCGGTGAAACCCATTTAAGTATTCCACTTGCAACTTTAAATACTTTTAATTTAATACTATCAAGTTGGACAGTTGTAAAATCATGGGTAGCTTTAAAAGAAAATGATTTTGCCGGATTTAAGAAATTTATGGGAATAACTTTAATATGTTCAATCGTTTTTTTAGTAATTAAATATTTTGAATATTCACATAAAATTCATCTTGGAATTTATCCATCTACTGATAATTTCTTTGGAATTTATTATACAATGACAGGACTTCATGGTCTCCATATTATTGGTGGATTAATTCTAAATTTTTATTTATGGGGTCCAGGTGCAGGCATGTGGAAAACAGAACCAGAACGGTTTACAAATAGAGTTGAAGTTGCTGGACTATATTGGCACTTTGTAGATTTAGTTTGGATCTTTTTATTCCCAGTATTATATCTACTTAATTAGGAAATATTCAAAATGAGCGAACATAATTTAGAGCATTCAAAATCAATTTATTTTAAAATTTTACTCACTTTATTTGTACTTACTTTAGTTACAGTAGGTGCATCATTCATTGAATTTGGATCAATGGCATTAGGTATTGCGGTTGGTTTATTAATTGCATCGATAAAAGGGTTTTTAGTTGCAGGAAATTTCATGCACTTATTTGATGAAGTTAAATCAATTTATTGGCTATTAATTTTATCAGCATTCTTTTTTATTATTGTATTTTTCATTCCTACACTTTGGGATGCAAATTTAATAAAAGCATCTGTAGATACCTGGATTAGTAAATGAGTTTAAAATCTTTTCATCTTGTATTTGCATGTGCAACTACAGGTCTTTTTATTTTTCTTTCAGTATTTTATGGTAAAATATATTTAGATTCGAATGAGTTTTCTCATTTAATAATATCTGGTATATGTTTATTACTTACTTTAAGTGGGATATATTATTGTAAATCATTCATTGAAAAATATAAATCTTTTAGTAATCTATGATTAATAAATTAAATAAAATAATATTATTTACAATTCTTACTATCCCAAGTCTGTCAAAAGCTTGTGCCGTTTGTTATGGTGCTAAAGATTCACCAATGACAGATGGAATGAATAAAGCAATATTGTTTCTTTTATTTGTAATTGGAATGGTTTTGCTAGGTATCATTTCTGTTATAATATTTTTTTATCGTAGATCAAAATTAATAAATCAAAATATAGGAATTATTAAATGATAGAGCTTCTTGGGAATTTAAGTTATCACTTAGGCTTACCTTCGCTAGGTTCAAGTCACGGACTTGAAATGGATTATATGCAAGGATGGGTACATTGGCTAATGCTAATATTATTCATTGGTTGGGGTACTTTTTTTATATTTACCGTCATTAAATTCAGATCTAATGCGAATAATTCGGCTGACTACGAAGGAGTAAAATCTAATTTTAGTAAATATGCTGAAATAGCAGTTATTGCTTTTGAAGCCTTTTTACTTGTTGGATTTGCATATCCAATATGGTCAATGGCTAAAACAGATGTTCCAAATGTAGATAATGATACCATCGAAGTCAGAGTTATTGCTCAACAGTATGCATGGAATATTCATTATCCTGGGGTGGATGGAAAATTTGGTATAACAAAACCTGAACTCGTAGATGAAGAAACAAATCCTGTTGGAATTGATCGTAATTCACCTACAGGAGCAGATGATATTGTAACAATAAACCAACTTCATTTACCAGTAGATAAATTAGCTATGATATATTTATCCTCAAAAGATGTTATCCATTCTTTCTTTTTACCTGAAATGCGTGTAAAACAAGATGCAATTCCAGGAATGAGTGTTCCTGTATTTTTCACACCAACAAAAACTACAGAAACCTTTTTAAATGAAATAAAAGGTACGGCTCGAGATGGTAAAGGGTATGAAATTGCCTGTGCTCAATTATGTGGAAATTCTCATTATAGAATGCGAGGTTTTTTAACAATTGATTCCGAAGAAGATTTTAATAAATTTTTAATTGAAGAAGCTGAATATCTTGAAGAAGAGTCTGATGATGATGATGATTGGTAAACATTAATAAAAATTAGAAATATAGTATTAAGTACAAAAGTTAATATTATTCAATTTCACTCTCATTCACTCAGTAAAATCATACATTTCACTGAATCCAACTCGTAGAAGGAGTAAAAATCATTCTGCTAGCCAAAAAGCTATAATCTACCATTAATATAGTTTTTAATTTAACCTATACCAGATGCTCTATATAATCTTTAATAAACAAAGTTAAATATGAATGTCATAGGGCAAACTATAAGGACACTCCGAAAGAGCTATTTTTTTTATTCACTTTTGCACATATTTAATACTCATCTAGAGTAAAAATAATTAAATGCAGGAAGATGAATAATTATTTTTAACTCATTGGGACAACAAGGACTGGGCAATCTGCTTTTGAAATAACATTTTCTGCAGTTGTGCCAAGAAAATAATCTGATAAATTATCCTTACCATTTGTCCCCATTACAATTAAATCAGAATTTATTTTTCGGGCTAATGATAAAATTTCTTTTGATGGTGTGCCTTCCCTTAAAATTACCTTTACCTCGATGTCATTTGCGTGTAAGTCAGAAAGCATTGATTTTATTTCATTTTTTGCTTCCACAGCAATTTCTCTAAATTTTTCTTGAATTTCATCCACACTCACTCTAAGCATTTCCATTTCATCTTTATCCATAAATTCATCATGGACATTTAACACCGTAATTTTTGAATTAAATTGGTGAGCAATTTGGACTGCTTTTTGTGCAGCTATCTTTGCTTTAGGGCTTAAATCACTTGCTATAATTATATTTTTAAACATTCTAACTCCAAAAATAAAATAAACTAAATAAAATAAATACAGGAATTAAGATTACAACTGACCATGCCATATATCCAAAAAAACTTGGCATATCAATATCATTCTCTTCTGCTATACTTTTGACCATGAAATTTGGAGCATTCCCAATATAAGTCATTGCACCTAAAAATACTGCTCCTGCCGAAATTGCGAGCAATGTTTCACTTAAGGTCGTCATTAAAATATCGGCATCTCCTCCCGCCGTATTAAAAAATACTAAATAAGTGGGAGCATTATCTAAAAAGCTAGATAAAATCCCTGTTAACCAAAAGTACATTAAATTAACAGGTTCACCATCATCATTGGTTACAGCGTTCACAACAGAAGACAGCGCTCCATTTTTACCCGCTTTTAAAATTGCGATTGCAGGAATAATGGTAACAAAAATTCCTGAAAATAATTTGGCAACTTCTTGAATTGGAAACCATGTAAACCCATTTGCGTTCCGAATTTCCATTTTTGTTACTTTCCAACTTATTCCTGTTAAACATAGTAATAAAATATCTCGTGCAATATTTTGTAATTCTACATGTACACCATAAATATTAAATTCAATATGCGGATGCCAAAAACCACTTAACAAAACACTTGCAACTACACCAATTAATAATATAAAGTTTACTTTCCCTTCAAGAGCTAATTTTACACCACCAGATTCAGGTTGAGATTCTTTTTCTTTATTATAAAAATAACTGTCTAAAATATAAAAAACTACAAATAATATACTTGAAACCATAATTAACGGCATTAATAATGCTTTTGTTGTCCAAAAGAAACTTACACCATGTAAAAACCCAAGAAATAATGGTGGATCGCCTAAGGGAGTTAATGAACCTCCAATATTCGCAACAAGAAAAATAAAAAATATAATTACATGTACTTTTTTATTCCGCCATTTATTTGCCCTAATAAGAGGTCTTATCAATAACATAGCTGCACCTGTTGTTCCCATCCATGATGCTAAAATGGTTCCAATTACAATTATTGATAGATTTAATATTGGTGTCCCAACAAGAGAACCTTTTAATCTTATTCCTCCAGCAATGGTAAATAATGACAAAAGTAGAATAATAAATGGAATATATTCAAGTAGCATTACATGTAGAAACTCATAAAATGCGAGATTGAATCCCATTTTAATTGCAAATGGAACAATGAATAATGTTGCCCAAAAGAGTGCAATTTTCCCAAAATTATGATGCCAATAATGAGGCGTAACAAGTGGCACAATGGCTATGGATAATAAAATTCCAACAAAGGGTATAATACTAAAAAGTGGAAGCTCTTCTCCATTTACTCCATGATGCCTACCCGTACTCGCAAATAATATTCCTAACATAAATGGTAGGAAAAAAACAAATCGTTTAAACATTAAATTCCTTATTTTATTTTCGATTTTAACTAAATATTACAATTTATAATAGCACTAAATATAAGTATTTCAGGTTAAATTTATTTACACTTATGATGACTATTTTTGCAACTTTAATTATATTAGCCATTGCACTTTTTGCAATGGCAATTGGTGTTATTTTCAGCAATAAAGAACTGAAAGGTTCTTGTGGAGGAAATGATCTTGATTGCACTTGTAGTTCGATTCAACAAAAAATTTGTAAATCAAAATTAAATCCTAAAAATCACTTATAATTTCATCAATTCCTTCAGATTTTAATAATTTAAAGTCTTCATTATCCCCATATATTATCACAGCTTCTAAACCATTTATAGAATTAATCATTTCTATTCCTACTTCTTTATCCATTACCATTAATGCCGTTGCATAGGCATCAGCAGAAGAACAATCATTTGCCACAACTGATACACTTACAACATTATGCGTAACAGGATATCCTGTTTTTGGATTGATTGTATGTGAATATTTTTGACCATCAATTTCAAAGTAATTTCGATAGTTCCCACTTGTTGCCATTGCTTTATTATTTAAATTTATTACTTTTAATATATTTTCATTTCCAATTTCTAAAAATGGATTTTGTAAGCCAATTGACCAATCATTTTTATTATTTTTTCCATTGCAATAAACCTCTCCACCAATTTCTACCATGAAATTATTAATATTTTTTAAAATTAATAATTCACTTACTTTATCTACACCATACCCTTTTGCAATTGCACTAAAATCAAGCTCAATATATGGATATAATTTCACTAATAAATCATTTTTAATTAATATATTATCAAAACCAATTTTATTTAGTGTGCTTTGAATTATATCATTCGGTGGTAACTCATTAATTCTACCTTTATTTCCAAACCCCCATAATTTAACAAGAGGGTGGACAGTTGGATCAAATGCCCCTTTTGATATATTATTAATTTGCTTACTTTGTAAGAATAATTCACCAAATTCATCAGAAATTATAAAAATTGAATCAGATTTATTAAATTGAGAAATTTCACTGTCAGACATATAAGTTGAAAATAATTTATTCACATGAAGTAATACAGAGTCTATTTCAGATTGAAGTTGATGAATACTATTAATTGGATTCTGTTCAGATATTTTTATGCTATAAGTTGTCCCCATTGTAAAACCTGAAAATGAAATAATTTCAGGTTTATTTTTCGAACAACCAAAAAATATGAGTAATAAAAAAAGAAAGTTCGGAATAAACCGAACTTTCTTAACACATTTAAAATATTTAATGTACATTAAAATTTATCATAAGCAATCATTTCAGGCTCAACACCAATATTATAAAGCATATTATCAACGGCATCAATCATCATTGGAGGACCACACATATAATATTCAATTTCTGTTGGATCATCATGATCATTTAAATAATCATCATGTAATACTTTATGAATAAACCCTGTGGGACCTGTCCAATTATCTTCAGGGTCAGCATCAGATAATGCAACAACATACCTAAAATTTGGAAATTCTGCTAAAATTTTCTTAAAATCATCATCGTAAAACATTTCTCTTTTTGAACGTGCTCCATAATAAAAAGAAACTTTTCGATTAGTTTTTAATGTATGAAATAAATGGAATAAATGAGATCTCATTGGAGCCATACCAGCACCACCTCCAATATAAACCATTTCTTTTTCAGTTTCTTTCATGAAAAATTCACCATACGGTCCCGAAACCATTACTTTATCACCTGGTTTTAGATTAAATATATAAGTTGAAGAAATTCCTGGAGGAACATCATTCCATAATGGTGGAGGAGGTGTAGCAATTCTCACATTCAACATTACAATATTACCTTCTGCTGGATGATTTGCCATAGAATATGCCCGAAATATTGGCTCTTCATTTTTGTGTTTTAAGTCCCAAATATTAAATTTATCCCAATCACCATGATATTCCTTTTCAATATCCATTGTATTAAATTTAATATCGTATTCGGGTATATCAATTTGTATATATCCACCCGCTTGGAAATTTAAGATTTCACCTTTAGGTAATTCTAATACAAGTTCCTTTATAAATGTAGCCACATTTACATTAGACCTAACGGTACATTCCCATTTTTGAATATTGAATATTTCATCAGATATTTTAATTTCCATATCATCACGCACTTTAACTTGACAACCTAATCTCCAATTATCTTTGGCTTCAGAGCGAGAAATATGAGAAAGTTCTGTTGCTAAAATTTGTCCGCCACCTTTAGTAACTTGACAAGTACACATTGCACATGTGCCACCTCCACCACAAGCAGAAGGTAAGAAAACAGATTTTGAAGCTAATGCATTTAATAAAGTGCCACCTGGCATAACTTCAATACAATTATCTTCATCATTATTGATTAGAATTTTTACCGCATTTTGAGATAATAATTTTTTTTCTGCAATGGTTAATATGGTAACTAAAATTAGAATAATTACAGCAAAAACAAATACAGCACTAATTAATGATAAATACACAATAAATCCTTATAAATTTATACCAGAAAATGAAAGATAAGCCATTGAGATTAAACCCGTAAGAATCATCGTTATACCAATTCCCCTTAATCCTGCTGGAACATTTGAATATTTTAATCTATATCTAATTGCTGCCATTGTAATCATTGCCAATGCCCAACCTGCACCTGCACTAACACCAAATACACATGTTTCGCCAAAAGTATATCCTCTTTCATCCATAAATAATGAAGCTCCTAGAATAGCACAATTAACTGCGATTAAAGGTAAGAAAATTCCTAATGCATTATAAAGTTTTGGACTAAATTTATCCATTATCATTTCTACTAATTGAACCATCGCTGCAATTGTTGCAATAAAAGTTATAAATGTTAAAAATGATAAATCAACACTCTCAAGTCCAGGTATTCCTAGCCATGACAATGCACCTGGATTTAATAAATAGTTTTTAATTACCCAATTTGTTGGTACTGTAATTCCATTAACAAAAATAACAGCTAACCCTAATCCAATCGATGTTTCCACTTTCTTAGATACCGCAAGAAATGAACACATTCCCAAAAAATATGATAACAAAATATTTTCAATAAACATTGCCTTTGTAGCAAGGCTTAAATAATGTTCTAATACTTCCATTTAATCCTCCGTAACTCCAGTAACTGTTCTTTGAACCCATGCAATTAATCCAAGTACAATAAATGCCCCTGGAGCAAGTAACATTAATCCATTATTTACATATCCCATATCATAAATACTTTGTGGTATAAGAGAAATTCCCATTAATGAACCACTGCCTAAAATTTCTCTAAAAATTGAAACCAAAATTAAAATAATACTATATCCAAATGCGTTCCCTACGCCATCTTTGAAAGAATCAATTGGATTATTTTGCATTGCAAATGCTTCAGCCCTACCCATTACAATACAATTTGTGATAATTAATCCAACAAATACAGATAATTGTTTACTTATATCATACATATAGGCTTTTAAAACTTGGTCAATTAAAATTACTAAAGAGGCAATAATTGTCAATTGAATAATAATCCGTACTTTTGAAGGAATCATCGTTCTTAATAATGAAATTAAAAAATTAGAACATGCGAGTACAAGAGTTAATGAAATAGACATCACCAATGCTGTTTCTAACTTTACCGTTACAGCTAATGCTGAGCAAATACCTAAAATCTGTTTAGTTACTGGATTATTATTTATTAATGGATCCGAGAAAATATTTTTGTTACTCATGCTCCAATCTCCAATGATTTAATAAATGGTATATATCTCTTTAAATCAGATTTTAAAAATTTATTTAATCCAGCACCAGTCATTGTTGCACCACTTATGCCATCTACTTTATGCTCAAGTCCGCTTCCGGAAGCTTTCCCCTTTTCAACAGAAACAGACACCATTTGACCCATTTCGTTAAAAATAGTTTTATTAATAAAATTATCTTGAAACCACTTTTTTTCTATTTCAGCACCAAGCCCAGGTGTTTCACCATGTTTATAAAAAGTTATTCCTTTTACTGTATTCATATCGTTAGCGAGTGAAAAATACCCATAAAGTGTGGACCATAACCCTTTTCCAGAAATAGGTAAAATATAAGCTACAATTTCGTTGTTTTTGCTATATTCATATAATGGTAGATATTCTTTATTATTATTTTTATATAGAATTTGCCCTGTTGATTTATCTTCAAACTGATTTAAATCAGTTAATTTTAAATCAACATAACTACCATTTTTTGAAATCACTTTTTCATTAATAAATTGTGAATAGTTTTTTATAATTTGTTCAGAATTAATTGTCATAACATCTAATCCTGCACATTTTAAAACATTTTTCTTACGATCAACTTCTACATTATAATCTTGCTTGTCCTTTAAGCTTGTAGCAGTTAATGATAATAAAAATGCAGCTAAAATTGAAACAATCATTACGAAACGATATGTTTGAAAATCAGAGTGCAATTCGTGCCCTCCTTTTTTTAATATTTCCTTGAATTACAAAATAATCAATTAATGGTGCAAATGCATTTGCAAATAAAATTGATAACATCATGCCTTCTGGGTATGCTGGGTTTATTGCTCTAATAATAACACACATAAATCCAATTAAAAATCCATAAAACCAACGACCTGTATTGGTATGTGCTGCAGTTACAGGTTCGGTTGCCATAAATACAAGACCAAACGCAAAACCACCCATAACAAAATGATAATGAGGAGGTAATGATAACATTGGATTTGAGCTATAAACCGCTAATTGATTAGCTAAAAGTGTAGTTCCTACCATACCAAGAATAACTGCTAACATTACACGCCAGCTTGCAATCCGTGTGACAAGTAAAAATACCGCACCTATTAAACATGCCAATGTCGAAGTTTCACCGATTGACCCAGGAATAAATCCAAAAAACATTTCACTAAGTGTAAACTGCCCTTGTTGCAATAAATTTAAAGCTGTATCACCTTGAACTGATGATGCGGTTAATAAAGGTGTTGCTGATGAAATACCATCTACCCATACTAAGTCACCCGAAATTTGAGCAGGATATGCAAAAAATATAAACGCTCTAGCGACTAATGCTGGATTAAAAATATTATATCCTGTTCCTCCAAATATTTCTTTTCCAATTACTATACCAAATGAAGTGGCTACAGCAACCATCCATAATGGTATTGTAGGTGGCATTAGCAAAGGTATCAATATTCCTGTTACAAGGAATCCTTCATTAATTTCATGCTTTCTTACCACCGGAAAAAATACCTCCCAAAATCCACCTACTGCGTAAGTAACTAAAATAATTGGTCCAACAATTTTTAGACCGATTAAAAAGTTTTCCATTATTGTTCGAGTTTCATCTTGTTGATACCCAACATTAAATATTCCAAATATAATAGTAGGTAATAATGCAATTACAACAAATATCATAGCTCTTTTTAAATCAACTGCATCCCTTATATGTGGTCCATCTTCGGTAACAGAACTTGGAGTGTATAAAAATGTATCCAACATTTCAAAGATAGGATAAAATTTTTCAAACTTCCCACCAGATTCAAAATGAGGTTTAATTTGGTCAAGTTTTTTACGAATCATATTATTTATCCCTCCTTCTCAATAAATTCAAGTCCATCTCTGACTATCTTATGAACTGGAAGTTTAGATTGACAAACAAAAGAACATAATGCAAAATCTTCTTCATCACATTCATAAATTCCAAGTTGCTCCATTTCTTCAATATCTTTAGCTAAAATACTTCTAATCAAAAAATTTGGTATTATATCCATCGGTAACACATTTTCCCAGTACCCAAATGGAATAATTGCTCTTAAATCTCCATTTACAGATGTATTTAATGACCATTCTTTTTTAAATCTAAATCTTGAGAAAAAAGTATTTGATAATGTATATTTATCAAACCCTGGTTTTAACCAACCAAGAAACTCCCTTTTTCCACCTTCAGGAATAACGGTTATTTGATTATGATAATAGCCTAGCCCAGAATCTAAATCTACTTTATCACCAGATAATACATCGCCTGAAACAAACCTATATTGCCCTTCATTCAGGTTATTACCTATTATTGATTTTAATATAGTGCCTCTTTTAACTTTGGCATAAGATGGTTTTTTTATACCTTCACCTGAAAAAGTAATATATTTTGTAGATAAATATTTTCCTGTTAAAAATTGATGCCCAATAGCTATTACATCTTGAATATCAATATACCATACCTTTTCACCTATATTTATAGGATCGATGTGATGAATTTGAATACCAATATTTCCAGCAGGATGAGGACCATTAAATTCATGGTGTTCAACATTTTTCAATTTAGAAAACACACTATTCTGTTGATTCGTATGTGTTGAAAAATGGATAACCCCATCAGTTAATTTTGATAAAACATCAATCCCCGCTTGTAAATTAGGTTCGTCTTCATTTATTAGATATGAAAAATCTGGTGCATGTGGTGTCGTTTGAAATCCTGATATAAATATTGCCTTAGGAATATCTTGTGGATTTGCAATTTTAGAATATGGTCTCTGTCTTAAATAAGACCAACAACCAGATTCTAATAAAATTGGTATTATTTTAGATTTATCTAATTTATTTAATTCAGCAGATGTATAAATTGGTGATTTCAAAAATTCATCAGAATTAGTTGAAGATTCTATACAAATCTCTTCAATCACTCTTCTTTCACCCAACTTAATTGATTTTATTTTTCCTGTTATTGGCGAAACAAATTTAACATCTCCAATTACTTTGTCGAAAAATAAGATAGATCCTGTATTAACAAGGTCACCCTCTTTTACAAGAAGCTTTGGTTTTATACCTTTAATTCTATTTGGATGAATTTTTAATTTAGACTGGCCAGTTAAATCAATAATTGATTTTTCAGGGGCACCTGCTAAAGGTATATTAATACCTTTTTGTATTTTATAATATGCCATTAAAAATTATTTCTTCTATTTTTACGATATAAATATCTCTGCTCTCCCTCATTAAATCTTCTAATTTCATCTTCAGACTCTGGAGTAACAGTTTGCACCTTTTTAGGTTTATTGTTATCATCAAGTGAAACAAAAGTTAAATATGCAGAACCGGTATGTTTTATTTTACCAGTTATAGGGTTTTCTGATTCTATTCTAACACCAACTTCCATTGATGCCCAACCCGTATAATTTACAGATGATTTCATACAAATTATATCACCCATTTTTGCTGGCGCAAGAAAATCTAAATTATCTACAGATGCAGTTACAACTGGAGTTCGTGCATGTTTATAGGCTGACATAGCTGCACATACATCCATGTAATGCATAACTTTTCCACCTAAAATATTACCAAGAATATTTGTGTCATTAGGAAGAACAAGCTCATTCATTATAACCTGTGAATCCTTAACTGATTTCAAATTAAATTAAAATTTTATCTTATCAATAAATTCGAAAAGAAAATCCCACTTTAACCCAAGAACTAAAGTCGGAATACTACAAACAATAATTAGAATGCTCAATGCTGGTTTTGGAGTAATTTTAGAATCATCCTTTGGCTCATCTAACCACATTACTTTTACTATTTTAAAATAATAAAATAAGGAAACAACACTATTTAATATACCAACAACCGCTAACCAGTAAAATGTTTTTGCTTCAATTAATGCAGAGAATAAATATACTTTTCCAATAAAACCTGCAGTAGGTGGTAACCCCGTTAGAGATACTAATAGAAGCACCATTAAAGATGCCATTAAAGGAGATTTATAACCAAGTCCTTTATACCCTTCAATGTCCTCTACTCCGCATTTATTTGAAATAAATATGGCATAGAAAAATGCACCTAAGTTCATAAATAAATATATTACAAGATAAAACATTATTGCTTTAATTGCACTTACTGATAATATTGATGCACTCATTAACATATAACCAGCATGTGCAATACTCGAATATGCTAATATTCGTTTTACATTATTTTGTTGGATGGCTAATACATTTCCGATTGTCATTGTTCCTGCGGCTAATACAGCAATTAAAAATGGCCAATCAACATGTAATATCGGATTAGGATCTGCAAAACCCCCACTTTCAGAAAATAATGAATACATGATTCTTAAAAATAAACCTAAACCTGCAGCTTTTGGAGCAATTGAGAAAAAAGCTGTTATTGGAGTTGGAGCCCCCTCATAAACATCTGGTGTCCAATAATGAAAAGGGACCATTGAAATTTTATATCCAACACCCGCAAGTAACATTAAAATAGCTACATAAATCATAAAATTATCTTCTAATAAGGCAGATGAATTCAAAATAGATTCATGAATTTGATATAAATCTGTTGATCCAGCTAATCCATAAAGCCAACTCATACCATAAAGCATAATTCCTGAAGCAAACGATCCAAAGATAACATACTTAAGTGATGCTTCATTTGATGCTTTATTTCCTTTTTTCATTCCAGCGAGTACATAAGAAGCTAAAGATGCAGTTTCAATTCCAATATAAATCATTATTAAATTTGTAGATGAAACCATAATCATTAATCCAAGCAAAACAGTCATCATTAATGTATAATATTCAGGGTGACCAATATCATCCAATTCTTTTGATGCACTTGAAGCAATTAAAATTAATAAGGTTGTCGAAACAAAAATTAATTTAAAAAATGTAGAAAAAGAATCTATTATATACAAATGAGAAAATATATTTTGATTTATTCCAAATGAGTCCCAAACAAATAAACCAACAAATAAAACGCCTAAAATATTCACAGGTAAGATATGTTTTCTTAATTTTGATGAAAAATCAAGACAAATTGTAGTTAGAATTAATCCAATTACAATTAATTCAGGAATAAAATAACTTATGCTTGGTAAATTAGTCAATTATTAAATTCCCATAATTGGAGTTGACTGAATTAAATCGATTAAATTTGAAAATGTTGGTGCAATCATTTCAATTAATGGAGCAGGATATATTCCTAGAATCAAAATAATGAGTGCAATTGGTACAACACATACTAATTCTCGTAAACTTATATCTGTTAATTCTTTATATTTTTCATTTAACTTTCCAAAGAATACATGCTGGAATGCCCTTAAAAAGTAAATTGCGTTTAACAGAATACCTAATGTTCCAATAATAGTAAGTATTCTAATAATACTAGATTCACCTGCAAAAGTAGTATCTACACTAAATCCACCTATAAAACATAATGCTTCTGAAATAAAACCAGACATTGCAGGAAGTCCTAATCCTGCAAAAAATGCCATTGCCATTAAAGCTGAATAGATTGGCATTTGGGCACCAAGCCCACCAAAGCCTTGCTTTCCAGCAAGAGCCTTATCTTTATAATCTTTAGGGAAAAATATATATCGATGATGTGCTTTATCATAAATTACACCAACCAATAAAAATAACATAGCTGTAATTGTTCCATGGTTAAACATTTGCATTGCAGCACCATTCATTCCAGCTTCAGCACCTGCTTTCGAATTTGATACTACTGCGGCCATACCTAAAATTACATATCCCATATGACTAACAGAAGAATATGCAACCATTTTCTTTAAATCGATTTGTGCGATAGCATTTGCTGCACCCCAAATTATATTTATGACTCCTAATACAGCCAAAATGGTAGCAAAATGATAAACCTCTCCGGGTAATAATGGATAACTTATTCTTAATAAACCATAAGTACCCATTTTCAATAATACACCCGCTAAAATAACTGATATCGCAGTTGGTGCTTCCACATGTGCTAGTGGTAACCAAGTATGAAATGGGAAAACTGGAACTTTAATAGCAAATCCAATAAATAAACACAACCAAATTAAATATTTAATTTGAAAACCCCATAGCGTTGCATCAATTGTTTTAGCAGTATCTATTAAAGCAATTAAATTAAATGTATGTGGATCTGAATAAAAATACAATGTCAACATTGCAAGTAACATAAATACTGAACCAAACAGAGTATAAAGGAAAAATTTAATTGCCGCATACTGCCTTTGAGGTCCACCCCATATTCCAATTAAGAAATACATAGGCAATAACATGACTTCCCAAAATACATAAAATAAAAAGAAATCAAGCGAAACAAATACACCCATCATTCCAGCATCTAAAAGAAGGAATAATGCAAAGAATCCAAATGGTGATTTTGTAATTTTCCAACTTGATATTACACAAATAAAAGATAAGAATGCAGTTAATAACACCATTGGCATACTTAATCCATCCACGCCGATATAATATTGTATATTAAATTGTGGTATCCATTCTTTTTGAACTGTAAAAGCAGAGGTGAGTACAGTATCAGTTGGATTATAATTTAGATATAACCATATACCTAACAATAATTGAATACCCGTTGCAATAACAGCAATCCATTTAAAACCATCCGGATTTTCCTTGCCACCAAATTGGGCAAATACAAGCATTGCCAATGCACCAATAACTGGAATAAAAATAAGTAATGTGAGTATGCTTTCGTTCATATTATAACTTTAAAATGCTTTGAAAATAATAAATATTGTAACAAATCCTATAACACCACCTAATAAGTAGTTTTGGATAATTCCTGATTGTGTTACCTTTAAACCTTGACCAAATTTATTTGTAATCTTACCAAATCCATCAACTAGTTTTTGGTCTAACCAATTGTAATCACTGTAACCTGCACCATCTGAGATTTTCAAGGTAAACCAACCCCAAAAATCAATAAATTTTTGATCATATAAATCCCAATCTATCCAGGAGAATAAATTACAGAACCACATAAAAGGCCTGTATAAAATAGCATCATAAATTTCATCAATATAAAATTTATTATATGATAAATTGTATAATCCAAAAAAGTTTAGTACACCTGCGAGTTTTTCAACATTTACCAATTTATATAAATAAAATATCGCTGCCAAACCAATTCCAATACCTGCAACGGTTAAAGAAATTATCATTGCATCATGATGTGCATGATGAATACCATCAATAACTTGACTCATATTTAACCCTACAACATTAATTCCTTCTGAAATTAAATGAGTAAACCATCCATGACTATCCATTGGATTTAAATTAAATGTAAATGAGAATGCTAAACTTAATCCAGCTAATAACATAAGAGGAAATGCCATTGGTAAAGGAGATTCATGAATTTGGTCATAAACATCTTTTCTTGCAGGTTCGCCATGAAATGTTAAATAAATTAATCTAAACATATAAAAAGCAGTGATTACTGCTGCACCAAATCCTGCTATAGGTAAAATTATTGTCCAACCATGATGTGCATGATAATATGCTAATGTTCCAGCTAAAATCATATCTTTTGATAAAAACCCAGAAAATAATGGTACACCTGCAATTGCCAATGTTGCTATTAACATTGAAGCATAAGTAATCGGCATTTTATTTCTCATACCACCCATATTTGACATATCTTGAGGGTCTGTTTTATGATCGTTTAAATGATGTAATGCATGATGCATAGCATGAATTACAGAACCACTACATAAAAATAAACATGCTTTAAACATTGCATGTGTTGTTAAATGGAAAAAACCAGCCTGATAAGCTCCAACACCAAGAGCCATGACCATATAACCCAATTGGCTCACGGTTGAATAAGCTAAAACTTTTTTAATATCTTTTTGTGTAATGGCAATAATTGCAGCACCAAATGCAGTTACAGCACCCACAACCGCGACGACTTCTAAAGCCTGTGGAGTTAAAAATGGGAATATTCTGACGGTCATATAAACACCTGCAGCAACCATTGTCGCCGCATGAATTAATGCACTTACTGGTGTAGGTCCTTCCATTGCGTCTGGAAGCCAAATATTTAGCGGGAATTGAGCAGATTTACCAATTGCACCACAAAATATTAATACGCCTGCAATTGTGACAATTGTAATATCCGCTGGTGTAAATGATGAGAAAGATGATTGAAATAAAGCTGTTATTCCATCAAAACTTAGTGTTGCTGAGCCTAAACTTGCAGTAAAGAAATAAATTGTCATTATTCCTAAAAACATACCAATATCACCCACTCTATTAGTCAAGAATGCTTTTTTACTTGCATTTGCAGCAGAATCTTTTTCAAACCAAAAACCAATCAATAAATATGAACTTAATCCTACAAGCTCCCAAAATACATACATCATGATTAAATTATCAGCAAGTACAATACCATTCATTGAAAAAGTAAATAATCCTAAGAAACCAAAATATCTAGTATATCGAGGATCACCCTTCATATACTCGGTTGAATATAAATGGACTAAAAATGATACCAAGGATACAACAACCAACATAATTGCAGATAATGAATCAAGTTGGAACCCATGTTCAATTTTAAATGTCCCTAAATCAATCCAATTAAATACTAAATTTGATGCATGTTCATCAGAATGATGAGATATTTCAGAAAATAAATTTCCTAATGCAATACATAAAGTAACAAAAATAAATGATAATGATACCCAGTGGCTATTTCTTCCAATTCGTTTTCCAATTGATAATTGAAAAATAAATGATGCTAATGGTAAAATTAAAAATAATGTAAAAATACTAATTGGCATTCTAACCCTTTAAGCTATCGGCTTCATCAACATCTACTGTGTTGAGATTTTTATACAAATTAATAATAATTGCTAAGGCAATAGCTGCTTCAGCGGCCGCTAATACAATAACAAAAATACTAAATACTTGACCTTCAAGTTTTTCCATACCACTAAATCGATTAAATGCAACAAAGTTTAAATTAGCAGAATTTAAAATTAATTCAATTCCCATTAATATGGCAACGGCATTTCGACGAGTCATTACACCATAGATTCCTAATGAAAATAATATTGCACTAATAATTAAATATGTTGAAAGATTATCCATCAACTATCTTTCCTCGATAAATATGCAGCACCAATTAATGCCGCAAGTAATAATACAGATACAAGTTCAAATGGAAGAACAAAATCATTCATTAAATGAGATCCAATTTTTCGAATCGTTTCATCCGCCTGTGTTATATTTCCTATTTTCCATTCAGTTCTCATAATGACCGTTAATAAAATACTTAATATAAAAACAGCACCAAATGAGGCGAAAAGTTGATTTCTACTTGATGAACCCACTTCAGGGTCATCAATTTTATTTGTTACCATCACACCAAAAATAATTAATACTAAAATTCCACCTACATAAATAATAACTTGGGCGGCTGCAATAAAATCAGCGAATAAAAATATATAAAATCCTGCAAGACCAAATAAAGTAAATAATAATGCAACTGCAGAACGGACTAAATTAGTTGACACCACAACCCAGAAGGCTGAAACTATTGTCATTATTGCTAATCCTGAAAATGCTAAATCACCCATACTAATTCGCTAACTTTTTAATAATTTCTAAATTTTCATCTGATAATAAATCAGCTTCTTTCAATGCTCCTTCTATTTTATTCAAATAGCCACCAACATCTAATTTTTCTCTCTTTGCTGACATAAACGCTTTTTTTGCTGTTCCACGAGCCATTTTATCAGAAATATCATTTAATATTTTAATATCAGGAACTATCACTGTTACACTTTTTTCAGTTTTTGTTTCAACTTTCCCCAAACTATCTTTTGTATTTTGAGGAACAAGAGTATTTAAAATTTCAGATATATCATCAACCGATTTATCAGCTTCACTCATAGCACTTTTAATTGCTTCAACATACCCTTGTGGATCTAATTTTTGTCGTTTTGCAGACATAAATGCTTTTTTGGCAATACCGCGAACCATTTTATCCGTAATATCATTTAATATTTTAATATCAGGTACAGCATCTGCTTTAGGCTTAGTTTCACTTTTTATCTCTTCAACGGTTTCAATTTTCTCTGAAACAACTTCTTTTTTCTCTTCAGCACCTTCAGGTAAAATTATAAGTGGTGCCTCTCCAACTAATTTTAAAATTCCATCAAAATCAGAAGAATATTTCCCCGCTTTCTCTAAATCAGTCTTAATCATTCCTGCAACGGTTTGAGAATCCTTTTCTAAACGATGGCCTCTTACAAATGCTCGTTTTGCTAATCCTCTTGTTGGTTTATCTTCAATATCATTTAACGAAGCAAAATTAAATTTAGGCAATACAGGTGTATCCGATTTTTTCTCGGGCGATTTTTCAACCCCTTTATCAATATCCTGTTGTGCTTTTTCCGCAGCCATTGCAACAAGCTCTAATGCATTATCAAGCTCTTCTGCTCGAGCTTTTTTCTTCTCGAGATATTTTTCTCCACCAACAGCACCTATTTCTTCATCCGATGCAGTTGCAAATTCATACATTAATCCATCTCGTTCATATTTTGCAAATTCATAATCTATTTCATGTTTATTTGAATTTGGTCCACCTACCATATAAATACATTCTTCTGGACATGGATATGCGCATAAATTGCAATAGCAACATTCAGCCATATCAATACTAAAACGAGAGACTAACATTTTTTTCTGAGTATCATTTGAAGTAATACCACAATCATGGTCACTTCCCTTTGGCGGTTTAACTGTTTCAATTTTTATACAATCAACAGGGCAAGCTCTTTCGCATTGCAAGCAACCGATGCAATCATCTATATCTACATGTAATCGTGAACGAATTAAGTTATAATTTTCTTCTTTATATCCAATATTTCGCTCAGGAATTGGCCATTTTTCATGAGGATATTGAAGCGTAGCAACTAATTCCTTGCGGTTATTAAAATGCTTTAAAGAAGCCCTCATTCCAATCACTAATGATTTTACACCTTCGATAATATTTTTAAAATAATCTTGCATTAATTTATTTTCATTGAATTAAAAAATCAACTCCCATATTGAAACAAATACAACATTGGCTAATGCAAATGGTATAAATACTTTCCAACATAAGTACATTAATTGGTCAACCCTTAACCGAGGGAATGTCCATCTAAACCACATCATTACAAATATTAAAAAGGATACTTTTAATAAAACCCACATTGGGCCTGTAACTGAATTTGTAAAAAATGCTAAAAAGGGTTGTGGTAAATCAAAACCGGGCATATTAACTATCTCAAAAGGTGACAACCAACCACCTAAAAACACCATTGTTGCAACAACGCTTACAATTAGCATATTTGCATATTCACTTAAAAAGAATAATGCCCATCTAAATCCAGAGAATTCTGTCATCCACCCTGCAACCAATTCAGATTCAGCTTCAGGAATATCAAAAGGGGTTCTATTTGTTTCAGCAACGACTGAAACGAAATAAATAAAAAATGCTATAAAAGCAAATGGACTATGCAGAATAAACCATCGATTATCTGCTTGCCATTGTACGATATCATTAATTTGCAAACTACCCACAACAATTATAGCTAACATAAGTGAAAGAGCAATAGGAATTTCATAACTAATCATTTGAGCGGCCGCACGCATTGCGCCATATACTGACCATTTATTATTTGATGCCCAACCTGCAAGAATTACTCCTATGACACCAACTGAACTCACTGCCAAAATGTATAAAATTCCAATATTAAAATTTGAAACAATTACATTTTCATACAATGGTAAAGCAATAAATGTTAAAAATGGAGCAAGGAAAATAAAAAATGGAGCAAAAATCATCACTTTTCTATCTGCATCTGCTGGGATTATATCCTCTTTTGTCAATAATTTAATAGCATCAGCTAAAGTCTGCCCAATTCCACCCCAAAATTTACGACCACCTTTAAATCCAAAAATTCCTACTTCCATTGGACCTAATCGATCTTGCATAAATGCAGATACTTTTCTTTCAAAATAAACTGCAATTAATGCATTTACAGCCATTACTAAAAATACAATTAATGCAGGAATTGCAACTGCAATTACCCATATTATTGCTGTATCTTCAATTGGGGCAATGCCCTTTATAAATTCAAATAAATTATTTACAGAGGTCATCGATCAATCTCTCCAAGAACAATATCTAAACTTCCAAGTATTGTAATCACATCTGACATCATCCACCCTTCAGCCATTTCATTAAGGGCTGATAAGCTTGCAAAAGCTGGGGATCTCATTTTAACTCGGCTTGGAATATTTTTACCATTACTCTTTATATAAAAACCTAATTCTCCTCTTGCACTTTCATATCGAGTATAAATATCACCTTTCAGTGGTTTCACTTTTTTAGGAATTGCTTCGTGAACATCTCCATTTGGAATATCAGCCATTGCTTGGCGAATTATTTTAATAGATTCATACATTTCAAGAATTCGAACATAATATCTATCCCAACAATCTCCAAGAGTCCCATGTGTTCCTTCTCCAACAACAACATCAAAATCAAAACGATCATAAATACTATATGGCTCTTCTTTTCGAAGATCATAACTATGTCCAGATGCTCTCAGATTTGGACCTGTTAATCCATAATTCAACGCTACATCTGCTGGTATTACACCTACATCTGCAGTTCTTTCTATGAAAATTTTATTCCCAGTCAAAATTTGGTTATACTCTGGAATTTGAGTTTCAAAATAATCTAAAAACTCTGTTGTTCTTTTTATAAAATCTTTCGGTAAATCATGTGATACACCACCCACCCACATATAATTATATAAGAGTCGAGCTCCACAAAGATATTCAAATAAATCAAGAACTCGTTCTCTATCTCTAAAGCACCATGTAAAAGGAGTTATACCCCCCACATCAAGCCCAAATGTACCTACTGCCATTAAGTGACTTGCTATTCGCTGTAATTCAGCAATAATGATACGAATATATTCCACTCGTTCTGGAAGTTCAATCCCCATCAGTTTTTCAACACCCATTACAAAACCATGGTTCATGTGCATTGCGGCTAAATAATCACATCTATCTGTATACGGAATACATTGTTCATAACTTAAATTTTCACAATGCTTTTCAAAGCATCGGTGTAAATATCCTAAATGCGGTTCAATATAGCTAATAATTTCACCATCGGTATGAATTTTCAATCGTAAAACACCATGTGTACTTGGGTGCTGTGGCCCCATGTTCAGAATCATCTCATCACCTTTGATAATTCCAAGCTCTTTTAGATATTCAGTATTCATTCCCAATATGATTTATCCTTTGGAACTGGCATTCCATTATAATAATCTGGCTCTTTATAATCTTTTCTTAATGGAAAACCATCCCAATCAGATGGTAATAAAATTCGTCTTAAATCCCAATGATCTTTAAAAGAAACACCGTACATGTCATAAACTTCTCTTTCCATCCAATCTGCAGTTCTCCAAATTTTCTCTACAGAAGGTACTTCAGGATTTTCCCTATCGACTTCAATTCTAATTTCTAAGCTATGTTTTTTAGCCATTGAATAAAAATTATACGCAACACCAATTGATTTTCCTGCTCCATTATCATACCCTGTAATACAACTTAAGTAATCAAATGTTAAATCTTTATTTTCTTTCAAATCTTTCGCTATTTCAGACCATTTTTCTGCTGGTACTAAAATAATTTCAGTGTCTTCTAAAACAGAAATAGCTTCACCATGATTTGTAGATAACAATTTTTTTATATTATTAAAATCCATTATGCAGACTTTGTATATGGTTTTTCATTTCGAATTTTTCGCTGTAATTCCATAATTCCATAAATTAATGCTTCTGGGCGTGGAGGACAACCCGGTACATACACATCCACAGGCACTATTAAATCCACACCTTTCAACACATGATAACCATGTTGCCAATACGGACCGCCACTGTTTGCACAACTTCCCATTGATATTACATATTTTGGATCTGTCATCTGTTCATATAACCGTTTTACTCGAGATGCCATTTTAAGTGTTACGGTACCCGCAACAATCATTACATCTGATTGTCTGGGTGATGCTCTAGGCATAGCGCCAAACCGTTCTAAGTCATGCCTTGGTGCGGCCGCGGCCATCATTTCAATTGCACAACATGCTAAACCGAATTGAAAAAACCAAGGAGATCCAGACCGAGCCCAATTGACGAGGTTTTCAAGTTTTTCAACAACTACATTGTCTTTATTAAACTTCTCGATAACGGAAAGATCCATTTTACCTCTATTTACCTTTTAAATTTGAGTATCGACCACTCGCGTATTTCACAGACATTTTAACCCAATCCAGGTCACCTTTAATCCATAAATACACAAATCCTAAAACAAGGATGAACATAAAGATAAACATCTTTATTAATCCTATAAATCCTAAATCTTGAAAAATAACTGCCCAAGGAAACATAAATAAAATTTCCACATCAAAAATGAGGAAACCAAGTGCAATGATATAAAAACGGACATTAAATTTAACCCATGCTGAGCCTTCAGGAACTTCACCACATTCATAGGATTCTAATTTACTTCCGCCTTTATTTTTGGTAGGTGATAATATTGCTTGTAGCAGGAATGGTACTGCAACCAGTACGGCAGCAATGCCGGTAAAAATTAATATAGGTGAAAAATCTTTATACAATAAATTATGACTCAGTCAGAGCATAAAATTTATTAGTTTCTAAATTCAAGAACCAAGACTAATAATGATTTTTTATGAATTTTTTTACTTAACGGTTTAACCTAATTAAATAATGTATAATAATTAATCGTTGCAGAAATAAAATTGAGGGGTAGATATTTTGATTAAGCATGAATACTCACTATATAATCTATATTATGTCGTGAGTATTGAGGGGATTTAGCTGGTATTATAGTGAATGTTAAATGTTATATGGTGAGTTTTAATATTTTCAATTAAAGTCCAGTTTTTCAACCGCATTTTCCAAATCTTCGTCAAAAGTATCTGCATATACTTGTGTTGTTGAAATATTTGAATGACCCAATTGCT
>JACKQG010000635.1_pt1 | contig 50663 bp, 32 predicted proteins | sample 8237621 | NCBI WGS metagenome assembly JACKQG01 (sample SAMN15677084, study PRJNA649215) | marine metagenome | biome: marine; feature: Black Sea; material: saline water; isolation source: suspended particulate matter (SPM) from the Black Sea western gyre | collected 2013-06-09/2013-06-10 | depth... | reverse complement strand
AATCACCGCGGCGACGGCCTGCTGGAAATCCACAACAAGGGCGGCAAACGCGTGCTCGCCGCCGCCGCCAACAACCGCGGCGATGGTCTGCTCGAAGGGTACAACAGCCACGGCAAGTTGGTCACCGTCGTCGCCTCGAACGACCGCGGCGATGGCTTGGTGAACGTAGCCAACAAGAAAGGCCGCTGGGTTTCGGCGGTGGGGGCCGCCACCAATGGCAATGGATTGATGGAGACATTCAAGGCGGACGGATCGCTTTCCAAGACTTTTCCATAGGGCGGACGAATTCTTCGTCCGTTTCGGCGGCCGCCTACTTCAACGGCGGCTCGAACACGTCGAAGGCGTGGACGGTTATCGGTCCGTCGGCTATCAGTTTCACCGTGTGCTTCTTGTTTGATAGGTTGGCGGCCAATGTTGCCCGGAACAGTTTGCCTTCCTCGCCTTCGAACCGAACGTTCGACGCCGTTGTCCGGCGGACGGTCCAAGTGAACTTGTCGCCCTTTCTGTTACGCTCCGAACGCCGCCATTCGTCCGGTTCGATGATGATTTGGCCAGAATCGCTCGCGAACGGTTGCTTGGCATTACCGGTTCCGTCAGTGCCCGTGACGCTGCCGGCGAGTTCGAAACTGCCTTGGTCGTCCCGCATCGTGATGGTCCACGTCTGCGGCACGATATTGTCGCCAAGCCGGACGCCGTGTGGCGACTGGTCCCGCGCGGGGCTACGGCGTTCGCTGAAATTCGTCCTGGCCCATTGGATGTACGTCATGTAATAGGCATCGACCTCGTCAGCGGGTTTGCCGTCGATGAATACACTGGCGCCCTCGCCGCACGCCGCGCCGATCAGGTCGACGCGGTTGCCCGTGAATTCGAATTCGATTGACGCACCTGCTGCCGATGCGGCTAATGCCTGATGGCCGGGTATCAAGCCGTCGGTGTTCGTCCAGCCACCCTCGGGCATGACCCGAACACTGTCGCTGTCCGCATGGATTCGTCGCTCGCGTGATGCCGGATCGTAGTTATGTTCGGCCGGCCGGTGCAGATGGCGAGCGATATTCATGTTGACGATCTTCGCTCCGTATCCGCTCTGGTGAACCGCGTCGTTTAACAGGTCCTCGATTTGGAGGTTGTTGTCGGTCAAATATTGCGCCCATTCCCGGCGGTTCTCGACGAATTCCACGCCGTACTTCTCACACAGGGACCGGACCTCCGCCACCTTCTGGTCCGGTGCATCTTCGCTCTTGCCCCAGAACGGTTTGCAGCGTTCGCGCCAGTGGATACTCGGCACGATGATGTCGGCGGTGGTGTGTTTTCGTAATTCAACGATCACCTTCTCCAGATCCGGAGTTCGGCCAATCGTATAGATCAGCACCAGATCGGGCTGGTCCGGAATGGCCAGATGCCGAGCCCAACCGCGCAGGTACTGCCACGGGCAGGAGTTGCCGACCATCTTCTTGTAGACGATTTCCCGATCCTCGCCAACACGCTGCTGGAGCAGTTCGATCAGTTGATCCCCGTTGCCAAGCTTGTTCGTATAGCTTGAGCCGAGTGCCCAGATCAAAAACGGCCGGGGCGGCGTGAAACCGCGTTCCAGTTTCGTCACGGCCAACGCAAGGTTCCTGCCGTCTTCGGGACGAGGCTCGGCGACGTATTCGGCGGCGTGACTGGGCTTTGGCTTGTCGATCCGTTTTGGCGGCGCGGGTTTGCTCTGGACTGCGAGAAGTACGGCGGGTGTCAACCAGAGGGAAAGGGTGATGGTTTTCAAGAACCGTGTGTGCATTGCGGGTGTCTCCGAGATCACGTTCATTCAAACCGGGAATCGCTGCGCTCGGCTGCGTCGTTTAACCCGAAGCCGAAGCCGAAGGCGATGGCGGGCGCTACGTGTGGACAATCCATATCACTGCCCGCCATCGCCTCCGGCTTCGGGTTAAACGAAGACCTTTCAAATAGGTCAGCGAATGGTGCGGAGGGCACTGGCGCCCCCGCCGTCATGGGTCCACGCTGGTCAACCGGCACTACAAATGCTATAGAGAAGTCGTTCCTCTTGCACGGGGACTTGTACGTGTTTTCTCTCTATTGCGTCTTGACCGGAGTACGATGGGCCGACGAGCACTTCGCCGAATTGATCCGTCGCTGGATCTTTCCCAGCACTTGAAAACCATTGAAGAATTGCCCGTTCCGTTCGACGGCGCGGCGCTGTTCGGCCATGACGCGCCGCTGGAGATCGAAGTCGGCAGCGGCAAGGGCCTGTTCCTTGCAACCGCGTCGGGCGAGAATCCGGACGGAAACTATCTTGGTTGCGAGGTATCGCGGCAATACGCTCGCTTCGCCGCAGCCAAATTGGCTCGTGAGGGGCGTCAGAATGCGGTGATGGTCCACGGCGACGGTCTGAAACTGTTTCGCGAAATACTGCCCGACCAATGCGCCGCGTCCGTACACGTCTATTTTCCGGATCCCTGGTGGAAAAAGCGTCACAAACAGCGACGCGTGCTGAACGAGCCTTTTTTGAAAGATGTCGAACGCGTACTTGAGTCGGGGGGCGTCTTTCATTTTTGGAGCGACGTACAAGAGTACTTCCAGAGCACGCTTGAGCTGATTGCCGAAACCACCAATCTGAATGGGCCTTGCCCCGTGTCCGAGCATCCCGCGGCCCATGACATGGATTATCGCACGCACTTCGAACGTCGCATGCGACTTCACGATGTTGCCGTACACCGCGCAGACTTTCGCCGAAGCTGAGTCGGGTCATCAGGACAACGAACCGGTTATTCGCTAAGACCGTTTCTTCCGCGTCCACCCGAACGTGTGTCTCCGCGTACCCGGTTTGCCCTCGTCTCGCAGGCTCTCCCAACATCAATATCGCGACCTATACATAACTTGGGACGTTCTTCGCCCGTGCCCCGCGCCGTGCGCGTTGTGTCGATTAGTCGCATTTTGGGGACCATCGAAGCCACCTGCGGAAGAAGCCAATGAAGCAAACGACGAAAAACGACCGCGTGCGCGCCCTCGGCCAGCAGCCCGACGCCGAAAATCCGGTGCGCAGGACCTGGCTACCGTGGATTTTCCTCGCAGTCGGCTTGTGCATCAGCGTGCAGACCTGGCGCCTGTTTGATCGTTGGGAGGTGGTCTACAGGGCGAGACCGCAATCTGTGACCGGGCAGGCGACCTGGTTGCCCCTCATTGCAAGTGCTGTGACGCTTATCGCCACCCTATTGATTGTATGTTGCCTCCGAAGAATCGTGCGCCGCGACGACGAGAATCGGATGGCCCGTTTGGAGCAAAAGCAGAGCATGGAGAAGCTGAGAAAGAACGAGGAGTTCTTGCGCGGCCTGCTCGAACAATCGCCCATCCCCATGCTTATCGAAACGGGCACGCACGAAGTGGTCTTCCTGAGCCGGAGTTTCACAAAGCTGTTCGGCTACACCGACGAAGATGTTCGGAGTTTCAATGACTGGTGGAATCTGGCCTTTCCCGACGACGCGTATCGAGACGAGGTCGTCAAGAGGTGGTTCGAAGGCGTTCAAAGGTCGCTGTTGGATCGGGCTGAACCGGAACCCATGGTGGCCGACGTGACGTGCAAGGATAATTCGATTCGTCACATCGAATTCAGTTTCTCGTCGCATGGCGATCGTACGCTGGTGGCCTTCAACGACCTGACCGACCGATTGGAGCGACAAGAGGCGCTGCGCCGGGCCAAGGACGAGGCGGAGCGGACCAATCGGGCCAAGAGCCAATTCTTGGCAACCATGAGTCACGAGCTGCGCACGCCTCTGAACGGCGTAATCGGCATGACCGAGTTGCTCAGGGGCACGGCCCTGGACGAACAGCAGCGATGCTTCGTCAAGGCCTGCCACAACAGCGCAGATTCGCTACTCAATTTGATCAACGACATTCTGGATTTCTCGAGAATCGAAGCCGGCAAGCTCGATTTGCACGAAGACGAATTCGACCTTGGCCGCTTGGTCGAAGATGCCGCAGAATTGCTGGCGCCGAGTGCACACGATAAAGGCTTGGAACTGCTGTGTTCCATTGATGCGCGGGCGCGAATCCACGTGGGCGGCGACCGCGGGCGTCTACGGCAGGTAATCGTTAATCTGCTCAGCAATGCAGTCAGATTTACCGACGAAGGCGAGGTTCTGATTCAAGCACGCGTTCGACGGTCGTATGGCGAACACGTGGTCGTTCGCTTCTCGGTGACGGATACGGGCATCGGCATTGCTGAAGACAACGTCGGCCGGTTGTTTGATCCCTTCGTTCAGGCCGATGGCTCCAATACGCGAGAGTACGGCGGAGCGGGGCTTGGATTGGCCATTAGCAAGAAGCTGGCTGAACTGATGGACGGTCAGATCGGCCTTGAAAGCGAAGTCGGTTGTGGCTCGACGTTCTGGCTAGAAGTCCGGCTGCATCAAATGGATGACCGGGAAGGCAAAACCGCTGGCGGCGACGAGCGTTTGTCGGGACGTCAGGTGCTGATCGTGGACGACAATGATTCCTCTCGGCAGATTCTCACCGACCAGCTTATGGCCTGGGACATGGCGACGGAGACGGCCGAGAGTGTCGACGAGGCAATGGATATCATCGCTCGCGCCGATTCCATGGCCAAGCCTTTTCACATCATCGTCGCAGATTTCTCGATGCCCGATCGTGATGGATGCGACCTGGCTGAATCACTTGCCCATCGTGAAGACCTGCCGGTCGTTTTGCTGAGTGCATTCGATACGATGCTGGATGTCGAACATCAGCGTCAGTTGGGAATCGCATACTGCCTGGCCAAACCCGTCAAGCAGTCGGAACTGCTGGAAGCACTCACGAACGTGTTGTTCGGCGACGCTCGCAGCGCAGACGACGCGGCCCACCAGGATCGCAGGCCGGCATCCCCCGCGAAGCCAAGCAAGAAGGAAAAGCCTCTCGAAAACACTCGGATTCTCCTCGTGGAGGACAACGACACCAGTCGCATGTACGCGACAACATTGCTCAAGGACGCCGGTGCCGAATACGACGCCGTCGTCAACGGCCAGTTGGCTGTTTCCGCGGTACGGGAAAAGAAGTACGACTTGATCCTGATGGACTGCCAGATGCCTGTCATGGATGGGCTGGAAGCTACCAGACGGATTCGGCGATTAGAGCAAGAAGGCAAGTTGGAGGGTCACGTTCCCATCGTGGCGTTTACGGCTTCTGCAGTCAAAGGCGACCGAAACGGTTGTCTCGAAGCCGGCATGGACGACCACATTCGCAAGCCGGTGGGTTCGCGGGAAATGCTCGCAATGATCAACCGCCATCTTGGCGATAGATGTATGGCAACGGCGGCCGGCGGACCCAGCCCAGCCAATGAAGACGCTCGCCTGACGGATGCCACCGACGTCACGTCGCCGATCGAAACCGAAGTGCTGCACGAACGGTGCATGGGAAACATCGAGTTTGCCGCGTCTTTGCTCAAAGAATTCGCCCAGACGGGGCTTGAACGAGTCGAACAGATCTCGCAACACGCTCTCGAAGGAGACGCGGACGCCGTGTCAGAAATCGCTCACTCGCTGAAGGGCGCAGCGGCCATCATCGCGGCGGAGGACGTGCGGGCCGTCGCTGCCGAGCTGGAGGCATCCGGCCGTTCCGGCGATCTAACGGACGCACTCGATGCCGTCAGTCGGCTACGCGCGGAAATGAATCGGTGCGCCGAGTACATCCAGGACAGCGAACGACAGCCGGCGGACCCGCCGGCCTCCGATACACTGGAGCTTCAAATAGAAGAGTAACATGAACGTCCTTGTGGTTGACGACGATGCCGCTCAGCGGCGGCTGGTGACGTGGCTCCTCGAGGAACAGGGGTACGACGTGATCACGGCCGGCGACGGGCTCGAAGCGATTGACAGGCTTCGTCAATCGCCGTCTGCGCTCGTCGTGTGCGACTGGGATTTGCCGGGGATCAGCGGCGTGGAAGTCTGCCGAATGCTACGGGGCGAGCACTCGCCGCAAGACCTCTGCTTTATCATGGTTACCGCTCGCCATTCCCAGCGAGACCGAAGGACCGCGTTTGCCGCCGGCGTCGACCAGTACATGATCAAGCCCGTGGGGCCGGCCGAACTGGCCGCACAGGTCGAGATTGGTCGCTTTGTCGTCACTCGCACGCCGGAGGAAAGAAGGATTCTGGCAATGGCTCGCGTGGCCGAGTCGCGAGATCCTTGCACGGGTTCGCACCTGAAACGAATCCGCAGCTACTGCCGCGTGCTTGCGGATCAGTTGCGCACGGTGCCGGACCTTGGCGACGTGGTGGACGAAGACTACGTAAAGCTAGTTTATGTGGCCAGCCCGTTGCACGACATAGGCAAGATGGCCATTCCCGGCGACGTACTGCTGAAACCGGGCAAGGTGAACCAAAAGGAATTCGAGATTCTGAAAGCCCACACCTTGCAAGGGGCAGCGACACTGGACACGGCACTGGACCGCCTTGCCGACTCGCCGTTGCTGCGGATGGCACGGGATATCGCCATTTCCCATCACGAGCGATACGACGGCAGCGGATATCCGCATGGGCTGGCAGGTGACGAGATTCCTCTGTGCGGTCGTATCGCCGCTTTGGCAGACGTGTACGACGCGTTGACCAGCAGACGCATCTACCGGCGCGCACTGCGGCACGAAGAAGCAAGGGCGATCATCGTCAACGGAGCCGGCACCGCGTTCGCTCCGTACGTCGTCCAAGCGTTCTTGGATCGAGAAGATGATTTTCAGACCATCGGCAGGCAATACTCAGAGGTGGATCGGTTGGCCGTCGATTTACCGGCAGTAGCTTATGGGCACGAAATCAGTGGAAGACTGCTGCGCGGGACCGAATTGGGTCACTTGCACAGCACCGGAGTAGTCGTTTGAAAGGGATCACGAATGGGGGTCACGGAATTGCAGGCATTGGTTGTGGATGACGACGCCATTGCGCGCAAGATGTTGGCGTTTGCGTTGGAGCAGGAAGGATTCCGTTGCGACAGTGCAGAGGACGGTTTACAAGCCGATGCGAAGATCGCCCAACGCGCGTACGATCTGGTCGTCACCGACCTGAAGATGCCCAACAAGCACGGACATTCGCTGGCCGTGGACCTTTTGGGAATGGAGCGGCCTCCGGTCATTGTGATCCACACGAGCGTGGACGATCCGCGACTGACCAAAGACCTGATGTCGCGCGGCGTGGACGACATTATGTACAAGCCGGTCCAACCCGCGGCCTTCGCCGCCAAAGCCAAGAGCCTCGTATCACGAAGGCAAAACGATCGCCCCGCGGCGGCTTCGACCGAAAGTTTCAACGACTCGCTTGGCTCGACCGAGATGTCCGCAAAGACCTCGTCCAACGACTTCGGCCGGTATCGGATCATTCGCGAGGCAGGTCGTGGCAACATGGCAACCGTGTACCTTGCCACGGATCTGCGTCTGGATCGTGACGTCGCTTTGAAAATCCTGCGCACCGATGGCGACGAAACGATCGCGTCGTTCGACCGGTTCCAGGAGGAAGCCAAGACGGCGGCCACGCTGAGCCACTCCGGCATCTGTCCCGTGTACGACGTGGGCACGTTTGACGGTCGCCACTATATCGCCATGGGATTTGTCGAGGGCCATCCGTTGAGCCGCTATATTTCCTCGGAACGGCTGCAGCCGGAGCGTCAAGTCGCCCTGGTTGTGCGGAAACTGGCTAAGGCACTGAACCACGCCCACGAGCGAGGAATCGTCCACCGCGACCTCAAACCGGCGAACATCATGATCAATAGCGACGGTCAGCCCGTGATCACGGATTTCGGCCTGGCCGCGCGCATGGGCGAAGCGAACGTCCAATTGACACAAGCCGGCCAGTTGGTCGGTACGCCTGCGTACATGTCACCCGAACAGGCAAACGGCGAGTCGGAACTCATCGGCCCGGCGAGCGACGTGTACAGTCTGGGTGTCATTCTCTACCAACTGCTCACCAGTCGATTGCCCTTCGACGGTTCCGTCGTCAAGGTGATCTACAAGATCATCTCCGAAGACCCGGAACCTCCCTCCAAGCACCGTCCCAACGTTGACTCGGGACTCGAGGACCTGTGCCTGTCCATGATGGCCAAGTCCATCGAGGATCGCCCGCCGTCCATGCAGACCGTAGCCGACGTGCTGGGCGGCTTCCTCACCACGGCCGGCCGGCGATCAAAGACAACGGCTGTCGCGACTTGATCCGACCAGACGTGCTGCCGGAGGTCGGGGACTATCCCCTTCACGCCCGCCGAAGTCACACCCGTTTAACCCGAAGCCGCAGGCGATGGCGGCAGTGGGATAGACCGTCCACGCGCAGCACCCGCCATCGCCTGCGGCTTCGGGTTAAACGGGATGACGTGCCATTTCTCATCGCGCCATGCAGTATCGGGATGCGAATGAATTGGTTAAACTCATACTATTCTCTGACAACCCCACTGAAGGTGATTGAAAGCTGCCATGTGGAAATACGTCAAGCGATCTGTAATCTTCTGCGTTTGCTCTTGTGTCCTGTTGGGCCTGGCGGCCCTGTCGATCTGCAATTACGCGATGGCGGGCGACGAGCCCGCTGGGAGTCCGGCACGGGACGAAGAAACAGAGACTGTCATTTTCAAGATGGAACTACCGGATCCCGTGTCCACGTCGCCCCCTGCGCGCGTCTATCCTGTCGTCCAATCCAGAGATCACAACGGATTTCCCGTCGACTATGCTTTGTCCGTGACGATGATTGTCTGCACCGACCAAAAGTGCAAGCCGGTGGTTGTGACCATGTATTGGAATGCGCTGGGTCACTACGAGCGACTCGAGCATCCTCCGGGCAAACCGCTCACTAAGAAGGAGCATGTGCCGTTTGACGCCGCAGATTACGCGAAGCTCGATCGGATTCTCAAGGACCGGAATTCGATTCTCGGAAGAATCTCGCTGGCGTATCTGGCGGAGCCGGGCGACAAGGACAAGGGCGTCGACGCGTGGTCAGCCGCGACTCCGATAACCGCCCGCGAGTCTGTAGTCAAAGATGCCGCCTATACCACTTGGGTCATGTGGCGCTGGGCCAACGGAGAGATTGTCCCGAAGCTACGCCGCATCACAGAGCGGAGTTGTACACCGCGCTATCTGGATCAGCTTCTGAGTTCCGAGGACCGGAGAGACGTTGACTTTGCCCTGAAGTACGTGACGGAGCACCATTCTTCCGATGAGCAATTCCTGGAACGCGTCTTTCACATCCTGGAAAACGGTGACCGAGAGCATGTGACACTCTCACTCCGATTCTTGAGCGGTGCGATGCAAGACAAGAAGAAGCTGCATGCCCGCCTGATCGACTCATGCTGTCGCATGAAGAGCATGTACAGTCCTATGGTCCTGGCCCATTTCGCCGACCAGCCCGACCTGCCGCCAGCGACGCTCGAAAAACTGACCGGACGCCTGGATCGGCTGCCGTACTTTCAGATCCACTTGATTCTAAGGTTGCTGGAAGAGAGGGAATTCTTCTCTGAAACCACAGAATCCAACATAGCTCAGCTCTTGAGCAATGATGATTTCTTCAAGGCAAGAAGAGCGTACGAGCATCTCTCGAAGCAGGATCTGAGCAGCGAGACTGAGAGCAAAGTCAACGCATTCCGTGAACGGAATCGGGACCGACTGTAGGGCGTAGAGCCGACGCACAAATTGGGCTCAGACGTACAGAATTCAAAATTGGCCGGCAAGGCCCCTGATTCCCCAAAACGCTTCGACGGCCAATTTTGAATTCTGTACGTCTGAGCCCTTCCGGCCGTGTCGCGCTGAACTTGAGTTGTGCGCTCGCACTTCCGTGCCCGCGAAACTAGATCTACGACGGTCGCTCTGATACGCTTGTGGGAGCGAGCGATTCGCGCACTGAACTCGAAGGGAGGAACAACGATGAAATCGCGTGTCTTCTTTCTGGTAGCCGTCGGAGCGGTGGGATGTTTCACTATGGCGAAAGCAACTTTCGGAGCTGACGACCGCTCGCCGATTCGGCTGATTGCCGAGGCCGAAGATTTCACCGTCAAGGGCGACGGCTGGCAAGTCGTGCCGTTCCGCGAGAACTACTTCGCCTCGACGTTCGCCATCTCCTTTCTCTCGCGAATGGGATGTTTGGGCGCGCCCGAGCAGTTGCCGGCGAATGAAACAGCGGTGGCGGAACAGGTGATCCAGATTCCCTACGCGGACCAGTTCGAAGTCTTGGTGCGGTACGAGCAGCCGTACAACTTCTCGGTCGAGTTTACCATCGAGATCGAGCAGAACGGACGTGTTGTCGATCGCAAGCCGTGCGGGCGGCTGACCGATCCGAAGATCTGGGCTTTCAACGGACACGAACGCGTGCCCATGGTCCGCTACTGGTGGGGCGGCACGGACAACATCGTCTGGCAGCATCCCGGCTCGGTGCGCCTGGCGGCCGGATCGGCGACGTTGCGGCTGGTGGCCACGTCGCAAGAGGACGGCCCTAAGCAGCGGATGAATGCGGCTCGACGCAACGTTGACGTCGTGGTACTGACAAACGATCGCGCGGGTATGGAAGCTCAGAAACAGGCCCGATACCTGGAGTACGACGGCTGGCTGGTCCAGGACGGCGATTTGTTTGTTCGTTTTACAAACCCTCCGAACGGCCTCGGACCGTGTGCGCCGGTCGTGGCACCGTACGCCGGCGGTCAGCACTCGCCGTACTACATCCACGTGCGCGACTGGCCAACGACGACGGTGCTGCGCACTGGCCGCGTGGTCAGTCCCACGCCGTACAAGATCGAAGGCCCAAGATCGCGCGCCGTGAATTCCTCGCTTCTCGCTCGGCAACTTGACGCAGCCAAGTACGTGGATACGGAAGCTCGCGTCCGGCCCAATCAGCCGCCGCCGATCGCGGTTCCCGACGATGAATACCTGCAGCCCGGCCAGTCGTCCGGTTGGATTCCCCTGGGACCGGTGCTCGACACGTTGCACAATTGCCAATGGTACCCGCAGGCATTGTACCCGGACCGGAAGGTGAAGGACGTGCACTTGGCGATGGAGTTCGCCATGCCCGATGGCCGCGGCGGTCTAAAGTCCATCAAGACAATTACGGTCAAGGGCACAACGGGTAGCTACTCGCCTGCGACGTTCGAAATGCCCGGCAACATCGTTCCCAATGCAGCGATGGCCGAGGTGCTTGCCGAGCGGTACTGGCTGCCGCAGATTCGCACGCAGAAAGAGGCGTTGGACTGGCTGAACGCCGAGGTGGCCAAGTTCCCGCGCAAGGGAACGAGCCCCAAACGCTTCCTGCTGTATCACATCCTGGGCTTCAGTCGCGCGCTCGAACACTTCCCCGAGGCCCAGCGGCTGGCGAGGGCCCTGGGCGACAACACGGCGGTCGGCCAACAAGGCAAGAAACGCGAGTTGGTCGCGCACTGGCGAGACCCGGCGATCGACGCGATCAAGAAGCGAGAAACGGCGCGTCCCGACGGGTTCAAGGATTTGCACATCGTCAGCTACGGCGACGAGATCCACCTACCATCGGATCCCGTAACCGACGAAGAGTTCGCGGCTTGGCTGCGATCCCGCGGCGTGAAGTTCAATGGTCCGGTCAAGTTCGTTAGCGTCAAGCGCGGAGATCCGCCCCAAGCCGTTGCCGCGGCCCGCGCACAACCGCTGTACTACTACTCGCAGATCTGCGCCAAAGAAAAAGGCGGACGGCGGTTTGCTCAGGGCACGGCTTACTACGCCGGCAAAGGCGTGTTGACCGGTGCGAACTACGCCCCGCACGCCAACTACCTGATCAACGAAATGGACTATGTGCGCCCGTTCAAGATCAAAGCCATGTCCATGCCGTGGTCCGAAGACTATGTCTGGCAGATTCCGGAGTTCAGCGTCCAGGTCACCGGCTACTTGACGTCCGGCCTGCGCGCCGGGGCGAAGTATCACAACATGCCAATCCACATGTACGTGATGCCGCACTCGCCCGGCAATACGCCGCGCGACTTCCGTTTGTCGTTCTACACGGCCGTGGCCCACGGGGCGAAGATGGTCAACTATTTCTGCGCATCGCCGTTGGCCGTGGGCACGACGGAGAACTACATTGCCACCGAAGATCTGGCAATGTGGCGGCAGGTCCACGCCTGCAGCCATGAAGCGGGTATCTTCGAAGATTACGTGATGGACGGCAAAGTGCGGACGGCGAAAGTGGGTGTGCTGCTTTCGAGCGTGGACGACGTAATGACCGGTTCGACCAACTCGACCCTGGCCATGCACAACAACGAGCGCAAGGCGATCTACTACGCGCTGCGGCACAGCCAGGTACCCGTCGATTTCTTGAGCGAAGACGACGTGATTGACGGCTTGGCCAAGGACTACCGATTAATCTACGTCACACAGCAATGGATGCACTCGAAGGCAATGGCCGCGCTGGCCAAATGGGTCGAGGGCGGAGGGACGGCGTTGGCCCTGTGTGGCGGAGGTTTTCTTGACGAGTTCAACCGGCCCAGCACGCAGGCAGGCGAATTCTATGGCGTTAAGAACCAGCAACTCGAAACCGACCCACAACTGGTATCGAAATACTTGCTCGAAGAGAATCGCCCGTTTCTCACAAAGCAGGATCTGCCGCTGTACGAACCGATGGACTACGTAACATGGAACCTGGAAGAGTTCACGCCACCGAGCGTCTTCGACTACCGCGGCGCAAAGCGTATCAAGGACGTCCCGGTGATCGTCTGGAAGCAGCGTCTGGAAGTCGGCGACGGTCGCGTACTGGGCGTGTTCAAGGACGGCAAGCCGGCGGTAATCACCAAGTCGCATGGCGAGGGACACGTATACCTGTTCGGCTTTTTGCCCGGACAGGCGTATCTGAGGAGCGGCCTGCCGATCCTGCCCGCCGACCGGGGCTCGACCGACGCAGCCTTTGGACACTTTCTGCCCACTGCGATGGACGTCAGCCTGCGAATGCGGATCGTCGACGATTTCCTGCCCGGTGGCGTGATCGACGATCGCGCAACGACAGGCGCGGCGCAGCCTTCGAGCATCGGCAGGATTCCAAAACGCTGGGGCACCGAAGTTCGCCCCGTGGAGTGCAGCGAGTCGCTGGTCGAGTCAAGCATAATCGACACGCCAGCCCAATCCGGCAAACCTGCCCGCCTGGCAGTGCCATTGATGAACTTCACAGGCCAGCCGATCCAGCATCTGGTCGTGAGAGTCAACGACTTGCCGAAAGCCACGTCGGTCCGCAGCGTCGAACAAGGCCGCTTACGACCGACATTCTCGGGCGACATCATGACCGTCGAACTGCCACTTGACGTGGCCGACATGTTACTGATCGACCGCTGATCGCGCATCTTCGTAGGGTGGGCCAAGTCTTCGCAGGCCCACCGGGTTGTGAGTGCTGAGTACTGAGTACGGAGTACGGAGTGAGTACTGAGCGGTGGGCCCGCGAAGACTTGGCCCACCCTACTCAGTTAGCATGTTCAGCAGAATCCGATCTGCCACTGGATCGTAGTTCGGATTCGACCGGAGGACGTGGCGGCGGAGATCGAGCTGAGAGAACAGCACGGAGCCATCGCCCGTCGCAGCGGTCACTTCTGCCACGACCGTATGCTTTGGCTCGCGGACCCAGAGGATCTTCTTGCCCGTTTCTACCGCCGATCCCTCGATGCACGCGACGGCTACCGTGCCGGGCAGGCCGTTCCAGCGCTTCAGGCATTCCCGATCGACGCCGCGCAGCAACGGGTGTGTGACATCATGGTACGCGAAGACTCGCGAACCGCCCGTTCGGCCGACTTTGACATCACAGAGTTCGTTCCAGTTCCAATTCTCGGCCGACATCACGACCACTCGACCTCCGGCGGCGGCAAACCGGCACAGTCCGTTGGCCGACTGTCGCTCGTCCTTCGATAGATGAGCCGGATTCCACACGAGCACGACGTGCTTTCGCGGCGAGAGGTCTTCTAGGCTTGTGGAAGTGGTCAGCCCCTTGCTCTTGAAGTAGGCGGTACTGGTAGCGTCACCGCCAAGCACGACGATTGTGCGGTCCTTGGCCGAATCGGGCACCTCGGGCAGCGTGACGGCGCGGACGAATCGTTGGCTGAGCACGGGGCGACCGGCGACGCCGGTCGTGTGTGCGGTCAGCCAATAGGCCCCCTCGTCATCCGGTAAAGTCCACGTGACGGATGTCTTACGGAGCGTATCCGCCTCGATCGAATAATCGAAACTCCATTTGGCCAGCGGCTCTTCAAAACACTCGGCTTCGGGAATGAACTCTGGGCTTTCTTTGGTGAGCAGCACGTCGACGTGAATCTCGGCGTCGTCCCACGAATCGTTGATCAGGTAGAGGTCCGTAGTCACCCGCTGGCCAACCAGATAGTTGGCGTCGAACAGGTCCAGGCTGGCCAGTACCGGAGACAGAGCACTGTGCCAGCAGGCGGATACCGGTTGGGCATAGCCCGCTTTCCAGACTTCACCGCGTCGAGTCCTGGTCCAGCCCGCGTACATGTACGGCAATATGGCGTCCACGCGGGCTCGGCGCATCACCTCGGTGTGTTCCATGCCAAGCTGCGCATAGGCCAAGCGATCGGCCTGGACATCGTCGTTGCCCGTCCACTGGCACTGCGGCCGGTTGAAGATGTTCATGTACTCGCTGTTGGTCACCGTGCGATCGCCGGCCTGTTGAAACCACCCGTCGATCACGGTGTGCATTTGGCCTTCGTGTGTCCAGTGGTTGGTGTTGCCACAAGTATGGACATCGTAGTTTGTCTTGGTGCCCGTGGTCCCGGTTCGCATGGTCGGCCGAGTCGGATCCAGGTCGACGGCAAAATCGCGAAACGGCCCGGCTTCCCACTCGTTGTCGTTTCGCGATTCGTTCGACAGAACCCACATGACGACCGACGGATGGTTCCACAGCCGAGCCATCCATCCGGCCGTGTCGGTCAGGGCGTTGCGGTGAAAGACCTCCCATTCCTCGGGCGTGTAGCGGTGGTTTCGGTAGTTGTACAGCACGGGGAACTCGGCCAGGATCATCGTCCCGTGTTCGTCGCAGACGTCGGCCCACAGCTTTGGCGGTGGCTGAGTGTGCGTGCGGAAGGCGTTCATACTCATTTCTCTGGCCTCGGTGACCAAGTAAGCCTCTTCCTTGCCGGTGATGATATCGGCCCAGTCCCATTCGTGGACGAGATTCGACCCGCGCAACCAAAGCGTCCGTCCATTCAGTTTGTAGTCGCCACCAACAACCTTGATTTCACGCATACCGAATCGGACGTTCACCATGTCAAGGACGTCTTCGCCGCGCAGGAGTTTCACCTCGGCCGAGTAAAGGTTGCAGTCCTGGGGCGTCCATGGCTTGAAGTCCGGCATGGGGATATCCATATGGAATCTTTCGCCGCCGAGTGGATCACGCGTTGGGATACAACGGGCCCGAGTATCGCCCGAGCCCATCACGCCGCCCTCTGGCCAAGGTCGCACTTCGGCGACGATTTTCAGGTCATCCAGGCGTTCAATACCGATAGGCGTCACGCGGATTCGTACACGACTGCCTGCCGGGTCCGGTATCGCCAGCACCCATTTCACGTACGCTTGGTCCGCGAAGTCGATCCACACGTCGTCGGTCACCGACGGCATCCGAGGCCGCGATGGTCCCCAAATCAATCCCGCCGGGAACATGAATTGACCGCTTTTCGACCGTCGCACGCCGGCGGCGCCCGGTATCTTGAGCACGATTTCATTCTCGCCAAGTTTGAGCACGCCGCTTGGAAGGATGACGTGATACGGTCCCGTGGGTTCGTTGTGGCCGACCTCACGTCCGTTGACGAACGCCGTGGCGCCGTAGTCAATGCGATTCCATCGCAAAACGGCCAGCCGATCTGTCTGGGATTCGGACACGTCGAATGTCCTTCGGACCCATACAAAACGGATACTGGTCGCCGTGTGCTGGTCCCACTGGACGAATCGGCCGGGCAACGAGACCGTTCGCCACTCGAGTTTCGCTTGGCTCTCTAACGCGTGAACTTGTTCGTCTCCCGTGCCCAGCGCGAATTTCCATTCGCCACTTAGCAGAATGGAATCCGCTCGCCGGCCTTCCAACCCCAGTACGGTCTGGCCAGCGCCCAGCACCAACACGGCCGCCACGATCAGGATTCTCATGATTCGTTCTCCCGTATCTCTGCTTTCACTCACGTTGCGCCCCGATTTCCTCTGCGGTTAGCATACCCTTGGAACAATCGTTGGTGGAGTATCCTGCACGAAGTTACCTGGCGGACAGGCACATTTTCTGACAGCAGAGGGACAAAGATCGTGAGAATCGTTTTACTTCATGTCGTCGCGGCAGCGTTGTGGACCGGGAATGCGTCGGCGGGCGACGAGCAATCGTACCCTCGCCCTGATCTTCTGTTGGGACCGGCGAAACTCGCCAAGCCGGATGTCGCCAAACAGTTCGTCATCTTGGATGTGCGTAAGGAGGAGCAATACCGGCGTGAACACCTGCCAGGGGCACTGCGAGTGGACCACGATGCATGGAAAACGGCTTTCGGCGATGGCAAGGACGCAGATGGCTGGAGCAAGAGGATCGGATCGCTGGGTATCAGCGGTTCGTCGAAAGTCGTGGTATACGACGACAATGCGATGAAGGATGCCGCAAGGATCTGGTGGATACTGCAGTATTGGGGCGTCAAGGACGCTCGGCTGCTCGACGGTGGATGGAAGACATGGAAGGCGAAGGGCTACCCCACAACCGCCGAAGTCGTTGGAGTGGTCTCATCAGCCGGATTCACGGCGGTACCTCGCGTCAAGCGACTGACTACCAAGACGCAGCTACTCGCGTTGCTTGAACGAAACAGCATCCAGATCGTCGACACGCGTTCGGAAGGCGAGTTTTGTGGGATCGAAAAGCGGGACAACAAGCGAGGCGGCGCCATTCCCGGAGCGAAACACCTGGAATGGAAAGACGTGATCGACCAGGAAACGCACCGATTCAAGAGCCCCAACGAACTGCGCCAGCTCTTTGACGAAGCGGGCGTCGATCTCGAACGGCCATCGGCCACTCATTGTCAATCGGGCGGCCGGGCCTCGGTCATGGCTTTCGCCATGGAATTGATGGGAGCAAGCGACATCCGCAACTACTATCGCGGATGGAGCGAATGGGGCAACGCCGACGACACGCCCGTCGATGTGCCAACGAAGAAGACGAAGCCAGCCGCACAATAGCGGAACGCCAGACTATGGTTCGGCTGAAGAGCGTCTACTCTGAGGCCGCACGCTTCTCCTCCAAATCCGTGGTTGTCCTGAATCCGTGGGGCAAATAGCCGAGGCCGTTTGCAGTGAGCGGCGCATCCGTTAAGCTGATCAGCGTTGCAGCCAAGCCTAGTGGCTCTGGACGCATCAACTCGGTCTCTCGGTTCTGCAAACAGTCAGAATTCGTGCATCCTGCGCGCAATTCTTGAACAGGAGGTAACCGAGAGAACAGAGGGTGGTTTCAGCCTCTGTTGACTCTGTTGCCTCCTGTTCAGAATCCGGATGTTTTGTTTGCGGCCGGAGGCCGCGCCAAGTTTCGCTTCGCTAACCGTCCTTTCACCATCGGAGTCGATCCGTGACGTTCCCAGTATCATCGGCCACCATTTTGATGATCCTGGGACTGCATGCCTTCTGTAATCAGGCCGTGGCTCAGGACGCTCGCCCCGCGATCACCGGGCACGAAGCCGACCGACCCCGCGCGCGTGATATCGGATTGGTGATCGGCGTTCTGCCAACCGGTCCGCTGAACGCCATTACCGACGTGGACGGCGTGCTGGTGGGACACCAGACGCTGGTCGAAGGCAACGATGTCCGTACCGGGGTGACGGCGATCTTGCCGCACGACGGAGATCTGTTTCAGCAAAAGGTGCCGGCCGCGATCGTCGTGGGAAACGGGTTCGGCAAACTGATCGGATCGACGCAAGTCAATGAGCTGGGTGTGCTGGAGACGCCCGTGGTCCTGACGAACACGCTGTCCGTCTTCACCGCGGCCGATGCACTGGTCGGCTACACACTTGGCCTGGAGGGGAATGAAGACGTCCGGTCCGTGAATCCGGTTGCCGGAGAAACGAACGACGGGTATCTGAACGACATCCGACGACGGCGGGTGACCGAGCAGGATGTACTGAAAGCAATTGCGTCGGCAGGAGGCGGTCCCGTGGCCGAAGGTTGTGTCGGCGCCGGAACCGGAGCACGATGTTTGGGCTGGAAAGGCGGTATCGGCACCGCTTCGCGGCGCATGCCTGAATCGTTGGGCGGATACACGGTCGGCGTGCTTGTCCAGACGAACTTTAGCGGCATCTTGACAGTGGGCGGTGCGCCGGTCGGCAAAGAACTCGGACGGTACTACTTGAAAGAGCACGTTGCCGACAAATCATCCGAGCGCGGCTCGTGCATGATCGTCGTGGCCACCGACGCGCCACTGGATGCGCGCCAGTTGACCCGAGTGGCTCGCCGTGCACTGCTGGGACTGGCAGCCGTAGGTTCGCCCATGACGCATGGCAGCGGCGATTACGTTATCGCCTTTTCGACGAATCGAGCCGTGCGCGTTTCCCATCAGTCTCCCAGCCGGACGCGCACCGTTCAGCTTCTGCGCGACGAGGCGCTTTCACCCTTGTTTCAGGCGACGCGTGAGGCTGTCGAGGAGGCTGTGATCAACAGCCTGCTCAAAGCCACGACCGTGACCGGATATCGGGGGCACACCAGCGAGGCGCTACCCATTGATCGCTTTGTCGAAATCTGCAAACAATATGGAGCCATCCAAGCGAAGGACCATTGATCGACCCGAGAACCAGAATACGGAGTTCAACTATGTGCAAGCTTCTTCGATTGCTCGTCCTGATAGTGCTGATCATCGCGCCAACAGTGGCATATGCTGATTCCACCGGGAGTACGCGAGTTGCCGATGCGAAACAACACGCCTGCACGGGCGGCGGCGGGTACCCGTACCGAGAGAAGGCCGAATATGTACTCAAGGAACTGGATCTGAAGCCCGGCGATGTCGTCGTGGACATCGGGGCGGGCGACGGATGGTGGTCGGAACGGATGGCCCCGCTCGTTGGCGACAAAGGCGCGATTCACGCATCGGAGGTCGATCAGAAGAAAGTCGACAAGATGAAAGAGCAGTACGCCAAGGTGCCACAAATCAAACCCTACCTATGTCCCACCGACGGTACGGGCCTGCCAGACGACTCCTGCGACCTGGCCTTCATATCCAAGGCCTATCACCATCTGCCCAAAGAGGGCCACGTCGACTACATGCGCCACCTGCACAAGGTCATCAAGCCCACCGGCCGCGTCTGCGTGATCGAAAAATATGCCGGACTGGCCACCGGACGAAGCAAGGAACACGCCTGGGCACCGGGCAAGCTCGCCCAGCAGGCCGAAGAAGCCGGCTGGATTCAGGTCCGCTGCGAGTTGATCACCGGTACGTACCACTTCATTGCGATCTTCGTCCAAAAAGATCTCTTCCCGCCCGAGCCGCAGAGAAAGAAGAAGCCGGCCGCGAAACCCTGATCGGCTCACGCTCGCACAATCAAAGATCCTTCCTGGATCCGATAGATCATGGTCCGTCGGAGCCAGTTCGGCGATTTTCTGAAAATCTTCTAATTCTGCGCGCCTATCTCGCCTGCGTCTGACGCTTATCTCCTCAGGGAACGTTCTTTCGTGACGAGGAGATACCCATGCAACGCGAACTTATCGTGATCGCCGGCCCGGACGCGGGCCGCAGTTTTCCACTCGAAAATGGCCAGCGTCTGGTCATCGGTCGAGGTCAAGCGAGCAATACGCAGATCAATGATCCGCGGATGTCGCGAGTTGATTGTCAGGTGGAAATCGACGGGGATAGTAGCCTTACCCATAGACTGGGCGATTGTGGTAGACTCTATCGACGATTGATGTTGCTACGTCAGCGTTTACTGATTGCCACGAACACGATTGGATCACGCGTATTTGCGTGAACGGAATCCGGGCGGCGGGCCAATCGTTCGAAAAGCGGCGTTCCCGCTTGCCGGCTATAGGTTTCTTTTGCCAGAGGCGTTGTGGACAGCGGCAACCAGGCGCAGATAATTGCAGATACGCAATAAGTGCCTTTCCCCTTCTCCAGCTACCGTGTCTCGTTTCCGTCACCCAAACAGGCCGACACTTAGATCAGGGAGCTTCCAATGCAATGTCAACTCGTGATCGTCGCCGGACCGGAGAAGGGCCGCACTTTTCCGATCGAGGATGGCCAGACGCTGGCCATTGGCCGCGGGCAGGCCAGTGACACGCAGATCAACGATCCCCGCATGTCGCGGGTCCACTGTCGCGTGCAGATGGACGGCGGCAAGGTGATACTGCTGGATGCCGGCAGTTCCAGCGGGACGTTTGTGGCCGGGGAGAAAACCGTACAGCATGAACTCAAACCCGGTGAGATGTTCCAGGTTGGCGACACGCGAATCCGCTACCAGTTCGAGAGCACGCACGAACCGACAACTTTGGGCGGCGAACAACTACTCGGGCGCCCCAAGCCGCAGCCCAAGGTGCCGCCGTTGAAAGATCTGGTGGGCCAGTCGCTGCACAATTACCGGCTGGATGAAATCATCACTGCCGGTACTTCGGGCATGGTGTTCAAAGCGTACGACACGGAAAACGACCGGGTGGCCGCTGTGAAGGTGCTCACGCCCGATTTCACCAACAGCGAGGAGCAGAAAGAGCGGTTCGTGCGTGGTATGAAGACCATGTTGCCCATTCGCCACTCGAACATCGTCCAGCTCTACCACGCTGGCAAGAAGGGTCCCTACTGCTACGCGGCCATGGAGTATGTGGACGGCGAAAGTCTGACTCAGGTGATCGATCGCATGGGTTTTGCCGGCATGCTCGACTGGCGCGAGGTCTGGCGAGTGGCCGTGCATATCGGCCGGGCCTTGGCCGAGGCGTACGACCAAAAAATCATCCACCGCAACGTCACGCCCACCAACATTCTCCGGCGTCACAAGGACAAGGCGTGCCTGTTGGGCGACTTGATGCTGGCCAAGGCATTGGAGGGAACGTTGGCAAAACAGGTTACTCAGCCCGGCCAGATCGTTGGCGACGTGCCCTATATGTCGCCCGAGCGGACGCGGGGAAGCGAGGGTGTTGATTGCCGTTCCGACATCTATGGCTTGGGGGCGACAGTGTACGCGTTGTTGACCGGAAAGCCCCCATTTGAAAGCAAGTCGCTGCCGGAACTGATTCGTTTGGTGCGCGAGGCCGCGCCGGTCAAACCCCGAGAACATCAGCTTTCGATCAATGAGATGTTCCAGGATCACGTGGTGATGCGAGCGCTGGAGAAGGATCCGAGGGACCGTCACCAGACGCCGGCCGAGTTGCTCCGTGACCTGGACCGGGTCGGCAAGTTCAATAGCCTGGATGCCGACTGGAGCGAGTGGGTCGGGTAGAGTACGGTTCATCCATCGGGTTCAGGTTTGGCCGGCTCTTCCGCCGTCATCGCGACGCAGAAAGGTGCCGCGATGGTGTTGGTCGAGACATAGTCGATGGTGGCGACCTCTTTTTCAGGCTGGGGGTTCGTCCACTTGGTCAGATATAGGCGAAGGGTCACATTACTGGATCTGACCTTCGCGTTGCTCCCTTCCCAGACGACCGTCCCGCGTGAAACGGGCCTTGACTGATCCTTGTTCCACCAGTCGCGCAGGTCCTCGCCGCAGACGATGGGGATCGTCTCCTGCGTACCGTCGTTGTAGTTCACCTGGTACTTCCCGATCAGTGTATGGTCCGGAACCGAACCACGTTGAGTGCCATGGAGGATGTAGAGCGATGTAAACTTTGTGTTGATCTGAATTCCGTTCACCTCTTGCGGCTTCTGAGGGAGGTTCGCGCTTCCCAAGTGCAAGAAGCTGTCACCGATCTGGAACTTGACGCCACCGAACGTCTGCTCCCCCTGCGGAAGCTCCGCGAGGTCGTTCCCCGGGTTTTGGTCCCCGATTTCTTCAGCGAGTTTCTGATTCGCCTTGGGCTCCAAGTCGATATACGAGAGCCTTCCTTGGGGAACGTACGGTGGACCGAGGAGCCGCTCCAGCAGTTGGTCCAGTTGTCGACCTCGGGCCTCGGTCGACACAACCTTGCCGTCCTGGCCCACCAAGAACATCGTGGGAACCGACGAAATCGCGTAATGGACGGCCATCGGGTGTTTCCAGCCGGCGCCGTCCGTGTGTAAGACGGTCCAGGGGACAGCATCTCGTTGAATAAACTGCTCCAGCTTCTGCCGGTCTTCGTCCAGATTCACGGCAACGACTTCGAAACCGCGATCGTGGTAGAGTTCGTAGTTTCTCCTGGCGTTCGTGATCTCGGGCCAGCAGTAGGGGCACCAGGTGGTCCAGAAATCGACCAGGACCACCTTCCCTTGGCAGACGGACGAGTCGAACGGAGTACCATCGAGCTTGTGCCCATGGAATTCCACCTCCTTGCCCACCAGCACGAGCCGCCGGGCGATTCCCTGCATCTTCTTGGCGACATCGGCGGACGATTCGTACTCGCTTTTGCCGATCACCTCGGCGAAATTCTGGTACGTACTGGCCGCCAACTCGCTGCCCGCGCTCTGCTGGATGCTGTCTGCGATGGTCATGGCCCAACGAACATCCTCTTGGTCCAGCCCGCTTTCGGCCTTCGCGACCAGATGGGCCTTCAAGTCGGCCAACGTCTTCTGTTGCTCTTGGGGACTGGCTTGGGCGATGCTTCGGATCCGGGTTTCCAGTAGAGACAGCACTGTCTCTGGCGGCATCAGTGCAGAGGCTCTTGCCTTGTCGGCGGCGGCCGCGTCCGTTTGACCCAGCGCGCCGTACGCCCAGCCCCGGTGGTCATAGTGTCGCCAGTTCTCTGGTTCGTGCGCAATGAGACGGTCAAGGTGCCAGACTGCCGCGGACCATTGCTTGGCGCGCAGGTACTTGTCCGCCTGCAGTTGGTGCCAGGCAATGATCTGTTCCGGAGGCCAATCAAGGCGGAAGTACTCGGGATAACGCTGCCGGAAGCGGCGCCAGCGATCGAGCCATTCGCCCCCCGTCAGGTTGGCCACGTCGCCGCCTTTGTGGAGTCGCTGCCCGGTGAGGATTTCGCCCAGCGTACAAAGGTCACCCAGTTCCATCTCGTCGCGACCGTATAAATCGCTTAAGCTGAAGACAGCGATGAACGGTGCCGAGCCGCTGACAAAGGCGTGGCTCCCGTCGGGAGTCGTGATGACCCGAGAGCCGTAGTGGCCGATGGAAAGTGGGGGAGTGACCGGTTTGCCCGTGTGCCACTCCCACGCCCGAGCTGTCGAATCCATAGAGGCCGTTAGTACGAAATTTCCATCTGGCGTGAAGCCAACGCCGGTTACTCGTTGTGCATGCTGGAATGGCGGACAGACCATGGCCCCGGTCCGCCAATCCCAAAACCGCGCCATGCCGTCTCCGCAGGCAGTCAAGACGTACTGTCCGTCGGGACTGAAGCAGGCGTCGAAGATACCGCTATCGGGATGGGGCATTGCAGAGCCCGTTGAACCACCGGTCGTTGCGTCCCAGATTCGCACCGTGCAGTCCGCTGTCGTTAACAGGAGCCGGGCATCCGGCGAGAAGCGGCCCATTTCAGCCGTCTTCTCGTGCTGCAAAGGACGATAGCACGGCCTGCCGGTAGCGGTATCGCAAACTCGGACGAGCTTATCGATCGAGCACGAAAGGAATCTGCGGCCGTCGAAGCTGACGTCGAGATAGCCATGTGTTGCTTTAGTTCGCTCTACCGCTGTGGCGCGAGGCACGGTGCCATGCTGCAAACGCCTCGTGACCTGCCCTGTGGCCGGATCGATGACCAGCACCTGACCAGCACTGCAGGCCACGATCGCGCGCCGCCCGTCTGAAGTGTATCGGACCGCGCGGGGCTCGGAGGGCATCGCCACAGGATCAAAGGGCCGCTCTCCCGTGCTCCAGTCCCAGAAATGCGCCTGGCCCAGCGAGTTTAGAGTAACGGCGTGACGGCCGTCGGGCGAGAGATCGGCGCCGGTGAGGATCCCGCCCGGCCTCAACGGCGGTCCGGCCGGCTGAAAGGTCTTTGCATCGAACACGCGCGTCCAAGGCAAATTGGTGCTAAACCAGCTCGAGCCCGTCGCGATCAGGTAGCACCCGTCGCAGCTCAACCTGGCCGAGCAGCCTGTACCGTCCAGCGGTAGCCGCTGATCGGGGTGATTGCCCTGGGGAGTACTCCAGACGCGGACCAATCCGTCGTATTGCGCCGTGGCCACGAGCTTGCCGTCCGGCGAGAACGCAGTGTGGTGGACCCCCCCTTGATGCCGTAGAACCGGTCCCGCCGGTTCACCGGCGGGGACCGACCATGGTCGCACGTTGTTCGCGCTTCCGGTAATCAATGTCGTTCCGTCCGGGCTGAACGTGGCCGAGTACACCATGCCTGGTTGACTCGTTTGGTTGCCAACACGACGGCCGGCTGCGACGTCCCAAAGCGAAGTCTTTACCCAGCCGCCCAACGCGAAGTGCCGCCCATCGGGACTCACGGCGAGGAATTTGACGGTGCTCGCCTCCGAGGGAACAGGCCGGATCTGTTCGCCGGTCCCGGCGTCGCGCCAGGCCACCGTGTTGGAGTCAGTCACCGTCAGCAGGCCACGATCCTGATCGATAAAGGTGGGAGCAATCGGTATGAGCCAAGACGACGCTCCGAGCCCATGCGGAACCGGAGGGAACAAGGGCTCTGCCCGGGCGGATTGGCCCGCAATCACAAAGACACGTGCCGTATTGTCTTCGCAGCCGGTCAGCAGCCGGTCGCCGGTTGCGGAAAACGCCAGGGCGAGGACTGGTCGTGGATGCACCAGCTCCGGCGCGGCAAAACTGTGGCTTTGGCAATCCCAAACCCGCACCACGTTGCTCGCCGCGGCGAGCCGGTTTCCATCGCGGCTGAACGCCAGGGCCGCGACCGAACCGCGGTGTTCGATTCGGTGGAGCAGCTCAGCGGCGGGGAAGCTGAAGATCTCGACGTTCCCCTGCGGCAAGCCCAACGCGAGCCAGCGGCCGTCCGGGCTGAAGGCGACACTGCGCACCGGCCGGTCGCCGCCGGGCAAAGGCAACGGGCGTTCGCTCTGAAGATCCCAAACGGTGCACTTGTCTAGCTTGGTCAGCGTTACCAGGTGCTTCCCCTCGGCGTGGAACTGAATGCTCCGAAGTCGCTGGCCGTCGTGCCACAGCGCGCGGACCGGTGTGGGGGCCTGACGACTCCAGGTCCGCACCCGGATGCGATTGGCTCGCTCTCGCTGGGGATCGGTGCCAGCCAGCCGGGCGGCGTTGGCAAACCAGAGCACGGCCTGGGCCGGTTCCCCGCGTTCGCCGGCCACAAGACCAGCCGAAGTGTACATGTCGACCAGCGTCACCTCGGTCTTCTCCTTGGCAAGTCGAGCCTCCTCGGCACGCGTGTCAGCGACCTCACGAAGCGAGGTCTGCCGCACCGCCACCAGCGGAGAAGCAATCGCCACGAAAAGCACCAGGCAGGTCACCGCGGCGCCGAGTCCGGCAACTACCGGCCGTCTCTTGCACCAACGCCACGCCCGGCCAGGGGCGCCGATGGGCCGTGCGAGGATTGGCCGGCCGTTCAGAAATCGGTCCAACTCATCCGCCAGATCCTGTGCCGACGCGTAACGTCGTCGTGGATCTTTCTCCAGACACTTCAGCGCGATGGTCTCCAAGTCTCGCCGGACCCTCGGATTCAACGTACTGGGCGCCACCGGCTCCTGGTCGAGCACTTGCATGAGGGTGTCGATCGGATTCGCGGCTTGAAATGGAGGTCTTCCGGTCAGGAGTGTGTACAGGATCGCGCCCAACGCATACACATCCGCAGCCGGACCGATCTCATCAAGCTTCCCAGCGGCTTGTTCAGGTGGCATGTAGCTGGGCGTGCCGAGCACCTGACCGGTGTCTGTCAGATCGCTTTCGCCGCTGGCACGCTTGGCCAAGCCAAAGTCAGTGATGCGAGGCTGGCCATTCTCATCGAGAAGGACATTTGCGGGTTTCAGATCGCGGTGAATCACGCCTTTCTCATGTGCGCACTGGACCGCTTCGGCCACCGACTTGACCAATTGCGCCGATTCGCCAGCGTTCAGGGGACCGTCGGCGACCTTGGCAGACAGGCTGCACCCTTCGACAAAGCCCATCGAGAAATAGTGCTGCCCTTCGTGTTGGCCGACTTCGTAAACCGGCACGATGCCAGGATGGTCCAGGTTGGCGGCGGCCTCGGCTTCGGTATAGAACCGCTGGACGTCTTCTTCGCTGGCCAATTGGCCCGCCAGGATCATCTTTAGCGCCACAACGCGGTTGAGCTTGACGTGCCGCGCCTTGTACACGACGCCCATACCGCCGCGAGCGATCTCCTCCAGTATTTCGTAGTCGCCAAAGTAACGGATATTCGTTCCGACTTGAGCTACCTGCTCGTCGCCCCCACCGGACGTGTCCACATTCCTCGGCAGCAGCGTTTCCTCTTCAACGGCGCTCTGCGGACGGAGTGCTGGCGGAATCGTCACCGCCTCGGTGACCGGCTGGCCGGGAGGAAGTGTAGGCGCATCCAGGCCGGCCTTCTCTCTTTCGGCCTGATCCGCCGGTTCGGCCGCCTTGGCTAACTCCTCCATCTTGTCGTAATCGGCAAAGAACGCCGCAAGCTCGTCCGCCAGATCTGAATGCCGATCCAAGAACTGCTGCCGATCGAGTGCCTCACCCGAATCGGTAGCCGCCAGATACTCGGCGATGATCTGGTTTAGATGTTCGTTGCCGGAAGCGTTTACGATGTCGTCGTTACTCATGCTTCACCTCTGCCGGGACCGATCGCGTCTGGCTGCACATCAGTGGCGTCTTGGCCACTTGTGGGACTGGGGGCTGCGTTGCCTATTCCGTCTCCGATTTCGCTGCTGGTGCGTTGTTCGTCTTCAGCAGCGACTCGGCCTCGCGGCGGACTACCTGGCAGCTCAGCCGATCATGCCAGTTGTCGCCAAGATCGCCACTCTCGATTGTGGGGAATCGGGTATCCATGATCTGGCGCGCTTTCCCAAGCCAATCACGTGCCTCGTCAACCTGATCCAACTGGTAATGCGCCATCGCCAGGAAGAGACAATCCAACGTTTCTGGATAGGTGTTCCCGGACTTGGCGCAGAGGTCATAGCTCTTGCCGAGCCACTGGATGGCACTGGCGAATTGACCATCTCGGTATTCGGCCATACCTTTCACCAACTGAAAGAATCTCATCAACGAGTGATCGGGACCCGCGCCTATTGCTCTTTCGGCCAATTTGGACGGGAGCGTTCGGTCGTCCACGGCGTTCGGGACCAGCAGGCAAAGCTTGGCTGTCTGCTCGGCGGCCACGGGGTCCCGAGTCTCGCCGAAGCAAGCCTGCAGATCGCGGCAGAATTGGCGGTATCGCGGCAGATCGCCAAGTTCTGCATGCACGAATCCGCATACGTACCAGATCCGGCGATCCGAAGGGCCCAGCTTGATGGCCCGGTCGAGGTCGGCAGCCGCGTCTTGCCATTTGGCACGCCGCCCATGAAGCATCCCGCGGGCCACGAATGCCAGCCGGTGGTTCGGGTTCCACTGGATGGCGGCTGTATAGTCTGCGGTGGCCCTATCCAGTTGGCCTTGCTTGGCGTATAGATCGCCCCGCCAACACCAAATCTCCGCGTCGTCCGACCTTAGTTCTAGAGCGGTTCCGTAATCGCTCAAGGCTTTGTCCCACTTTTTCACAGCTCTGTGCACGCTGGCTCGCTCTGCGTAGTGGCGTCCCTCCTTTGGCTCCAGGGTAATCAATCGCTCAACGTGCCACATGGCAGCAGACCATTGGTGCGTCTGTCGGCAATCCTCAGCCTGTCGTTGGTGCCATGCCACAGCATCCGGCCCAGATGAGTCAGCAGCGAACGATTGAGAATCGTCCACCGATACCTCCTCTTCGCTCGCTGCTCGCCACAGCTTCACCGTTCCGTCATAGGCCCCCGAAGCCAGCGTTTGGCTGTCAGGCGAAAACGCCACCGAACTGACAGTGCCCACGTGTCCTTTCAGGGTGGCTCTCAGCTCACCCGTGGGCACGTTCCACAACTTCACGGTGGAGTCAGCACTGCCTGAGGCCAACGTGTTGCCATCGGGGGAAAAAGCCAAGCACAGAGCGGCGCTCCCGTGACCCTTGAGAGTGCCGGCCGACCTGCCGGCGGCCAAGTCCCATAACTTCACCGTGCCGTCATTGCTGGCTGAGGCTAAGGTTTTGCCCTCGGGAGAGTACGCGACAAAGCGCACATCGGCCGAGTGTCCCTCAAGGATGGTTCCTAGCTTGCCCGAAACCGCGTCCCACAACCTCACCGTCTTCCCCTGCCCTGAGGCTAAGCTCTTGCCGTCTGGAGAAAAGGTTACGGACCAGACCGTTACGTCATGCGATTCCGCCTCGGTGCGCTCTCCGCCAAAGCAGATCTTCGGCTCTCCGGTGTTCACATCCCAGATCTTGACAACCCCACCAGAGTCCCCTGAAGCCAGCGTGCCACCGTCGGGAGAAAAGGCTACTGAGTGGACATCGCAAGAATGCCCCTTGAGAGAGCCTGCTAGTCTACGGGACGCGACTTCCCAGAGCTTGACCGTCGTGTCCGCGCTCGCTGTGGCCAACGTCTTGCCGTCGGGTGAAAACGCGACGGACCAGACTCTTCCATCGTGCGATCCCAGCTCGCCGGGGGCGATCTCCGGTCGCCCGGTAGCCACATCCCACAGCTTGACCCCGCGTGGGCTGTCGGATACACGACCGGCAGAGGCCAAGGTTTTGCTATCCGGCGAAAACGCGACGGAAAAGACCATACTATGCCCGACCAAGGCCATCTCTAGCTCGCCGCTATCCAAATCCCACAACCTCACGGTCGTGTCAAATCCTGACGAGGCCAAGTTTTTGCCCCCATTGAAGAACCCGACGGCAGTCACCCAATTAGGATGTCCCTTGAGAGTCTGCTTCAAGTTACCAGTGACCATGTCCCACAACTTGACTGTGTTGTCACAACTTCCCGAGGCCAAGGTTCTGCCATCGGGGGAAAAAGCCACGGACCAGACTGCGTTTTGGTGTCCGTTGAAGGTGGTCCCTAGCTCGTCGGTGACCAAGTCCCACACTCTCACGGTCCGGTCGCCGCAACCCACGGCCAGTGTCTTGCCATCGGGAGAGAAGATTACACAAATCGCGTCCACTTGTGTGTCGACGCTCTTGAGTTCTCGGGTGGTCAAGTCGTACACCCACACCCAAGACTCAGTTCCGATCGCCAGAGCGCGGCCACTGGGAGAAAACGCGACGGAATGGGCGTTGGAGCGCGCATTGACATCGACCTTCAGCTCGCCCGTGACCACATCCCATAGCTTGACCGTGCGTTTCTCTGCAGTTGCCAGCGTCTTGCCGTCGGGTGAGAAGGCCACGCACGAAGTCCGGGCCGTACTGCCCTTGAGTGGGCGTCTCAATTCGCCGGTGGCAACCTCCCACAGCTTGACGGCGGAGTCGGAATCGGCTGAGGCCAGCGTCTCGCCATCGGGCGAAAACGTCAAACTTAGGAGTCGACCCGTATGACCATACAAGCAGCGTTTCAGTTCGCCGGTGGCTAGGTCCCAGAGCTTGACCATGCCGTCGTCTGCGCCCCCGGAAGCGAGCGTCTTTCCATCCGGAGAAACGGCGAGCGATCGCACACTGTCATGCTCGACGGTCGTCTCGTAACGATGACACGCCCGCCACCAGTAATACCACTCGAAGCCGCGCAGGTCTTCTTCGTTCGGTCCGGGCCGGTGGCGGTCTAGCAACTCCATCATCGTGCCAGTGTTTGCCTCGTCCCAGAACTGCTGGATTAGCATGATGTCCGACACGTACAGATGGCGGCGAGTCTGCCGCTGCGCTTCTTCCGCGGCCGTGCGGGCTTCCTCCGCCGTCTCCCGGGCTCTGGTTTCGCTGGCAACAAGCGACGTCTGTCTGATCGCTACCAGCGGACCTGCCACAGCCAGAATGAGCAGCAGCAACACCAAGGCAGCACCGAGGCTTGCTACCACGGGCTTTCGCTTACACCAGCGCCAGGCACGGCCCAATCTGCTGATGGGCCGCGCCAAAATCGGCTCGCCGCGGGCGAAGCGTTTCAGCTCGTCAGCCAGATCCTGCGCCGATGCGTACCGACGATGGCGATCTTTCTCCAGACACTTGAGGCAAATGGTTTCCAGGTCTTGTGGAACCTTGGGATTGAGCGTTCGCGGCGAGACCGGTTCGCGTTCGAGAACCTGCATCAACGTGTCTAGCGGATTGTCCGCCTGGAACGGCGGACGGCCGGTCAGCAGGTTGTACAGAATCGCTCCAAGCGAATAGACGTCCGCCGTCTCGGTCACCTCGTCGATCTTGCCCGACGCCTGCTCCGGCGGCATGTACCCAGGCGTGCCCAGAATTTGGCCGGTGACCGTGAGACCGCTGTCACCCTCGACTTTCTTTGCCAATCCGAAGTCGGTCACTCTCGGTTGGTCTTTCGCGTCCAGCAACACATTGGCCGGTTTCAAGTCGCGATGGATTACACCGTGCTCGTGGGCAAAGGCCACGGCTTCCGCGACCTTCTTGGTATGCTCTGCCGCTTTCTTGGGCGGAAGCGGACCGTCGGCGACCTTGGCAGACAGGCTGCTTCCTTCGACAAAGCCCATCGAGAAATAGTGCTGCCCTTCGTGCTGGCCCACTTCGTGGATAGGCACGATGCCCGGATGGTCCAGGTTGGCCGCCGCTTCCGCCTCGGCATGAAATCGCTGGACATCTTCTTCGCTCGCCAATTGGCCGGCCAGGATCATCTTCAGCGCCACGATGCGGTTCAGGCTGACCTGCCGCGCCTTGTAGACCACGCCCATCCCGCCCCGAGCGATTTCTTCTAGCAATTCGTAGTCGCCGAAGTAACGGACCTTTGTTCCGACTGGGGCTAGTTGCTCGCTGCCCTCGCTGGACGTGGACACGGCCTTCGGCGGGAGCGTTGCTTCTTCGTCTGCGCCCTGAGAACCCAGTGCTGGCGGAATGGTCACCGCCTCGGTGACAGGCTGGCCGGGAGGCAGTGTAGGGGCATCCAAGCCGGCCTTTTCTCTTTCGGGCTGAGCCGCCGGTTCAGCCGCCTTGGCCAACTGCTCCATCTTGTCGTAATCGGCGAAGAACGCCGCAAGCTCGTTCGCCAGATCTGGGTGCTGATCCAAAAACTGCTGCCGATCGAGTGCCTTACCAGCATCGCTAGCCGCCAGGTACTTGGCGATGATTTCGTTCAGATGTTCATTTTCCGAATAATCGCCGCTGTACCGGTCAGCCATATACCACCTCCGGCAAGGATTACGGGGCGTGACGCAAGTTAGGCAGTCGCACTAATACTCTTAGCGTCAAATGAGGTTGTTTCGGGCGCAGTTTCTGCAAGAATTGTCCCAAACTGCGCCGGACACAACAACTAGCCCGGATTTCTCGCGAGTCCATCGTAACCCGAAGTGTAAGCGAGGGCCGATACGCGAGTTGTCCTCGCTTACGCTTCGGGTTGCGATGAAACACAGTGTCGCCAAATCCCCTGGTCGTGAGAAATCCGGCTAGATTTGCTGGGGACGTGTAACGCGGCCTCAAGCTGTGTGGCTCTTCTTTCGTCGTTCTAACTGCTATAATGCGGCATCTCTCTCGGCCGGTTTTCGGCACGGTAGCCTATCGAGGGTCGCTTATGAACGGCGGTTTCAATCCCTACCATGAATGGCTCGGCCTATCGGCCGAAATCCGGCGGCCCAATTACTACGAATTGCTGGGCCTACGCTCGCTGGAAAATGACCAGGAGATCATTAAGCAAGCGGCAGACCAGCGGGCCGGTTGGCTCGAAGAACTGTTGCCGGGTGAACATGGCCTAATGGCCCGGCGCATCCTCGACGAAATCGCCGCGGCACGAAGCTGTTTGCTCAACGCACAAGCCAAGGCCGATTACGACCAACAGCTTGAACAACGTTCTCCCACACAGCCGAACGACCGGCCGTTGCCGCCCTTCACGTCGCCGCTTGCCACGGAACGTCCGCTTGCGGTGCCACCGGCGCCTGCTCTGGCGGTCGATCTCCCGCCCCAAGATTGCCAGGCCGAGCCGCCTCCACCACAAACTCCTGAGACCCGCCCTCGGCCAGTGGCTGCACCGCCAAGTCGCCGTCCTGGCCAACCGGCGATTCGACCCGCTCCCAGGTCCAAGGTAGCCACCACCGCCGTACCATCGCCGGGGCTCCGAACGCTGGACGACGAATCCAACGCTCCGCGCGTGCCGATGATAGGTCGCATGACGCTGCAGTCGGTTTTGGAGGAACTCGACCAAGTGATGCAACAATGCCGTGAGCTCTACCTGTCGTGTGTTCCGAAGGGCCGCGAGATCCTAAAGGGCGCCTCGCTCGATATGACCCTTTCCCAAGATCGGCTGCACAAGTATCTGCTTGTCAAGCTCTGCGCGACCATCGCCGAGGCGGACGGACGGTGGACTTACGAAGAGCAACGATGCGCGGCGGCTGTGCTGAGGCATGTAGGCATCGCGTTTTCCGACCAAGAGCTGGACAAGATCGCCGGCTATGTCCACAAGCAGGCCGGCAAGCTGGACTGGCAACAACTGCTTCAGCCTTTCCGCGAGATTCCCGTACTTTGCGACAAGAGGGCGGAATTGCAGACCGTGATCCTGCGCACCGCCAATTTGATCGCCAAAGCCGATGGTTCGCTGCTGCCACGGGAAACGACCATCCTCGAGAGAATCCAGGGGCTGTTGCGTCCCGATCCGCGCCGAGATTTGGACAGGGCACCGCACTGGTCCGAGGAAGATACGATTGCAATGGCAGGCGGTATCGAGCAACTCTGGCGCAAGGGCGACGCCGCGAAACCACTGGCGGCGACACCGGCCGCATCAGTGGCATCGCTGCTGGAAAACCTTCAACGGTTGGATGCACTGGTTGGCCTGCGGCAAGTCAAGCAGGAAATCCGCGGACTAGCCAACGCGGCGTCGCGGCGAGACCAACGTGAACAGGCCGGACAGCCGGTCGGTTTGCACGAGTCTCACCTGGTGTTTGTCGGCGGCGAGGGAACGGGAAAAACCACGGTGGCGAGGCTTCTGTGCGACATCCTTGTGGCTGCCGGCGCGCTCGAACATGGGCGGCTTGTCGAGGTTAATTCGCGTGGTCTGGCACAGAACCACGCGGACAAAGCGGCAGACAGGATGGACGCAAATTTCGCCGAGGCAATCGGCGGGACGCTGCTGATCGATCATGCCGGCGAGTTGCTGTCGGCTGGCGGCCAGCCCCTCTCTGCAGCGATGCGAGTTCTGCTGCAGCGAATGGCCGGGCATCGAGGCCAACTGGTGGTGATTCTGGCAGATGACTCCGACCGCTTGCTGCGAACGATCCACCAGCGTTCCGATCTGGCGTCGGCGTTCAACCGCCACCTGCGTTTCCCCAGCTACGGTGTCAGCGAACTGGGGCGGATCTTTCAGCGGTTCTGCGATCGGAACCACTACCAGGTTTCGCGTCTGGCACAAATCAAACTGCTGCTGGGATTCCAATGGCGACTTGAACGAGATGGAGAGCTTTTCGGTAACGGCCATTTGGTCCGGCAGGTCTTCGAAGATGCCGTGTATTGCCTAGGCCATCGCGTCGCCGGGATTTCCACGCTGACCGAAGGGCTGTTGACCAGTTTGGAGGACGACGACATCCTCATCGACGGCGTGCCGGCAGGTGTCTGGAGCAACCTGGCCGATCCGGGGCGCATGTTCACGATCCACTGCCCCGGTTGCGCGAGCGCGAACCAAGTCGGTTCGGATTTCCTGGGCATTCAGGTCGAATGCAAACGCTGTCACCATCGCTTCGTTTGCGCCTGGGGCGAGCCCTGCCAATAACATAGGGTCAAGCGGGGCCAAGCACCGCGGCCGGTAAGAGGCTGACCCTTTGCCGGAACGGCGCAAAACAGCTTTGTTGCTTTGACAGCCTGTGCCGAAAACAACGCCATTACATGAGGCCGAAGGTTACCACTTGTTCCCAAGCGGGAGCTTGTAGGCCGGACCAAGCGAAGCGCCGTTCCGGCAACCGTTTGCCTTGATGAAGCGGCCCTCTGACTGCCGGAGCATCGTCGCTGCGCTCCTCGGCCTACTTGACTACTTCTGGCGAACGGATTTCGCTTCCAGATGATAGCTAGTTTTGCCACGGGGATCTCTGGAGATTATTGAGACGGCAAACGTAGTCTCATCAGCAAACCGGAGTGTAATTACTCCCGTACCGCCCCAGTCTGGCCTGTTCGTGAAGTTGAATGTCTGGCTTCGTTCATTCCAAGTTCCGGTTGACTCAATGCAGACCCCCTCCGACACGAACAGCCAATAGCGATAGGCCCTTCTGTTCGTGTCATAGGTGTACATCCCCACGAAGTTGGGCTTCCCTTTGTTATCGAATCCTCCCATCTCGTGAACGAATCGACCGCCGAGAGCTAGTTCCCTCTTAACGACGAGCTTCTCCGAGCGGCCTTCTTCAGGCACTTTGACGGTTTGCTCGACATTCCAAGTGCCAACCAGTTTTTGCAGGGCTTTCATTTCAGGCGGCGGGGCACTAGCATCTTGGCCCCTAACGTCGGCGTGCAACTCCGGCGATTCCTGAGTCGCCGTCGCCTCCTCCACCTCACCCAGCAATGCCGCACGTGTGGCGTCTCCTTCCATGCGAACGAGAACCGTCCCTTTGCCGTCCTTTGATATGACATCCCACTGAAACGTGCTGTCGCTGACGAAATGGTGATTGGCGACCGTTGTGACCTCCTGCTCACCACGGTCAACGGAGGTCCACGTGAGGGTCTCCGTATCTGAGTCCCATTTGCCCGTTGCCTCAGAAGCCTGGCCGGTGGAAGAAAACCACCAGGTCCGGTAGCACCGCTCTTGCGTGTCGTAGGTGTACAGCCTCAAACCGGCCGTGTTGTCTGTATGCTTCCTTCTTTCTTGAACGTACTTTCCGTCGAGCACGCTGTGGCAGGTGAGGTCTGCCGCGCCGGTCTTCTCGACGGGGGTCCACTCGGCTTTTGTCAGTCTGTAGTTTGTCCGCCACGTTCCAATGAACTTGCCCAAGACCTCTTGCTCCGGTGAGGATGTGGTCGAATAAGGAGCCTTGTCCGTCGGTGGGGCGCTGACGGTCGCATCGTCGCGCGCAGGTGGAACGCCGCGTTGTTCCTCTTGTTGCTCGAACTTTTGGATGACGGTCGCGATGACCTCTTCGCCGCGGGTCAACGTGAAACCCTTCTTGTCCAGCGTCAGATTACTGTCGCCTTTGAGCGAGATTTCGTATTCGCCGGAGGGCAGCCGACGAACCGTCGAGCGGCTGCCCAGATCAATCACCTCGAACTGGTCGCCGCCTTTGGACACCACCACCTGCACGCTATCCCAGTCGGATCGGATCTCAAACTGGCCCTTGTCCGTCACGATGTAGATGATGGATCCGAACAGCGCCAGCAGCGCGGCCGCCACAGCGGTTAGCGTCCACATCCAGCGTCGAATACGTGAGCGATCCCATGCGGCAGCGGTAGCCGGCGTCGTCCCACCCTCCGCAAAAGGGTTCAGCGCCTCGGCCACCTCGGCTGGTGTCTGATAACGGGCCGCTGGATCCTTGGCCGTCATTTTCTTCAGCACTTCTTGCACCCCGGCCGGAACGTCGTCGCGGAACTCCTCCACAGGCGGCGGCTCTTTTTCGGTGTGGGCCATCACTTTTTCGACCAGCGATCCCTCCGGGAACGGCGGTTGGCCGGTCAGCAGACAGTAGAGGGTGCAGCCGAGGCTGTAGATGTCGGCACGAATGTCGGCGGTCCGCGCATCGCGGGCTTGTTCGGGGGCCATGTAGTCGGGCGTGCCCATGATCGAACCCTCCTGGGTCAGGCCGCCGTGCGTGGTAGTCTGGCTGGCGAACTGGGCCAAGCCAAAGTCCAGGATCTTCACTTGACCCTGGGGCGTGAGCATCAGATTGTGTGGTTTGATATCTCGATGCACCATGCCGCACTCGAAGGCATGTTGGAGACCGAGCGCGGCTTGACGCATGTAATCGCACGCCTGTGCCACGGACAGCCGTCCTTGGCGCTCCGTCTCATCCGCCAGACTAGTTCCCTCGACATACTCCATGACCAAGAAGTGAGCGTTGCCGGCCTGCTCGGCGTCATGCGCGGTCACAATGTTCGGATGGGCCAATCGGGCGGCCGCTTGGACCTCGCGTTGGAAACGCTCGACAGCCGATGGATTATCCACCAGGTGCGGGGTGATTACTTTCACGGCCACGGTGCGTCCCATCAAGCGATGCTCGGCCTTGTACACAGCTCCCATGCCGCCGGTGCCCAGCAACTCCGAAACACGATAACGCGCGTGATCGGCCAACGCCGGCTCCGCCAAGGTTTCGTCGGTTTCGCGTGCCGTCGCACCATCGGGCGAGAAAGGAGTGGCAGAGGCCGAGGGCGGCAGCGTGGCTGCTTCCATCGGGGTGGGATCGGGCTGCTGCCGCTCCGCTTCCTTATCATTCACCGTTTCCGATTCGGCCGAGCGCACCAGCGAGACGAACGTGTCGTCTTGCACCATCTCGAGTGTCTTGCAACACGAATCGCACTCGGCCAGATGATTTTCGATATCGGCAATCTCTTCCGGACTTAGCTTGCCCACGCCAAACGCTGCCAGTTTTTCCGGTTCCGGGTGTAGAAGCTCTTTCTGGTTCATGGATCGTTTCCCTTGCGGTGGCGATAACCGAGCGTACCCCTGACGTGAATCGTCTCAGACGGCAAAGTGCCGTTGGCACGGATTTCTGACAGCAAAAAAAGAAAAAACGACGATTTAGCCCACCAAGCCTTCGGCCTGTTGTCGTAACGTGCTGAGCACGCGCGACTTAGCGGCGTAGACGGAGTGCAAAGAACTGCCCAGTTCCGGGGCCACTGCGGCGGCCGAGGCTCCGTCCATGACTTGGCGTCGAAAGGCCTGCCATGTGCTTGAGGCAAACCTCGGCTCGGTCAACTCCAGCAGGCGCCGGATGACGTGCCGATCGTGTTCGTCGTTCCAGACGCGGCTAACGCCGCTGGCAGCGTCTTCCAATTCGTTCAGTTGGCCAAGAAAATCGCTGCCGCCGACCGCATCCGGACGGCGTTGCCGCGACCGCCAGAAGTGACGCAGCCGATTCACGAGGATCGTGCGCAGCCAGTTGCGGAATGCACCTGTCCGCCGATTATGTTGAAACTGCGGTAGTTCACGCGTCACCGTCAGCAGGACTTCTTGCACAAGGTCATCCGCGTCGGCCGGCTGCACGGCGTCGTAGCGGCGCAGCCAACCGTGCAGCAGTGGCGTGTAGACATCCACCAACCGCTGCCACGATTCGTCATCGGGATGACGGCAAATTCGGTCCAACAAGCTCAGCGACGTTTCGGTCACGCGTTTGGCCCCACAAGCAATCAGAAGGCGGTTCCATTATCAGTTGCTTGCTCCCACGCGCCAAGCTACCATGACATCCAGGCCCCTGCGGCGCATCGCATCGCCGGGATTTCCACGTTGACCGAAGGGCTGTTGACCAGTTTGGAGGACGACGACATCCTCATCGACGGCGTGCCGGCAGGTGTCTGGAGCAACCTGGCCGATCCGGGACGCATGTTCACGATCCACTGCCCCGGTTGCGCGAGTGTGAACCAAGTCGGTTCCGAATTCCTGGGCATTCAGGTCGAATGCAAACGCTGCCACCATCGCTTCGTTTGCGCCTGGGGCGAGCCCTGCCACTCGGAATCTGGAAAGTAGCAGGCTCACTCCGTGAGCCGTCAGCGAAAAGCACTCGGTCTGAATGACGCGGCCGATTTGCTTCGTGATCTTGAGCGGATTGGGCGGTACAATAGCCTCGATGCCGACTGGAGCGACTGGGTGGGATAGGCCGGCAATCAGTGACCGCCGGGAAGAGAAACGGAACAGGAGGCAACGGAGGGCACAGAGGCGCGGTAGACGAATGGAGAAGAATGAATTCTCCAGAGCGCCGCGTAGCCGCAACCAAACCGTAACCCGAAGCGTCAGCGAGGGCACTCCGGATTCCCTCGCTTACGCTTCGGGTTACCATGAATCGCGCCAAAATAGCACCGAATTCACCGATGACTGATGTAGAAGGACGGATTGGTATTCCGTTCCTGGTGAGATCACGAGTCCGACCTACGTTATGCGTTTGGGTAGATCCCTTCATTCCGCTCGCCATAAGTGACCGCGCAAGCAGTTATTCTCCGGTACCTCTGTTTCCTCCTGTTCAAATCCCTATCGGAATCGACGAGGATCGTCAGAATCTGCACGCCGTTTCGAAATTCTTGTATTCGGCGCGCCCATCTCGTACGCGTTTCACGCTTTTTACCCTAGGGAGCCGGCATGAGCGACGAGTCGAGAGGCCAGCAACGAGACATCGAGGGCTATCGCGAGTACCTACGACTGTTGGCCCAACTTCAATTGGATCCGGGGCTACAAGGCAAGATTGACCTGTCGGGCGTCGTTCAACAGACAATGCTGGAGGCGTTCCAGGCACAGCCACAATGTGAGTTCCAACATGCGGACCAGTTTGCAGCGTGGCTACGACGGATACTGGCCAACAACCTGGCCGACGAGATCCGCAAGCTGAGAACGGGAAAACGCAACGTGTCACGAGAAAGATCACTGGAAGCGGCTCTGGAACAATCGTCCAACCGATTACAGGCATGGCTGGCAGCCGACCAGTCATCGCCCAGCCAGCATGCCCGGCGCGAGGAACAGACAATACGTCTGTCCGAGGCGTTAGCCAAGCTTCCGGACGCTCAGCGCGAGGCACTAATGCTGCGACATTTCCACGATTGGCCTTTGGCACAAATCGCCGAGCATCTAGGCCGCACTAACGCCGCCGTTGCCGGCCTGCTGAAGAGAGGACTTCAGCAGTTGCGAAATCAACTCCAGGATAAAGAGTGAAGGACGAAGACTTGAACAGGAGGAAACTGAGGCAACGGAGAAGAGCAGCGTTTCCGTCTCTGTTAACTCTGTTGCCTTCTGTTCAGAACCGATCGTGTGAATTTGGTGCTAATGTCGGGAATCCATGAATTCCGAGCGCCCATCTCGCAGGCGTTTCACGCTTGTTAGTTTAGGGAGCAAGGCATGTCTGGTGAGACGAAAGAGTAATCCGCACAAGTTCCCGTGATTTCGTGCAGCTTCAAGATCACGACTTAGAGGACATGTCTATGACAATTCACGTTCAATGTGGGGGTTGCGGAGCCAAGTTCGAAGCCCCTGAAAAGTTCGCGGGCAAACGGGTGAAATGTCCCAAGTGCTCCGCCGTGGTTACGGTCGGCGAACGGTCCCAGCGGCCTTCCGGGCAGGCGACGGCCCCTGCGGAAGAAGAGACGCCGTTGATTCCCGTCGCCTGTCGTTGCGGGAAAAAACTGCGGGTGAAAGCGAAACTTGCGGGCAAGCGAGTCAAGTGTCCTGCCTGCGGCCAGGCATTCACCGTCGCGGACATCCAACCAGCGGTGGCACAACCGGACGGCGAGCTTGATTTGGGGCAACTGGCAGGAGTTGAAGAAGCCGCCGCAACGACGCTCGGCGCCCCGCTGTCTCAAGTGAAGAAGAAAGAACAGCCCTCGCATACCCGCTTGATCATCGGCTTGAGCGTCGGGGGCAGCGCGGCCGTATTGGTACTGTTGCTCGTCCTTGTCCTGTGGCCCTCCGGGGAGGATGAAGAGCTTGCGAAGGAGAATGGAGCATCCATCGAGTCGCTCACTGAGGCTGCCGAGACACCGCCGGCCACAGGGTCTGACGAGTCGGCGGCTAGAACGGACGAAGAACTGATCGACAGCCAGGTGTTGACACGGGCGGCTACGGAGCTTTTTGCTCAGTCCGTCGCCCACGCGAAGGAGACCGGACAGGCGGTTCCACCAGGAGACGCTGTTGCAGAGCTGACGAAGATCCATCCAACAGTGCTTCGAATCACCAAGGATCAGGAGAGTCGCCTGGCGGCAGGACAGTTTGACGACCAGGCGACTTCCAATCGCCTGCAAGCGGTCATCAAACAGTGGTCGGGGATGGATTCGTATTTGAAGGGGAGTCATCCGCCTGGCCTTAAGTATCTGGTCCAGCAGTTTCGAGACGGCAAACTCCAAGGAGCCCACTTGGAAGTGGCGCTGCGTTTGCTCGATGCGGAATTCGTTGCATACGTGCAAGCGATGGGCGGCTCGGCGCGACCATTGTCCCAGGAACGCCCGCCCGCGGGAGAGGGCCGGTCACGGACCTATCCGTCCTTGCCGGACGCGTTGACCGAGCCGCCGCCATGGATCGGGCCGGGAGCGCCGTTTGACGTGGCCAAATTCTTCGAGACTCCGCCGCCCGAGGAGAATGGCGCGCTGCTGTATCTGGACGCCCTCTTCGAATTTTCCCCCGACGTTGCGATGTGTTTCTACGAACAGGGGCAAGAACCCGAAGGAGGAATCCTTCAGCGAGCGGAGATCGCCAACGTACGCCACAAGGAGTATTCCCGCCTCGAAGAAGCGCGGCAGAAGAACCCAGCCTCCGCGGACAACGCGGCAGTGGACGCCTGGCTCGCTCAATATGAAACCGGATTCCAGAAACTGGCTCAGGCGCAGAATCGCCCGCAATGCGTGTTCGAAGCGGGTTTGGGTGTCGATTCGCTGGTGCCGCACGCCCAGGGGACTCGTGAAGTGGCGCGAGTGGTGAAGTGGCGTACCAGGCGCGATCTCGCTCGGGGCGATTTCGAGCGGCCGATCCAAGGAGTGGAGACCGTGCTGCGGTTGAGCCGGGATCTGCGACCGCGAGGCAATCAGATCTGTCAATTGGTCAGCGTCGCAATGGACCAAATATGTTACCAGGAGAGCGTGGTCGCGATCCTCACCGCGCCCGGAATCGAGGCCAAGCATTGTGACCGTTTGATCGCGATTCTCCGGCAGCACGAGCAGGCCCCCGATATGTACGTCGAGGCGCTTCGACAAGGCTATTCGGTGGTGCGAACGGTCCTCGACGATGTGGAACACCGCGCGGGCACGGTCGATCCAAACGTTGCCGCCCTGGTGGGCAAGACTTTGTGGCAAGGGACAAACAGGCCGCGAGACCGCAAAGAACGGGCCAGGCAGGTCGAGCAGTACTTGGCGACCGTCAACTTCCAACAGGAACGCGAGGCGCTGGACCGATGGTATCGTTCGGTGGCGGGATTGTCCGAAAGCACGCTTCGCGAGCGAGAACAACGGCTCCCGGGACTAACCGAGGAGGCCGAGAAGGGAAAGCTTCTGATCGCCGCGATTCTTCCTCCGTTGGTTCCCTTCTCGCAGGCCATCGCCAGGCATCGGACATATCACCGGGGCACGAAGTGCCTGGTCGCGCTGCGGCGGTGGCAGCTTGAGCATGATACGCCGCCGTCTGATCTGACTGCTGTGATTCAGGCCGCCGGCATGAAAGAAGTCCCCACAGACCCATTCTCCGGCCAGCCAATGCGAATGACGATGGTCAATGGCGAACCGGTCATCTACTCCGTTGCCATGGACGGCAAGGATGATCGAGGACGCGTAGACGTGTGGGAGAGTTCCCAGCGGGGCAAGCTGGGTGACCTCCTGTTTCGTTTGAATGCTTCTCAGTAATAAGTCAACAGTACAGTTGGTTGCTTGTGGAATCAGGCAAATGATAAGAGTCCATTTTCGCCAATGGATGACCGATACGGTTTTGGCGGCAATCATCGCCGGATTGCTGGGAGTTCTGCCATCGACGGTATGGGCGTTCTTCTCGGGTGCCCGCGTTGAGGAGGCGCTGTTGGTACCGGGCGAACTGTTCGTCGGAAGGAACGCGTGGATAGGAACGAAGATTTTTGTGACGATCGTCGTTCATGGCGGGATGTCTCTGTTCTGGGCAGGCGTGCTGTGTGCGCTTTTGCCGCGTCGACGTCCTGTGATCAATGCCTTGGGAGCGGGTTTTTCGATTGCCGTGCTCGATCTGCTGGTCATTGCTCAAGCGTTTCAAGCCGTCCACTCGGTGGTCCTTCTGCATCGGGCTTTGGACTCCTTCTGGCCTTGGCTTGCCGACCACTTGGTGTTCGGCGCCGTCGTGGGAGCGGTCGTCGCGTTTCGGCGCAGGCGGGACGCGGCAACAGAAGACTTGGCGCCTGCAGATCAGACTCCGCCTGATTCGCAAGGCGAAGAAGTGGCAAGGTTCGCCTTACCACGTCCTGCCGTTTCGCTGAGTTTCGTGATCAGCGTTGTTGGCTTCGTGATCACCGGCGCGGTCCAGGGCGGTGATGCGTTCCTTGGTGTGATTTGTGGTGTTTTCTATCCGCCGTTGCTGTTTCTGTTTCTCCTGGCGTTGGTCGGCATGGTGCTCTCGATCCGCCAGCCATCTCGGATCGGTTGGTTGTTCTGCGCCCATGCCTGCCTGCTGGCGTACTACATCACGGCTCTTGACTTTGCGAAGGATATTCTCCGTTCGATCAGTTGTTAGGTGAATCAAGATACGGAAGGCGGAAAGACACGTGGAACAGTCATCAGTAAGCACCATTGTGGTATTGCTGGGCTTGGTCTTCCTGGCGGTAATCCTGGGATTTGCCATTTGGCAGGGGGCTGCCAAACGGAACCAGGGCATGCGGCAGTTTTGCGCTGACCACGGTCTTACATTCCAGGGCAGGGACAATCGCGTTCTATCGGTGATCTCGCCATTTGTTCTGGGACATCGACAGCGAATCAAGCACGCGATCCGCGGCATGTCTGGGAACTATAAGGGCGTGCACATCGTCATTCTCGACCTGTTCGAGAGCGGACTAACAAAGAGCCATGTGAACCAGACAGTAATGTGCATATCCAGTGCATCTCTCCGCTTGCCTCGTTTCATCATTGTGCCGCACAACATCTCCCACGTTGTGAACGGAAGTTCTTGGCAGCGACGCGTTCTGCGCGACAATCTACGCAAGTTGAAGCACGCCCAGGCCTGTGTCGACGTCGATATGTCGGATTGTCCAGCCGTGGCCACGGAGTACGTCGTGCGTGGCGCTGACCGAGGGGCGGTGCGGCGATTATTGACACCCAGGGCGATTGTGCATTTGAGCAATATCAAATCGTTGTGCGTTGAAGGCTGCGAGAATCGCCTCACCATCTGGCGAGAGGGACACATCGTCCCTGTCGACAAGCTGGAGGAAACGCTCGCCGAAGCGATGTCAATTTGCGAAATCTTTGCCACTTGAAGTTTCGATGCCAACGAGTGCAGAAAGGTCGAACGGTGAGTAAAGCGGAAGAGGCGATAGGCCCCTTTTCTCTTGGGAAGTTCATTGACGGAGGTGCAGAATGGAAATCATGGTGTTGATCATCCTGATCGGTGTTGTCCTGATCGACGGCAAACTGTGGAAAGTGGTGCTTGAGCAACGCCGTCACAACAGACGCGTTGAGCAGTTGCTCGCTGAGATACGAGCTAACGTGACGGGCCAGCCCATGTTCGGAATTTGGCGGATCCTGCAGGACAGCACAACCGATGGCGACTGGTGGCGCGGTGCCGGGGAAGACTCGCCTGCAGTATGGTTCCCCAGCCGAGAGGAGGCCGAATCGAAGGCCGAAGAACTCGCCAAGACACAGGGGCACAACGCCAGTTTCGAAGTGCGTCTGTTGAACGAAAAGGTATGACACCAGGTTGAAGTGATGCTTCGCGCCACGGGAAGCGGAGCTTCCTGGAAATGCGTTCCCAAGCCGAAGTTTGGGAACGAGACGGAAATCCAGAGAGGTGAGACGGAGGTGCTGCCATGAAGATAAGACTTGTCTGCTACGTCCTTCCGTTGATTCTCGTTTTGTTGGGAGTGCTGTTTTGGGTGAAGATCTTCCGCCCGATCCGCGGGCTGACGGATGAAGATCCCAAGGGCCGCGCGGAAGCGGTGAAAAGCCTGGCAACAAGCTGGGTGCCAAATCGAGCTTCGCGCCTGGCCGTTGCTCTGAAGGATGAGGATAAGGATGTTCGCCAGTGGGCAGCCGATGCACTGGGCAGGATCGGCAACAAGGCTGCCTTGGCGGCACTGATCGAAGGCCTGCACGACGAGATGTGCCAAGAGCACGGCGCTATTGCTGTCGCGCTGGGCGGCATCGGCGAGCCGGCGCTGGAGCCCTTAATCGGTGCCCTGCAACACGGAGACCCGTGCGTGCGCAAGGCTGCAGCGGAGGGCATGATCGGGCTCCTTCCCAACATCGAAGATCCCAGTATTCGTGCGAAGGCCATACAGCCGTTGATCCGCGCTGTGAATGACAAAGACAGAGACGTGGGGACGCGCGCTATCGGAGCCCTGGGCAGGATCGGCGAACCCGTGGTCGAGCCCATGATCCATGCCACGAAAGACTGCGACTATACGGTATGCGTTTACACTGAAGTGGCCCTGAAAGAGATTGGCGAACCCGCGGTCGACCCCCTGGTTCGCGCCTTACAGGACGAAGACATTCGCGTGCGCAGGGCCGCCGCGCAGGGATTGGGGGCCGTCCTGTCTGGCCTCCATCGGGACTCCCATGAAGAGGCGCGACAGCAGTTGGAAGAGCATCGACAGGAATGGGACAGGCATCAGGAGAGCATCGTCGCCAAACTCGATGCATTCGGTCCGCATGTCAGCGGCTATCGCAGCAGTGGCAATGGCAGTGTCAAAGACGTAGCGGATCTGACTCTTTCCAGACCGTCTGGGCTGACTGACGACGACCTGGTGGACCTGAAGGGACTGCCTGGCCTCAATCATCTCAGACTCGGACGCCCCGTCGCTTTCACCGACACGGACGTAATCGTTACCAACACCAAGATCACCGACAGCGGCCTGGAACATCTGACAGAGCTGAGCAGTCTCAAAACGTTGGATCTCAGCGGCTCCCAAGTCACGGGCCCCGGCCTGGAGCACCTCAAGGGATTGCCCAACCTTCGGACGCTGCACCTCGGCGGCACCCAGATCACCGATTCCGGCCTGGAGCATTTGACAGGGCTCACCTATCTGCAAACGCTGGATCTCCGAGGCTGCTCGGTGACCGATGCTGGGCTGGAACACCTGAGGGGACTACATCGTCTTGAGAGTCTACTACTTAGCGGGACCCAGGTGACCGAAGCAGGCGGCCGCAGTCTCAAGCGTGCGCTGACGAAATGCGAGATCGTCCGATAACGCAAACCGCTGTCTCTGAGGGTATGACCATGAACGATTCACTTCGACCGGGAAAGAAACGTCGCTGGTATCAATTTGGGCTCCGCACGCTGTTGGTCTTGATCTTGGTGGCTGGCGTCGGACTCGGCTGGCTCGGCGTCAAGGTCCAGCAAACCAGAAAGCACCGTGCGGCAGTGGCGAAGCTACAGGAGTCAGGGGTGACCATCACATTCGATGACGACGGCTGGGCGAAGACCATCGACTTTCCAAATTCTGAACTCACAGCGGACGCCCCCGTCCTTGATGTTGCGATTGTCCCCTTGAAGGATTTGCCGAAACTCGACGAGTTGACGCTCGAGCAGACCCGCATCACCGATGTTGGCTTGGAACACCTTGCAGGCTTGAAGAACCTGAGAGTCCTCGATCTTTCGGCCGGCTTTGATCAAGATCTTGTCTTTCCCGATATCACCGACGCCGGATTGGCGCATCTGCGGGACTTGACAGACCTGAAAGAACTCAACCTGGCTAACACCCGCGTTAGCGACGCTGGACTGGAACATCTCAAGGGTCTGACCAATCTCACGCAGTTGAACCTCGAACATGGTTTCGACAGATTGGATGCCTTAAGGGTCATCGAGGATGGTAGTGTGCGTTTGAAGCCTATCAGCGATCCGGATGCCACCATGTTCATCGGGGGTGGCATGGTGCGTTTGAAGCCTACCAGCGATTACCCTGAAGGCGCAACCGTGCCCTTTGACGAACTGACCGATCTGGAGCAGATCACTTGTGCCGGACTCGTCCACTTGAGGGCGTTGACCAATCTCCAATCGCTGAATCTCAGCCGCACCGAAGTCCGTGAAGCCGGCCTCGTGTGTCTGAAGAAGATGACTGACCTTCGCGAATTGGATCTCGGCGCAACCCAACTGACCGATGGTGGGCTGGAGCATCTTCAGAGGCTGACAAAGCTGGAGAAACTTCGGCTCGGCGGCACCCACGTCGGTGATGCCGGACTCGTTTACCTCAAGGCGATGACCACGCTGGAAGAACTGGGACTCGGCCACACCAAAGTGACCGATGGCGGTTTGGAGCATCTGCAGGGATTGACTGCCCTTTTGCATTTGGATCTGCAGCAAACCGCGATTACTGGCCAAGGGTTCGAGCACCTGAAAGGTCTTCCCCACCTCCGAATCGTGGACTTGACGAAGACCCAGATCGCCGACACTGGGCTGAAGTCCCTGGAGGAACTGGCTAACCTTCGGGTGCTCATCCTCACGGGCACCCAAGTCACCGACAAAGGCGTGAAGGAGTTCCAACGCGCATTGCCGAACTGCAAGATTTTCCACTGACCGAAGGGGTGGCCCACTCGCGATGCGAGAGAGCTCCGGCCTGGCTGATTGGATGGGATTGGGTGAACGTTACTTTGGTTCATTTCGATAATGGAAGGAGTAGGAGCGGGCTGATGTAACCGTTGCAGATTTCCTGAATTCCGCGCGCCTATCTCGGCGGTGTTTCACGCTTGATAGCTTAGCGAGTGAAATATGGCTGGTGAAACGAACGAGTTATCTGGTCGAGCGAACTCATTGGTCGCCACGTTTTGGTTCTGGCTTGGAAGCATAGTGTTTGGCATTCATATCGCTGCGGAGGGCGCAATTACCGCCTCGCCGACAAGCTACGAACACGGCCCGTTCGCCTTCGTGATCGGTACGTGCATGGTGAGCGTTTTCTTGGCGTTCATGGCAATCGCATTCTTGATTGCCGTGATTGTCTCTCCGAAAACGCCCAAGAGAGACTCCCGGCGGCTTTATTGGCTTTCCGGTGCGTTAGGCGCCTGGGGACGAGACAGCATCGGCCACGGCCTCGTCGCCGTGATGTCGATCGTATGGCTAGTGATCCTGACGCCGTTGGCGGCAGGGATGGCCTTTTTCCTGACCCGCCCAACCACCCGAAGTTTGTTCGGTCCAAATGACGCTTCGCTGTCAAAAACCGAAAAGAACGTCATGTTGATATCGTTGGGGGTTTCTTGCTGGCCGAAATCATCGTTCTTGCGAACGTGCATTGGCTTGATTTCGTACTGAGGTTGCTTTGAGAACAATCAGAAGAGCGAGCACTCACCAGCAATGGAGAATCTCGATGGATCCAGACGCAGTTCTTCGATATGAAGCGGGCCTTTCGGACGCGATGGTTAGGACGATGGGTTTCATGCTCATCACCTACGTACCGTTGCAGGTGGCGGCGGTTGTAATGATGAAGCGCTTGTTGTGGCGTATCGCTGCCGCCTTGCCGCTCATCCCGATGCTTCCAGTCATCTACGTCGGTTTCAACCTGGATACCTACCGAGATGGCAGTCTGTACGGCCTCGCCTTCTACTTTCCCTACGCACCCGCGATGGTCTACCTTGCTGCCATCCTGGGAGTGGGCATCTTTGTGACGAGGGGTAAGCGCAAGGCGGCTGCGGATACTACGACGGAGACGACCGGAACGACACCGAGGAGGAATCGGGCGCTTATCACTGTTGCCGCGCTAGGGGTAGTGGCGGGGATCGGCCTCCTGCTCTTCGTACTGATGCCGGCTCGCAGCAACGATGGACCATCCTCGCCACGTGAGGCGTTGATCCGATACGCGGAAGTCCTGCATGACGGCGACGAATCAAGACTGTTCGCGGCGTTGCAGGCCACCGAGGCACAAAAGGACTTCATGCGTGCCAACATGCAATTTCTCACGGCAAAAAACGCCTTCCGCGATGCATTCACCACAGCCTACGGCCAGCAGGCTTGGGACGATTTCCAGGACGACAGCAAAGGCCCCAAAGACGGCAATGCGAAGATCACCACCACCGATTCCGATGAGATTGTCGCCCGGTGGCGTAATGCGACGATCGACGAACGTGGGCACGAAGCACTCTGTAAAGACTCGGCTGGAGCCGAAAAGGCAGTGCGTCTCATCAAGGTTGACGGAGCATGGCGGGTCGATGCCAGCAGTGTCTGCCCAAGGACGCAGCAGATGCGGAAAATGATCGAAGAAATCAAACCGGTGACGGTTTTGCTCCGGAAATACGAGAAAGCGATCGGCCGCGAAGGCATCAAGCCGGAGGATATTGATGCCGAACTCGGTCGAGCGATCATGAAGGTTCTCAAAGGTGTCGAGACGCCAGCACCGCACCGCTTTGACATCGACCGACTGTGAGTCCTGTGTTGCGGCACGGTCTCCAGACCGCCGCACAGCAAGCAACAAGACCGCTGAACAACAAAGCGTCGTGATCGTTCAGACGACAAGAAAGGAGCGAATGTCATGAAAAGTGTTATCCCATTTGCCTTGCTTGTGATTGTGGTAACAGCAGGTTGTCCGGAAAGCCCGGAGGCCGTTGTGGATGCTCGCAAGCCGCCGCCGCGCGATCGGCAAACCGTGACCGATGACCAGCAAACAGCGACTGCTCACGAACAAACGGGCACGCGCGAGGAACAGTCGCCGGAACAGGCCGCACCGAGGCCGACGGGACCGACGGACAAAGCGTCATCGGCGGAACCAGAGGCCCCGGTTCGGCCCGGGCCTGCGCAGCAGCCTAGCTTCGACGGAGACGAGCCGGTTTTCGAAGGTAAATCGGTCAGCGAGTGGTTCGCAATGCTGAAAGATCCCAATGGATCTTTTATGGGGCCGGAGATTCGTGCTCTTGCCCAGTTGGGCCGCCAGTCTGAGGCGGTCGTCCCGATACTCGTCGAGTTGCTCGACGACCAGAACCGCGGTGTGCGAGCAAAAGCCGCGGTAGTTCTGGGCGAAATCGGCCCGCAAGCGAAAACCGCCGTGCCGGCGCTGCTGGAAACCCTCAAGAAACACCCAGATGGCTTCATTGCCATGTCGCTGCGCCGACTCGGCCCGGATGCCGATACAGTCCTTCCCACGCTGGTGGAGATGCTTCGTAACGAGAATCCGGAGGTTCGTATTGCGGCGGCCAACGTGTTGGCCGAATTCGGTCCGCAGGCCAAAGCGGCGGCGCCGGCACTCACCAACATGCGGAACGACAAAGACGAGCGGGTACGTACACAGACGGCAGTGGCGCTTTGGAAGATCGATCAACAGGCCGAACCGGCAGTCTCCGTGTTGGCCGAACAGCTAGAGAAGAACGATCCTCAGATGTGCATTTTTGCGGCACGCATGCTGAGCGAAATCGGACCGCCAGCCGAAAAGGCAGCGCCGGCCCTCATTCAAGTGATGAGGAAACGGAATGAGCCGAAAGATGAGATGGAAAAGATGCGTCAGCAGAGGTTTCTAAACAACGTCCGTCCCATCGCCGCCGAGGCCCTGACCAAGATCGGTCCAGCGGCCGTGCCTTTCTTGATCGACGCATTGGGTGACGAAGACCCAGGTGTCTGTCGGTTCGCGGCCAGCGCCCTGGCGGCGAGCGGCCCGGACGCCAAAGCGGCGCTGCCGCAGCTCACGAAGTTGCTCGAAAGTGAGAATCCGAATCTACGCACGGAAGCGGCTTGTGCCGTATGGCGAATCGCGAAACAGAAAGAGCCGACCGTTTCCGTGCTGATCGATGTCGTCAAACAGGGCAAGTACGACTCCAACGTGTATGCCGCTCGGGCACTCGGGGAAATCGGAGCGGACGCCGAAACGGCCATCCCGGTACTGATCGAGATCGTCGGAGGCTCCGGCAAATTCGAGCATGGTGGCGGGGTCCAATCGTATGCCACGGATGCCTTGGGAAAAATCGGTTTGCAGCCTGAAACGGTAGTTCCTGTGCTCATCGAGGCACTCAACCATCCGGGCGATTCCGACGTTCGCTATGCGGCCACGCTCAGCCTGGAACGATTTGGGCCGCGGGCCAAAGCAGCCGTTCCGGCGCTGGTCGAGGCACTCAAGGACAAATCGCCTGTCGTTCGTAACCATGCGGCCAAGGCTTTGAAGAAGATTGACCCGGAGCGCGCCGGACGGGAGCCAGCCGCAGCCGCGGCGATCCAGGATGCAACGGACCCAGAAGCCTTCATGAAACACAGCGGCCACACGCACTTCAATGTCACTCGCGTCAACAGCTTTGAGCCACCCTCTGTGTTCACTCGCATCTCGCTTATGGGAGCGACGGTTGCCATTGTCTCGGACTGCCCAAAACAAACCAGCCATCCGAACGAGCCTCGTCGCGTATCGGGCGCACACATCACCTCCGATGGCCGGCAGATTTCCTGGGCGTGCGAGACGGCCGACGCCAGAACGATCTCGCGCATCGCCGTCAATGGAATCGAGTATCGCTTCGCCGACGGCAACACCCTGTTGATCTCATCCAAAGGCACGAACGTCCGAGTCCTGCAGATGCACTTCACGGACAACAAAATGCTGAAGCTGGATGATTTGCGCAAAAAGAACTCCGAAGTGGATAAGTTCTTCACTCAGCCCGCGCCAGCCGATAGTCCGACCGACGCAGATCGGCGTGGGGTCGAGAGAGGAACCAGTGAGATGTGATGTTTGAGAACGAGGAAATGTCCTGCAACGGTCTTGCAGCACCCATTCCTGGGGATTTGTCGATCATTCTGTGATTCGGCGGATTCTGCGCGCCCATCTCGCACGCGTTTCACGCTTGATAAGGTAGGAGGTGAAACAATGTCCGGTGAA
>JACKQG010000634.1_pt1 | contig 50747 bp, 45 predicted proteins | sample 8237621 | NCBI WGS metagenome assembly JACKQG01 (sample SAMN15677084, study PRJNA649215) | marine metagenome | biome: marine; feature: Black Sea; material: saline water; isolation source: suspended particulate matter (SPM) from the Black Sea western gyre | collected 2013-06-09/2013-06-10 | depth... | reverse complement strand
CCATTCGCCGCGTAGATGCGCTCATCATTACCGACGAATCCCGCTGGGTGCAGGTTGGGGAGCGTTTGCCGCAGAATCGAGCTGTGGTATTGAATACACCGAGAGATTACGACTACAATACGCTAACTCGAACAAGCCAAACTCAAATGAAATTTTTGAAACTGCGAAGACGCAAAGAGCGCCAGGAAGAACAAAAGAGAAAAACTTGGCGTTCTTCGCCTATTCGCGGTGATTTTTCTGCTAAAAAAACACTAAATCTTGTTTATGTTGGACTTTTACAAACCGAGCGCGGTTTGCTAAATGTACTCAATGTGCTTGGCGATCATCCCGAATGGCATCTCGACCTGGCCGGGTTTGGCGGCGATGAAAATCAAATATTGGCGTTGTCTGATGAACTTCCCAACGTCACCTGGCATGGGCGTATCCCGTATAAGCGTGCTTTAGCCCTCACCGCCGCGGCGGATGTCGTTCTGGCACTCTACGACCCGGCGATTCCCAATCATCGTTATGCCAGCCCTAACAAACTCTTTGAAGCCATGATGCTGGGCAAACCGGTCATCGTCGCCGCAGATACGAATATTGACCGCATTGTGCAGGCTGAAAATTGCGGCCTGGTTGTTGAATACGGGCACCGACCGGAGCTTGTTAAAGCGTTGGAATGTTTGCAACTCGATAAGGTTTTGTACGCCGAATTCGCTGCCAACGCCCGCCGTGCTTACGAACAAGACTACGACTGGAGCACAGTGTCAGCCCGCCTTTTGCGACTTTACCAACAATTGCGATAAAATCCAACCAATAACTTTCAACTTGCTAACCAGCATACTTGCCCCCCATGCCCAAAATCATCTTTGCCGCCAACACCGACTGGTATCTATACAATTTCCGTTACGCGCTGATTCACCAACTGCGGGAACAGGGCTTTGATGTTGCGCTGGTATCCCCCCCGGGGGAGTTCGCAGTTCGCCTTCAGGATGCAGGTTTCCGCTGGCAGCCGTGGATTCTGCGTCGCCGCAGCGTAGCTCCCTGGATGGAATTTATTTCGTTGCTCGATTTGGTGCGAATTTACCGCCGCGAGCAACCCGATCTGGTGCATCATCACACCATCAAAGCGGTTTTGTACGGCTCACTCGCTGCGGTGTGGGCTGGCATCCCCGGTGTGGTCAACTCGATTTCAGGCCGCGGCTATGTCTTTCAAGGAGGCGATTGGCTCGCCCGCGTTCTGCAGTTGGTGGTCAGCCCTCTCTATCAACGTGTAATGCAAAGAAATGCTGCTGCTGTAATTTTCGAAAATCAAGCCGACCAAGATTATTTTTCCGAGCAGAGATTTGTTTCCCCATCACGCGCCTGGCTGATTGAAGGTGTCGGCACAGACCCGCAGCGCTTCGCTCCCACGCCGGAGCCGCCCGCCCCGGTGATTGTACTGATGGCGGCGCGCACGCTTTGGGATAAAGGCGTGGGCATTTTTGTCGAAGCCGCGCGTATTTTACGAGAGCGCTTGAAGGTGCGTATGGTGCTGGTTGGCGGGCCAGACCCTGGCAATCCAGCCTCGTTGACGCCCAATATGCTGCGCGCCTGGCACCGCGAGGGCATTATCGAATGGTGGGGCTGGCAGCACGATATGGAGCGCATTTATGCCCAGGCGCATCTTATTGCCCTGCCGACAATGTATGGCGAAGGTGTGCCTACCGCGTTGATTGAAGCTGCCGCCTGTGGACGTCCCATCATCGCTAGCGATATTTCCGGTTGCCGCGCTGTGCTGCAGCACGGGCATAATGGCCTGCTTGTGCCGCCGAATGACCCTTATACGCTGGCCTGTGCTATTGAAGAATTAGTTTTAGACCCGGCCCGGCGTATGAAAATGGGCGCAGCCGGGCGGCAAGTGGTGCTGGAACGCTTTACGCATGAAAAAATCAACCGTGCCACTTTGCAGGTTTATCAGCATGTGTTAGAAGCGATCAAAATCGGGTAAAATCGTCCCCATGATGGATTAAAGAAATTTAACGCAAAGACGCAAAGACGCAAAGAAAAGCATAAAAATCTCTGCGCCTTTGTTTCTTTGCGTTCTTGCGTTAATTTTTTATCACTGGAGATTGTATGGTGGAAGATTGGAATTTGCGGGATTATATCCTTGTAATCACCCATCGTTGGTATCTTGTGGCGTTGGCGTTTCTGGTTGGGGCGCTGCTCGGTTGGGGGGCGAGTAATTTGCTTGCTCCCGATTACCGCGCCAATCTTGATCTTTATGTGGGCATTGATGCCTATCGCGGCCCGCGCGATCGCTATATTGTGGGTGTGGCGCAAGATGAGTTCCGCAGTCTGGATGATTACAAAAACTGGAATATGGCCCAACTCAACGAGATGGTGCGCGGTGATGAATTTCTCATCGACACGCTCGCCGCGTTGCAGGCGGAAGATTTGTATTGGCTTGATTTCACCCCCGCCGACCTCTACCCCATGTTGCGCGGTTCGTGGCGCAACGCCGGACGCTGGCATCTTGCTGCCGAAGCTGCCAGCCCGGAACACGCCGTACAGCTTGTGCGCGCCTGGGCGGTCGTGATTGATGTTCGTGTCAACGAAGCCATCAGCCATGCCCGCCAGGTTGTTGCGCTCGATACTCGCATGGTTCCGCTCGCTGCCGAACTGGCTGAGATGCAAATTCGCCAGGAGTTGTTAGCGCAAATTGATTTGAATCTTTCGGAATTGCGTCAGGATGTGGAAGCCGTCGATCAGGTGGATGCCTACGCCCGCGGTCTGATTCTGGCCCAAGTAGCCCGCGCCGCCGACTGGGGGGCGGGTTGGTCGTTGCTCCTCGAAGCGATTCCTGCCCCCGGGGCGGATTCTGTCGAAGTTCTGGCCTGGCTCGATGATTTTCGCGCTGTGATTCAGGCCGAACTGGCCGATCTCCCTGCCCGTAGCGAGATGCTTGAAACGCAATACGATGAACTGGCCGATGCGTATGCCCGCCAGGCAGAACTGAGTCTTGCGCTCTCGGCGAATCTGAGTTTGGGCTTACCCGAGGAGATTGCTCCCACCGTGGAAGATGTGCGCCCGGCGGGGCTGTTGATGCTGGTGGGTGGGTTTATCGCTTTATTGCTCTGGCTGCTCTTCGCGTTGGCGCGCAGCACTCCCCGGGAGCGAGTCTAGTGCCACGGGTTTGGATTCAGCGAGTGGAACGAGTGCAGAAAATCTTTTGGGCGCTGTTTCTACTCACTTTACCGGTCACCAGCTTCCCCTACTTTCCGGGTGGCGTCGGTGGTCGCACCGAAGTGCGACCACTATCTATTTATCCATTAATTGTCCTTCTATTGATTTACACTCTGCCACGGTTGTTCACGCATTCCACGCCGCGCACGGCTTTGCCGCTGGGGGCTTTTGTGCTGGTTGCGCTGGCGAGTACTGCCCTGGCCTGTACCCGCGGCATTGATCCGGATATCGGCATCAGTGTGTCCTCGCGGGCCGTGCGTATGACTGCTACGCTGTTATTGGGCGCAGCTTTTTATATCACCGTGGCCGTCATCCCGCGCACCGTTGAAGAACTGCGTTTTGCCCTGCGCTGGTTGTACGCCGGATTTGGCATCGCCTTGCTGTGGGGCTGTGTGCAAATTGGCTATATTCTGTTTTACACGCCCGAATATTTTGACCTGATCGAATATTTGCAGGGCTTCTTCTCGGTGCGCGGCCTGTTCGAGACGCGCATCTCTGGTATGACCTATGAACCCAACTGGTTCGCCGAGCAGATCACTTTTTTACTGATGCCCTGGCTGTTTGCCGCTGTTATGTCGGGCTATTCGGCCTTTCGTCGCCGTTGGCGCTTTGTGACCGTGGAATTGTTGTTGCTGGTCTGGGCTTCATTTGTGCTGGTGTATACCTATTCGCGTACCGGTTATGTGCTGTGGGGATTGCAATTAGTACTGGCCTTCTTGTTTCGCGGCGGACGAAAACCCGGTCGCAGCCTGAACTGGCGCGGCATTACGCGGCGTTTGTTGCAAGTAGGGTTGATGCTGGCTGTCTTGCTGGCGGTAGTGTTTGCCTTTGGCTCGCGTAATCGCTATTTCTCTCGCCTTTGGAGTTATTGGACCGATGAAAACGCCACTGGCTCGTATGTGCAATATATTGCGGTTAGCCAGCGCATAGCCTATTGGGAGACCGCTTACCGCATCTATGAAGATTATCCTTGGACGGGGATTGGCCTGGGTAATTACACGTTTTACTTTGAAGAGACGCTTACGGATCGCCCGCTTTATCCCACCCCGGAATTGGTATATAAATTTACTCCTGCCGAAGGACGTAATCGTTTGGTGGTGCCCAAGAATATGTTCGCCCGCATTCTCGCCGAGACCGGCCTGATTGGCTCGGCAGCGTTTGTGGCTTTTGTGGTGGCGGTGCTGGGTGCGACGCTATATCTTTTGCTATCGCCAGAGCGTGAGCCGCGTTACTGGGGCTTGGCCGGGCTGCTCTCGCTGGTCGTTTTTCTGGGCGTGGGATTTTCAGTCGATTCGTTTGCTATCCCCAATATGTGGGTTGTTTTCGGTCTGATTACCGCCAGCGTGCAGGTATACGCCCCTGGAACTGGGCTGAATCCTGAAACCGCAGAGTACGCGGAGAATGCAAAGTTTTCTTAGTTTTTCTCCGCGAATTCGGCGTTCTCAGTGGCGCATTATGGGTTGTAGTTGAAAACGCTGCTATGAAATCAAATACATTCTCACGTTCTGCCATCTGGGGGATGCTCGTCATCGGCCTGATTTATTTCTCGCTGATGATCTTCCCCAATTTTACCGGCGCTCAGGATTGGAATATGCTTTCCATTTTCGAGAAGGATGAGTTTGCCCAATACCAGCATGTTTTGCGGATGCTCACGCCGGGCGATACAATTTTTGAGACGATTCGCCGTTTTGTGGTGTATTTACATTACGATTACGGCTACCCTTTCTATCTGTTCTCGGCGATCATGCTGCTGCCCTATCGCCTTTTCGTAGGGGCAGCCTGGGGGCAAGATTCAGCTACCATTATGCTGCTGTTGCGCCAGTTGGTCAGCGTGCTGCCGGTGATTTTCTCCGTGGCCCTGATGGTAGATTTGCAAACAGAACGCAAATCCACTGCGAAAATTCTGGGGCTGTTTGCGTTTCTGTTGGCGTTGCCCGCGACGGTGTTGAATAATCTCTGGTGGCATCCCGATAGCCTGTCGATTTTGCTGATCACACTCATCTTCTATATGCTGCAAAAAGACGAGTTCCGCTTCGGGCGGAATTTTTATATTGCTGCGGCTCTGTGCGGCGCAGGTGTGAGCGTTAAATTTGCCGGGGCATTTTTTGCACTGGCGGTTCCGCTATATATTCTTTGGGGGTTGAAAGATCAAAAACTGGAACTTCGCCGCGCTCTGTGGGTGGCCTTCTCCTTTGTGGCGGTGATGGCGTTGGGGTTGGTGATCTCGAATCCGTTGCTGCTTATTCCTCAAACCCGGGCAGAAATTCTAGCCCGGCAGCAGCAACTTATTTTTCAGACGCGCGCCGGATATTACACGCAATACGCTGACTGGAATCTCACAAAGGAAAAAATACAACGCATCATCTGGCCGTATTACGGGCAGTGGTTTACGCTGCTGCTGATGCTGGCCGGGCTGATCCAGGGGATGCGCACACCGCGCTTCCGCTTCACAAACGTGATGATTCTGGCCTTTTCGCTACCCTACTTCTTGGCGGTGGGCGGCTCAACCGTGCGCCCGCTATACTTCTTGCCGATGGCAATCCCGCTTGCTTCGGGGCTGGTGCATCTCTTCCCTGAAAGAATTTCATCGCGAAGGCGCGAAGCACGCGAAGAAAAACAAAATAAAAAATCTTTACGTTCTTCGTGTCTTCGCGATTTTGTATTTATCCTCTTATTTTTATTAGTGATCCAATATGGGTTGTATCTCCAACAGGATGCCAAAATTTATACGGATATTCTTTACCGTGAAGAGCGGTCTGAGAGTATTGCTTTCTACCACGAAGTGGAAGCGCGGTTAACCGAGATGGGGCTTGCCGATGAGCCTTTGGCGATCTACCGTGATCTGACCGCCTACGTGCCGCCCAAACCCAACTACGATGTGCTGATGAAATGGAAGCTGGCAACTTATGACTATATCCATGAGAAACAACCCGATATTTTGTTGCTGGAAATGAATTATGTGTTAGAGTTCACCCAACCTGATGCGATTGAAACCGCAGTTGATCCCGATCAGATGCGCGCCTGGCAAAGATTCTATGGTGATGCCTATGCCGATGAATTGCCCGGTTACAGAATTATTTATCAGAATGAGTATGCGTTGGCGTTACTGCGGGAAGAATAACAGATGTTAATTAAATTCAGCCACCGAGAGCGGAAAAAATCTCGAAAAAGAGTGTGATGAAATGAATAAAACCCTGATTATTGTTATTGTTGTTTTATTGGTGCTATTGTTGTGCGCTTGCCTGTGTCTGGTGGTGATTGGCGGTGCGGCAGTATTTGGACTATATCAGCAAGATGGGAATGTGGATTGGTCAACTGGCCCGGATACGTCCACCCCGGTTGTGCTGCGCCCCACCCTGCAGGCGACTATGCAGCCCGCGGCCCAAACCCCGGATGCAAATTCCACGCCCGATGAGCAGAATCAGCCCCAGGCCGAGTCCGCTGCACCTGATTGGAAACACGAAACCCTGCAAACGCTGGAAGAAGCAGTTGTCCCCGTCAACGATATGCTTGAACTGGCTGAACGCCTTGGCGGGCAGGAAAATGTCCCCCTGACGGTGGCTGCTCCTCCAACGTATCAGGTCGGCGAACAAGATGTGATGTGGCTCACCAATGTGGATACGAATGAAAGTTTTCAGGTTGATGTCACTTTGCAATATGTCACCGAGCATGTCTATTTCTGGATTGAAGATGGGGTAACTTTTGAAGCAGATGAAGTTGCAGCGCTGGTGGAAACCTTCGAGAGAGAGATTTACCCGCGCAATCGTGAATTCTTTGGCAGCGAATGGAGTCCCGGCGTGGATAATGACCCGCATTTGTATATTATTTATGCCAGTGGCTTGGGCTGGGGCCTGGCGGGCTATTTTTCTTCAGCAGATGAGTATCATCCGCTGGCGCATGAATATTCCAACGCACACGAGGCTTTTGTGCTCAACTCCGATAACCTGAACCTTTCGGGCGATTTTACTCTGGGTGTGCTGGCGCACGAATTTCAACACATGATCCACTGGTATCGCGACCGTAATGAATCATCCTGGCTGAATGAGGGTTTTTCAGAGTTGGCTGCCTTTATCAATGGTTATGATGTTGGCGGTTTTGATTACTCCTACACCAGCAACCCCGATCTGCAACTCAACGACTGGCCCAACGATTCCAGCGCTACCGGCCCACACTATGGGGCAGGCTTCCTGTTTGTGGATTATTTCCTCAATCGCTTTGGCGAGGAAGCCACCCAGGCATTGGTGGCGCATCCCGACAACGGCATGAAGAGCGTTGACGCGGTACTGGAAGAATTGGGTATTCGCGATCCACTCACAAATGAGCCGATCAGCGCCGACGATTTTTTTGCCGACTGGGTGCTGGCTTCCTATTTGCAAGATGAAAAGGTGGCCGATGGTCGTTATACTTACGCCAATTATCCCGGCGCGCCTTCAACCTCGGTCACAGAGAGCGTACACACCTGCCCCTCTGAAGTGTTGACGCGCGATGTCAGCCAGTATGGGGTGGATTATTATCGCATTGCTTGCAGCGGGACGTATAATCTGTATTTTGAAGGCAGTGTAGTGGTGGGCGTGTTGCCTGCCGACCCATACTCGGGCGATTATGCTTTCTGGTCGAACAAGGGCGATGAGTCGGATATGACCCTCACGCGCAGTTTCGATTTTAGCAATCACACTGGCCCGCTGACCCTTATGTATCAGACCTGGTACGACATCGAGGCCGATTATGATTATGTATATCTGGAAGCTTCGCTGGATGGCAATCACTGGGAAATTCTAACAACCCCTTCTGGCACGGCGGAAGACCCCTCCGGCAATAGTTATGGCTGGAGCTACAACGGGCTTTCCGGATTGAATGGTGAATGGATTTTGGAAGAAGTGGATATTTCGCAGTTTGCCGGTCAGCAGGTGCAATTAAGATTTGAATATGTGACCGATGCGGCCGTGAATGGGGAGGGTTTTATGCTCGATGAGATTGCCATCCCCGAAGTGGGCTACTCAACCGACCTCGAGGCTGATTCTGGTGGTTGGGAGGCGGCCGGATTTGTGCGTATTCGCAACGAACTTCCCCAAACATTCCGGCTGGCGCTGATTACGGTTGGCGATACGACTCAGGTTGAGATGATTCCACTGGGGACAGATAACGCCGTAGAAATTCCGGTCGAAATTGGCGGCGATGTGGATGAAGTTATCTTTGTGGTTTCAGGAACAACCCGCCACACACGCCAACGGGCAGCCTATCGCTTTGAACTGACACGCTAAATAAAACTCAAAAAAAAGGGAGTGTGCTGCTCGCAGCACACTCCCTTTTTTTGTTATTATGCTGGTTTTCGCAGAGTAGAGAGCTGTTCTTCGAGTTCAGCTCGCCGCGCAGCCGCAGCCGTTTTGACTTCATCCTGAATGCTTTGGGCACGTGCTTGAAGCTGTGTGCGCAATTCATCGCCTGAGGAGGGCGTCAGCAACAAAGTGATCATGCCACCGAGCAATGCCCCAAAGAAAAAGCCGATTAAGAAATTTGTGACCCGCTTCATGATAATCTCCTTTGTGTCAGTTGGTGTCCAAAGAGCCAACTATTATCTTTTTCAGTATTATAATTGACAAATTGGCTGATGGAGGCACAATCTATGCAACATCCATTTGAACAAATCACAGTGAGCCGCCGGCAGCGTGTATTTTGGGTATTGGTTGCGCTGACATTGCTGGTTGAAGCGGTTTTCATGCTGACGGGATCCCCGCTAACGACCGACGCGGCTCCCGCGGGGATTGTATCCTTTGAGTTGGCGGCAACCACCCCAGTGGTAGAAAGCATCCTAGCCAGTTGGGATGCCGTCGCCCGCGAGCGTGCCGCGTTCATCCAGGGGCTGGATTTTCTCTTTATCCCTCTATATGCGGCGGCCATCGGCCTGGGCTGCATCATGGCGGCCGATACGTTCTCCCAAAAAATGGTGAAAGTCGCCGCCCTGGGTCGCTGGTTGGCCTGGGGATTGATTCTGGCTGGCCTGCTGGATGTAGTAGAGAATATTTCCCTGTTGGTGATGCTCTTCGTGGCGCCTGCCCAGCCCTGGGCTTTGATCGCCGCTGCGTGCGCCGTGCCCAAATTCGCGTTGGTGCTGTTGGGTTTGCTTTATGCGCTGCTTGGCGGCGTGACTTACTTATTTCGCAAAATGTGAACCTTTGCACGCTTTGTGATTAGCCCTGTAAAAATATGTCCACTCCCTCAACACGTAAGACATCCCGACAAGCGCCAAAATCTGCCGCGAACAAGATTCTGCTGGCAGGGTTGGCGCTTGTTTTGCTGATATTGATCGGTTTTATTGGCGCTTGGGCGGGGTATCAGCACGGGGCGGTATTGGCCGCCAACGAGGTCATTGCGCCGAATGCGGAGGTAATTGACGAGCAATATCAATTAGGGTTGGAAGATTACCAGGCCGGAAGTTATGAATCGGCGCGTCAGCGTTTGGAATATGTGGTGGCCTTTGCCCCCGAAGATTATCCAGATGCCTGGGAGTATCTCAGCGAAATATTGCAAATTTTGAATACCACCGCAACCCCCACACTTACGCAATTCCCGCCTACGCTGGCGCCAAGCCCTACGATCACCCTCACACCCACGCGCGACCCCAGCGGGGTTGAATCCATCTTCCAGCGCGCCCAATCCCTGCTGGCGGCTGGCGACTGGGATGGCGCCGTAGCGGCATTGATTGCCCTGCGCAACGAAGATCTGACCTATCGCGTTGTTGAAGTGGATGACAGCCTTTTTGCTGCGCTGCGCAATCGCGGCGAGCAGCGCATTTTACAACTCGGCGACCTGGAGGGGGGGCTTTATGATCTTTCGCTGGCAGAAAAAATTGGCCCATTAGATTATCAGGCCACAGTGTACCGCGGCTGGGCCAGATTATATTTAACCGGTTTGGGGTTTTGGCAAGCGTATCCAGAACAAGCGGTTTATTATTTTGGGCAGGTCGCCGCCTCTGTGCCCGGTTTGCGCGATGGAACCGGCTCCAGCGCCGGGTGGCGTTACCGCATGTCGCTGTTGCACTATGGCGCAGAACTAGCCGCCGAGCGACGCTGGTGCGAAGCCCAGAAACAGTACGAATTGGCGTTGCAATTTGGCGGCGCTGATGAAGAGTTACCGCTGACATTGACGCATGTAGCGAATATCTGTTCGCCGCCCACACAGACCATGACTCTGATACCTTCGATTACATTGACGAATACGGTCACACTGACTCCTCTGCCAGGGCCATCGGCGACAGTATCCGGTATGCCGACTGCAACAACAGTAGCCCCAACCCTGACCACTGTGCCCCCACCAACATTGACGACCGTCCCGCCGCCAACCCTGACGACGGTTCCGCCGCCGACGCTGACCACAGTGCCACCCCCAACGCTGACGACGGTTCCACCGCCAACGCTAACCACAGCCCCGCCGCCAACGTTGACGACTATTCCACCCCCAACCCTGACGACGGTTCCGCCGCCAAGCGCTACTCCCTGATCAGGCACTTTGCGCTCTTTGTGCCTTCGTGGTGAAACCTTTTTGGTTCTGGCTTGTCCAGGTTAGGGTATTGAAGTGAATCGAATGCCGAAATTGCACCAACAGCCACCTGCTAAATCTCGCTCTGCCTGCCTCTCCTGGGTGGCCTGGACTATGGCGTTAATTGTGTTGATGTTCGTGACTGGTTTTGTAACCTATTTGGTGAGCCGCGAAATTAGCTACACACAGAATTATCGCACTGCGATCCCTACACTGCCTCGTTTTGAGCCTGTTCTCTCCACCGATGTTATCGAAACGCAAGCGCCCGCTGCTACTACACCTGACCGCCCTACGCCGCTACCCTTACCCAGCCAAATCCTTGAAATTACGCCGACCCTTGTTCCGTGGAATGGCACCGAGCGCGTCACGATTTTATTGATGGGCCTCGACTATCGCGATTGGGCCAATGAGGTTGGTCCCTCCCGCTCGGATACCATGATCCTCCTGACGATGGATCCCGTCGCCAAGACAGCAGGCGTACTTTCGATTCCGCGCGATCTTTGGGCGGCCATCCCCGGGGTTGGACACGCCAAAATCAACACAGCCCACGCTTATGGTGGCCCCGGCTTGTCCGTGCAAACCGTGGAACTGGTCATCGGGGTGCCGATCCACTACTATGCGGTGGTCGACTTCGATGCCTTTATCCGTTTTATCGACGAACTCGGCGGCGTTAAGCTGGATATCCCGGAGCGCATCAAAATTGATCCGCTGGGCGATGATAATACGCGTTACCTGCAGCCCGGTGTGCAGGTTTTGCCAGGCGAGTTGGCATTGGCTTATGCGCGCAACCGTAGCCAGGGTGATGGCGATTTTGCCCGCGCCCGTCGCCAGCAGCAGGTGATTATGGGCATCCGTGACCGTATTCTTGATCTTGAATTGCTGCCCATGCTGATTAGCAAAGCGCCCACCCTGTATACGGAATTGGCCGCGGGGATAAAAACCAATATGCAGTTGGATGAAGTGCTGCGATTGGCCGCGGTGGCTGCACAGGTACCCAGGGAGAATATTCGCCAGGGGGTGATCGATATTAATTACGTGGCATTTGGTTGGTCGCCGAATAATTTGAGTATTCTTGTCCCATACCCGGATCGCATTCGCGTGCTGCGCGATGAAATTTTTGACACATCAGGTTCGCTATCACCTTTGGCCGTAGGCGATCCATTGGATTTGCTCGCCCAGGAGGGTACCTCCATTGCAGTGTGGAATGGCAGTGATGATCCGGGGCTGACCCTGCGCACGGCGAATTATTTGCGTGCGCAGGGTGCAACGGTGGTGGAAACCCGCGAGTTGGATGAACTCTATGCCAACACAACTTTGGTAGACCATGTGGGACGACCCTATACGATGCAATATCTCACCAGTTTATTTGATGTGGACACGCGCCACATTCAGTTCAATTATGAATATGGCAACGCAGTCGATGTGGTTGTGGTGCTGGGTGACGATTGGGCTGCCACAAATAATTTGCCTTGATCGAGAAGTCGTTTGGGGGTATAGTTATGAACACGCCAAGTATGAAACAAGAAGCCGCGGATGCACGCGGATAAACTTATGATTGATCTAACCTTCCCTCTGATTGACCTGCACCGCCACCTGGATGGCAGCATTCGCCTGGAAACGATTTTGGATTTGGGCAGGCAGCATAACCTGCCGCTTCCGGCCTGGGATGTGGATTCCCTGCGCCCGTATGTGCAGGTGATGGAGCCGCAGCCCGGCGTGATGGCCTTCCTCGCCAAATTTGAGTGGATGGTGGGCGTCTTGGCCGATTACGATGCCTGCCGCCGTGTGGCCTACGAAAACGTAGAAGACGCCCGTAACGAAGGCATTAACTATATCGAATTGCGCTTTAGTCCTGTCTTTATGGCCCAACCTCACAATCTCGACCCCGCCGGGGTGGTTGCCGCCGTAGTGGATGGCGCACAGCAAGGTGAGCGTGATTTCGGCGTAAAAACCAACCTGATCGGCATTATCAGCCGCACCTACGGCCCGGAGATGGGCTGGAAAGAACTGGATGCCCTGTTATCCCAAAAAGAGCATCTGACCGCCCTTGATCTGGCGGGTGACGAGGCCAATTACCCTGGCGAGCTTTTTGTGGAGCATTTCAAAAAAGGCCGCCATGCCGGTTGGCAAATAACCGTCCACGCGGGCGAATCGGCTGGCCCAGAAAGCATCTGGCAAGCCATCGAGGGCCTGGGCGCCACGCGCATCGGTCACGCCGTAGCTGCCATGCACGATCCGGTTTTGAGAGAATACATGGGTGAACATCGCATCGGCATCGAGGCCAACCTGACCAGCAATCTGCAAACTACGACCGTTCCCGATCTTGCCAGCCATCCCATGCGCGGCTTCTTAGAGCAGGGCTTGCTAGCAACCCTCAACACGGATGACCCCGGAATCAGTGCCATTGATTTAGCCTACGAATATAAAGTCGCCGCCCCCGCCGCGGGCCTGAGCAAGGCACAAATTCATCAAGCGCAACGCAACGCCCTCGAAATCGCCTTCCTGTCAGAGCATGGGAAGGTGACTCTCAAATCAAAAAAAGTTTAACCACAAAGGCACGAAGACACAAAGATTTTACTTTCAACTTTCAGCCTACTAATTTGCAACACATTTATCGCCTGTACTGATTTTCATCAGCCGGGACGAGACCAGCAAATGAAATATCGTTGTTTAACCGGCCCCTACCCAAAAAGGAGGGTACCATGTCTACAACATCTGTTGATTCCCCCGCGCAACGCAAAAAAATAACCACGCGCAGTTTTGTGCAAAAGAAGCAGCGCAGTGAGCCGATCAGCGTGCTGACGGCTTACGATTACCCCACCGCGCTGGCTCTCGACCGCGTTGGCGTCGATTCGATTCTGGTCGGCGACTCGCTGGGTATGGTCGTTCTGGGTTACGAGAACACTCTCCCGGTGACGATGGATGAGATGCTGCATCACTGCCGCGCCGTGGCCCGTGGCGCACGCTACGCCCTGCTGATTGGCGATATGCCCTTTATGTCGTATCAGGCCGATGTGAATGACGCTGTGCGCAACGCCGGGCGATTTCTGCAAGAAGCCGGGATGGATGCTGTCAAGCTCGAAGGGGGTCGCGAGCGCATTGAAGTGATTCGTGCCATTGTTGGGGCTGGCATCCCCGTGCAAGGGCATTTGGGCCTGACCCCACAGAGCGTGCATCAATTGGGCGGGATGCGTGCCCAGGCGCGCAACGCAGCCGCGGCCCAACGCCTGCTCGAAGACGCCTTGTTGCTGCAAGCTGCGGGCTGCTTCAGCATCGTACTCGAATCCGTGCCCGCTCGCTTGGCCGAATTTGTCTCCCAACGCCTTGAAATCCCGACGATTGGTATCGGTGCCGGGGCAGGCTGCGACGGTCAGGTACTCGTCACGCACGACCTGCTGGGCCTGTTCGAGCGTTTCACGCCGCGTTTCGTCAGGCAATATGCCAACTTCTGCGCACAAATGGAAACCGCCTTCACGGCCTATAAAGCCGATGTCGAAGCTCGCACCTTCCCTGCTGAAGAACACTCCGTCGAGATGTTGGAAGATGAATGGCAGCAATTTCTTAACGAATTTGGCGCATGACGGATAGACGTTTTGACGTGCTAATTATTGGAATCGGCGCCCTCGCCAACCTGTTCGCGGCACGGTTCGTGCTCGCAGGTGCTTCTGTTTCCATGCTGGGCACCTGGCCCGAAGGGATCACCGCTATCAACGGGCGCGGCATCCGTTTGGTGGATTCTGAAGGTGGAGAACAATTTATCCCCGTCACCGCCACGGATAATCCTGCTGAATGCGCCGGAGCGCGATTTGCGCTGGTGCTGGTCAAAGCCTGGCAAACGGAACGGGCGGCGCGTCAACTGGCGCAATGTTTGGCCGACGATGGTATTGCCCTGAGCTTGCAAAACGGCCTGGGGAACCGTGAAGCCTTGATAGACGCGCTCGGTGCAGGCCGCGTGGAGTTAGGTTCCACCACCGCTGGGGCAACCCTGCTCGGGCCGGGTCATGTGCGTCCCGGCGGGGAGGGAGTTATCTCGCTAGGGGCGAATCCTGCCCTTGGGCCGCTGATCCAATTTTTTGAGCAGGCCAACTTTCCCACACAAATCGTTCCCGATGTGGATGCGCTGATTTGGGGCAAACTGGCCGTCAACGCGGCCATCAACCCACTGACCGCCCTGCTGGGCGCCTCCAACGGCGAGTTATTGAATCGCCCTGAAGCGCGTCAATTAATGTTCGCTGCCGCCCGCGAAGTGGCTGCCGTGGCCGCCGCCCGCGGTGTGGCGCTGCCCTTTGATGACCCCGCCGCGGTGGCCGAAGATGTGGCCCGCCGCACGGCGCAGAACCGATCATCGATGCTGCAAGATGTGGCCCGCGGCGCGCCAACCGAAATTGACGCCATCTGTGGTGCCGTGGTGCGGGCTGGTGAAAAATTTGGTATCCCTACACCTGTAAATCATACCCTGTGGCTGCTTGTAAAAGCATTGATTGGGGATGGAAGACCGATGGCTGAGAAACCTGACCACAGAGGCACAGAGTCCATGGAGTTTCCTCAGTGAACCCACACACCCCTGTTTTCGGGCTTTCTTTTGCGAAAGTGCGTAAATCCTGACTAAAACTTGAAACCAAACTATGAAAACTGTAACTACTATCTCTGAACTGCGCGCCGAACGCGCAAAACTCACTGGCCCCGTAGGTTTCGTGCCCACGATGGGCTATTTGCATGCAGGCCATCTCTCGCTGGCGCGCCGTGCCCGCGAAGAATGTGCCTCGGTTGTGGCAAGCATTTTTGTCAATCCCACACAGTTTGCCCCCACTGAAGATTTGGCTTCGTACCCGCGCGATCTGGCACGCGATTCGCATTTGCTCGAAGATACGGGTGTAGACTTGTTATGGACGCCAACGCCCGAAGTGATGTACCCTGAAGGCTTTCAGACCTGGGTGACAGTAGATGAAGTGACCAAAGTGCTGGAAGGCGCCAGCCGCCCGACGCATTTTCGCGGCGTGACTACGGTTGTGGCGAAACTCTTCAATGGGGTGCAGCCACAGCGGGCTTATTTTGGTCAAAAAGATGCCCAGCAGGCGGTCGTGATTCGGCGCATGGTGCAAGATTTGAATTTCCCCATCGAGATTGTCGTCTGCCCGATTGTGCGTGAACCCGATGGGCTGGCGCTCTCCAGCCGCAACACCTATCTTGACTCGGCTCAACGCCAGGCGGCCACGGTGCTTTCGCGCTCGCTGAACGCTGCTAAAGACGCTTTCCACGCCGGGCAGCACGACGCCGACAAGTTGCGCGCCCTCGTCACCGAGATTGTCAACGCCGAGCCACTGGCCGATCTGGAATATATTTCCTGCGCGCATCCTGATACCTTGCAAGAACACAAAGGCAAAGTTGACCGTGTGCTGTTCTCGATGGCCGTGCGGGTTGGGCGGACGAGACTTATTGATAATCTCATCGTTTAAGGTTGAAAACTGAAGGTTGGTGTGTTGCACAAGTAACCTTCAACTTGTAGCCTTTATTGATTTTCCTCGCATACCACAACATCCCCCAGACTATCGTTGGCGTTTAGCGTCATCCCGAAGTAGGGCGAAGGATCGAGGGTGTTTTGGATTTTGAGTTCGTTGCGGAAGCGCCCTTGTCCGTCATCCAGTACAATCGAAAAGTGCAAATGCACGCCCGTTGGGTTATTAGGGTCGCCAGAGTAGTTGCCCTGGTAGCCTAGCAGAGTCCCGGATTCAACCCATAGCTCAGATGTGCCCGGCGGGAAATCGGATTCGATATACGTAAATCCTCCGCTGTCGGCAAGATGGGTGTAATAGGCCCAGATTTGGCGGGATGGTTTCAGCGGGTCGCTGGGGATGCGGATGATGAGTGACGACTTCCACTCTGGCAGGCGCGTCAGATAGCCGGAATAGGCCGCATAGACCGGCGTGACGCCCGGCTCCTGCCCGCCGAAGATGTCCAATCCTTGATGCCGGTGGCCGGGCCGGAAGGAATCGTCCCACAGAAAGCCGATATAGCCGTCCGTGGGGAAGGCAAAGGGCGCCGCGCCGCAGCGTTGCCCGGCGTCTATGGACCATTCGGAATAAGCGCCAGAGTTGCGTAACCAGTCCCACAGGCGTGTGGAGCGCTGTCCGCTGCGTTGATACCACTGAAAGAGCAGGTAGCCTAAAACAATCGCAGCGACAAAGGCGAAAGATAGAAATATTCGTAGCAGGGGGTGTAAAGTTTGTTTACGATTCATAATAAGTTTCAAAGAAACCGTGGATAAACACAGAGAAACGCGGATAGAGAAAATCAGCGTTTATTTGTGTCTATCTGCGGTTATTTTTTTATCCAGGTAAGTCGTGCAGATTTAAAATTGTAGCATCGCTGACGCGGACAATATCTTGGGAATTATCCAGGCGCAGCATGGCGTTGTGTTCCCCGCCACCGGCGTAGATGAGCGCGTGCTCCAGCACACGCGGGTCGATGACTGTTCTGAGGGGCTGGGGATGCCCAAAGGGGGGCACTGTCCCAACGGGGTAGCCTGTCATTTGTAGCACCGTCTTCGGGTCAGCCAATTTTACTTTTTTGCGTCCCACCCCAAAAGCCGACGCGAGCGCCCGTTGCTCAATCAGGCTTGTTCCACAGGTGATCGCCAATACTGTCCCCTCGGGCAAGGTAAATAGCACAGATTTTGCAATCCGGTTGGGCTGTGTGTTTAATGCCATCGCCGCAGCCTCCACCGTCGGGGTTGGTGCATCCAAAAAGAGAATCTCCCCAGTGATGGTATTTTTCCCCATAAACTTAAGCAGGTCATTCGGCGTCAGCATGGGAAGTATCCTTGCGGTAGTTGCGTAAGTTTTCGATGCTATCTTCTTTATGTTCGGCAATGAGCAGATTCATATGTCCGTGAGTGATCTTTTGCAGCGTTTCCCCGGCAGCCTGACCGTAGGGTGAGGCCAGCGCACGATGTAGCGCTTCTGGAGTCTCAAAGAATAACTCGTGGATCATGGTAATCTCTGAATCGCCATATAATGGAGTTTGAATTCGTACCGTGGCTTCGCGCAGCAGTCCGGGCATGGATTCAGCATTGTGCAAGAATTGAGGCCATTCATCACCGAAAGTGGGCGAGTTGGCTACCGGACCGATGAGAATAATCAGTTTATACATAGGCTACCTCTGACCTGCTATTATACCCGCTCGCCGCGTCCGGCGCGATTGTGATACTATTGCGTGAGTGAATATCTAAAAACAAATGGGTTCAATCTGAAGATACTTTGAGCAGTAGCCTTATTTAGAGAAGATTGAACCAATTTTTGGAGCGAAACGGAGCAAAAAATGTCCTTTCTCGAATCAACATTCATCCAATCCCTGCTCGAAACTCCCATGCTTTCGCGCATTCGCCGTAATCACGGCCTGGAGCACGCTACCCTACACGTGCTGGCGAAAAAATATCCCCAGAAAGCAATGGGCGGACATTCTAACCCCGCCGGATTTGTGTTAATAGGCGATTTATCTCTCGAAGATATTCATGCCGCTTCCGAAGAAGCCCTGGCGCGCATGAAAGCCGGTGAGCATCATCTGGCGGTGCATCCGGGCTGCGGCACCAATTTTGCCACGGCTGGCATTATGGCTGGCATGGCGGGTATGTTGGGGATGTGGGGCGCAGGCCCGCGCAAACGAGATAAGTTTGAACGCCTGCCATTTGTAGCGACATTGGCAACACTGGCTCTTATGTTCGCCCAACCGCTGGGCATGCGATTGCAAAAATATGTCACAACATCGGGTGTTCCTGGCAATTTGGAAATCGTTGCAATCGACTGTGTCAACCGCGGGCGACTGACGGCGCACCGCATCACTACCCGGGGATAAATATATGGCTGCAAAACCGGTAATCTATCTTCTGCACGGCGACGATGAATTTGCCATCGCCCAATTTGTCGCTGAAATGGAGCGCAAGCTGGGCGACCCTGCCACTGCGCAGATGAATACCATTCGGCTGGAGAAAGGTAAGCTGGCGCTGGATGAACTGATTATGGCTGTTCAGTCATTGCCTTTTCTGGCTGAACGCCGCCTGGTGATTGTGTATGAACCATTAAGCAGTTTGAAAAGTGCGGCAATGCGCGAGCGTTTCCAGCAGATTTTGACAAATATACCCCCAACAACAGCCCTGGCATTGGTGATTTCCAGGCCATTGCAATCTTATCAGGATAAAAAGAAAAATAAGCTGCACTGGTTACAAAAGTGGGCCGCCGATCGGGGGGGGCGCGTGTACGAAAAAGTATTTCTGACGGCCCGCGGCCCGGAGTTGGTGCGTTGGCTGCAAAAATATACCAAATCCGAGGGAGGGGAACTTACGCCCGAAGGAGCCGCAGTACTTGCCAGCCTGATTGGCGAAGACCCGCGTATTGCTGTTCAGGAGATCAACAAGCTGTTGGCCTATGTCAATTACAACCGCCCCATCGAACCCGATGATGTGGAGTATTTGGTGGCTCCGGTGGGTAGTAGCGATGTTTTTGCCATGGTGGATGCGCTCGGTAATCGTCAGGGGCGGCAAGCGTTGCGGATGTTGCACCAGCTTTTCGAAGAAGATGCCCCCTTGCGTTTGATGGGTATGGTCGTGCGCCAGTTTCGGCTGCTCATTCAAACGCGCGAATTGCTCGATGCAGGTTATCGTCAGGATGATATTGCCCGCGAATTAAAAACACACCGTTTTGTAATTGGCAAAATTATCAATCAGGCACGTAATTTTTCCCAGTCAGCGTTGGAGACGATTTATCGTGAATTGCTGGCAATTGACCAGGCGATAAAAATCGGTCAGATGGATGGCGATATTGCCCTGGATACATTTATTGCACGGCTGGCGACATAAGACCCCTATTTTTGGGATATTTTTCACCGTGTTGCGTAAGCTCTATGTTTGTTAAATCAAAAACCCTGCCGGATATGAGAGCCTGTGAGGAGGAAACCCGGCAGGGCTTTTGTCAAAATGGTGGGCTTGGGCAAATTATTGCGAATAGATACCCAGCCAAAAATGATTCGGCAGCAGCGATTGGGATGTGCGCAATTCGATTACGGCGGCTTTGCGCTGTTTTTCGCTGACCGGAATCATCGAGGGGTGCACAAAACAAATATTTGGAGATTGCCCGTATTTTCTTTGATAATACGCGGCTGCCCGCTCTACTTTTGTATTTAGTTCAGAATTCTTATCGTTATCAAACCAGAGCATTCCAATGTCCATTTTAGCCTCCATCAGGTAAGTTCTGTAGTTCAACCCTGAGGGTATACGGTCCCGATTTTTGTGAGAATTGTTTTCGTATGTCGAGGCGATACGCCGTAATAACGATTGGGGGCAACCCTCAGGGTGAATGAACTTATGCTCTAATTATAGATCAAATGTTCTAGTTTTGCAAGGGCAGTTTCTTAAATTTTTCCCCAGAAACTGATGCTTTCGATGCGATATGTCTGTGGAGAGCGGTCAAAGGGGGTGATCTGTTGCAATTGGTATCCCCCGGTAGTGAGACGCTTGGCATCACGCGCCAGTGTGGCCGGGTCGGATGAGACATAGGCCAGCACATCCGGCCCCAGGGCCAGGATCGCATCCAGAGTTTGGCGCGCCAACCCCGAGCGGGGCGGGTCTACCAGGATGATCCCTGGGCCTGGATCAAGCTCCGGGAGCACGGTTTCCACCGGGGCTTCGTATAGTTCTACGTGGTCGTATTCATCCAGGTTAATTTCAAAATCTTCACAGGCGCTGGAAGAATTATCAATGCCAATTAGCCTGCCAACGTGCGGAGCGAGAAAGGCGCTAAACAGGCCAGTGCCGCAGTAGGCATCGATGAGTGTGGTATGGGGCGTGAGCGGTAAATTCTCGATCAGGTGTGCGACCATTTTTTCGGTTATGTGGGTATTGGTATGGCAGTATGACTCCGCAGAAACGCGCAACAGGCGCTGTTGAACTTCGATGATAATATGATCGTCTCCGGCCAGAACCAGCAGGCCCCCTGGCCCGATGTGCACCACAGAGAGCGGCAAATCGAGTTCGAGTTCAATGGGTTGCGGATCGCTGCTTTGAAGGATCAACTGGTCGTCGTTGAGGCCGCCGCGCAGGATGATGCGATCCAGCCCGGGGATCGATTCCATATCGAGCAAAGGCCAGATTTCGTTGATAGTCTCTGTGGGCAGGTGGCACTCACGAATGGGGAGCGTAGCGCTTGATCCGCTGACCAGATAGCCGGGTTGCCCCTCGGGGGAGATGTGAAATTGAATCTGGTTGCGGTAATTCCAGGGGGGTGAAGTTATTATGGGGCGGATTGGCGGGTCGCTGAATTTTCCGATGCGCTCGAGTTGGTCGCGCAAAACATCGATTTTAATCTGTAATTGGATTTCGTAGGGAATATGCTGGTAATGGCAGCCACCGCAGGCCACAGCTTTCGTTTCGGCAGGCGGGTGCGCATGTGGGCAGCGCGGTTGGATGCGCTCTGGCGCTGAATGGATGACTTTTATAAGTTCGCCGCGGGCATAACGGGGTTTGTCTTCTGTCAGACGGATGTCAACGGTTTCGCCGGGTAAGGTATAGGGCACGAAGACGGCGCGCTTATCCGATAAGCGCGCTAAACATTCGCCGCCGTAGACGTGTTGTTCAAGTGTAACAGTTTCAGTGGGCATGTTTTATATTGATGAGACCTCGAAAAAAATAAGGGTGGCTAAGGGGCTTTGCCCCTCAGCCACCCTTATTTTTTTCGTTATTCTATGCCTGAGTGGGGAGCGTAAACCAGAAGGTGCTGCCTGACCCAAGTTGACTATAGAAGCCAATTTTCCCGTGCATAATTTCCACAAGACGTTGGGTTACACTTAGCCCCAACCCCCAGCCGATTTGTTCGCGTACTTCTGGCGATTCTGAGCGGAAGAATTGCGTAAAAAGTTTTGCCTGATCTTCTTCGCTGATACCTAAACCCGTATCCTGAATTTCTATGCGTACCCGTTCGTCCTGCGCTTTGGCGTTGATGGTGATTTCCCCGCCCTCGGGCGTGTATTTCCAGGCATTGCTGACTAAATTAGTGAGAATCTGTATCAAGCGGCTGGGGTCGGCGTACACTTGTGGCAGATCGTCGGGAATATGGGTGTGTAGTTTGTGTCTCTTTTCGGCCAGTTTATGGCTCAGGCTGGTCAGCGTTTCGGCCATGCGTTCGCGCAGTTCAAAATGTGAGAAATCCAGATGAATTTTGCCGCGCTCAATGCGTGAAATATCTGAAAGATCTGAAATCAGCGTAGACATGCGCTCGACGTTATTACTGATGACATTCAAAAAGTTGAGTTGTTGTTCATTGATTTCGCCGACAACGCCCTGCCGAACCAGATCGTTATAGCCTTTGATCGAAGTCAGCGGAATGCGCAATTCGTGCGTCACAATGGAGATAAATTGCGATTTGGCTTCGTTAGCATATTCTACGGCCTGATATAGGCGCGCATTTTCCACGGCAACGGCCGCGCGGCCAGCCAGACGCTGAATGAATTCCTGTGAAGCATGGGTAAATCCCTGGGGATGGATGATGGCTAGCGCGCCGATGATTTTTCCGGCGTGGATCAGCGGGACGACAAATTGAGCGGGTTGCCCGTCTTGGGGGTGAATCTGTATGGGGGCAGGATTTTCCCTCAGGGTGGCTAACAACTCCCGGTTTTTGGTATTGCCCGTTTCATCATGTGGCGCAGAAATCAGGCTCAGGGTTTCAGAATCATCCCCACACAGGGCTGCCCATCCGCTTTGCGCGCCGCTTTCCTTCACAGCCCAATGACGAGCAATTTCCAGCACGCGTTCAACATCTAAACGGGCATTGAGTTGCTGGTCAATATGGCTGAGGGTTTCAAGTTCAGCCACGCGTGCGGCCAGCGCCTGATCGGTTTGGGTGTAGAGCTGGGCGTTTTCAATGGCAATAGCCGCTTGCCCGGCGAAGGTGCTGAGCAAGTCGAGATCGTCTGGGCCAAAGATGCCCGATTGAGCGCGATTATCGACATAGATCACACCGATAACGCGGTTGCGGGCGCGCAGCGGCTCGCAGAGAATAGAGCGCAGCGCATAGAAAATGACCGAATTCTGCTGTGCAAAACGCGGATCATCCTGCGCGTCGGTGGTGATAATACCTTCGCCGCTATCAATGACCGACTGGATAACAGTGCGGCTGGTTTGCAATTTGCCTTTTTCCAGGGTTTCTTGTTGAATATTGCGAGCCGCGCGGATGTCGAGTTCGTCATTTTCGGGGTTCACCAGTGTGATAAAGCCGCGCTCTGCTCCGGTGAGCTGGATAACTGCATCCATCACCTGCGTGAGAACTTCATCGAGATTGAGGGAGGCCCCCAGGCTTTGCGAGACGCGATACAGCGCCGCCAGCCGTCCCTGATCGGATTCAAGCTGGTGTGATTGGGCGAATTGCCCTAACTGTTTTTTTGCATTGTGCAACGCAGAACGGGTTTGAATCGGCAGGGTTTGTTTTTCGAGATGATCCAGTGCGTCCTGAAGTTCTTTGAGCGTGTCAGTCTGAAGGTTTATTTTCATATTCGATCCGGTTTCATTGCGAGCACGGTTTAGCGAGCGCGGTTTAACGGAGGGCCATTATACAGTATTTGTGACTGTTCAGCCTCGAACAGAAAGAACCCAGAAAGAGGCCGAAAAAAGGTGGGGGCGTCGCCCCCACCTTTTTTCGGAATTCTCGCTGCGAAGGCGTTTAGCCTGAGCAATTACCAGTATTTTGGCGCTGAGAATTTTCCCGCGAGCTGGATAGCTCTACAAATATTCACTATTCAACTCTTGGGCGCAGCGCACAAAATCGAGCACTACGGGCACATTGCGCATCATATAGCTCATACTGCCTTGCACGCGCAATTTTCGGGTAATCATGGCTTGCATAGGGTCAAGCTGGTTATCCAGAATGCGGGTGAAGTTGTCATACGGGGCGCTAAGGATATAAGCCGGGTTGAGTTCGGTGTCTTTGGCGGGATCAACGACAAAGACCGCGCGGCAAGTTCCATGCCAGAGGTCAATATATAGCTGCAGCGATTCAGCGAATCCGCCACCGGGTTCGATATTGAACATAATATCGCCTTCCCAATTTCGTGCGACGCGGGCGTATTTTTCATCGCTATTCAGTTTTGCTTTGAGCGCTTCCAGCCATTCGGCGCTGGGGAAGATATTGGCCATTTGGATACCTCGCTTGGTTAGCTTGTCAGATCGATGTGAAATTTCGCGTCATATATTTTCAACTGCAGAAATCTTGCTCAAGTTCTTTCTCCTGGTAAAATGTCTCACCAATCACTAGCGGCAGCAGCGGAATCACCCAGGCCATATAGTGGCGGAATAATACCGAGTGAAAGTCCACAAAAATTAGCATGATGAGCAAGCCTGCCGCAAAGGGGCGCAGTTTTCTTTTCCAGGCCAGTACATAAATGAGCAGCACCATCGTCAGCAGAGGGATTTTAGCCGGTAAACCTACCCAACCCATCAGCGCATCCAGTGAGAGTACGCCCATGTGGGTTTCGGGGAAGCGCGTGAGCGAAATTAGCAGCGATTTTATAAATCCAAGCGGGCTGGGTGCGAATAGTGGCAGCGATGCCAGAAAGGGGACACTGGCAATCGCCAGGCCGGCGATAACGACATTTTTTATGCGCTGTTCGGAGGCTTCATGCCAGGCCCAGATCAGGAAAATGGGCAAAAAGAAAATGGCATTGTGTTTTACGCCCAGCGATATGCCAAAGAGAATATAGGCAGTAATTTTATGCCGCGGATACAGAATCAGCGCCAGCAGGAAGAAGAAAATCGGAATGAAGTTGAAATGATAAATCATTGTGACGTGCAATGTCCAACGATTGAAAAGCCAAAACAAAGCCCCAAAAACGGCCAGCGTGGTGCTGTTGAAACGATGATGTCCCAGGTGAAAGAGAGTATACGCAATTAGCAGGTTGACTCCCAGGAAAATTCCTCGCCAAATATTGAGCCATTGATCCAGCTCTTGCAACCCGGCGCGGTGTGTCAGCCATGAGCCATAATAGATGAGAGGCAAATAGGTAGGCAGTTCGCTATTCCAGCGGGTTTGGGTCAGGTCTTCGGCGCGTGCATAGGGATTATTCCCTTGCAGCAGATTCAAGCCCTCTTTATAGACCAAAAAAATATCTTGTTCTTCAATATCAAACTCGAGATTATCAACGGGAGAGTAATAGGCGCTCGCCGGACGCTTAGGATTGCCCAAGTTGTTATGAACGACAAAACCGACGCTCAGAATAGCGAGCAACAGCATGATCGCCAAGCCATGTTTTTTGAGGTATGCAATCCAGGCGGCTGGCTCTTGCTGACGCAAGAAAACCAGAATTTGCAACGAGAAACTTCCTGCCCAAAATACCAGCGGCGCGAGGCGCAGCAAATACCCTTGTGTGTGCAAATTGGTTGTGGCGAGCGCAGTATAGATTATATAGCCGCTGCCGAAGGTTCCGATGAGTGACAAAAAGAAGATATTCGTGCGGTTACCATCTTCACGGAGCAGCGCAGCCATCTTTTGGGTGGATTGCTGGTTCCACTCGGAGTTTTTATTTGCCTTCAAGGTGAAGAACACGGTGACAGCCAGGGGGAGCAACACGGCGGCAATCAGCATTAGCCGTGTTCCAGTCATCCCGCCCTCGCTGGGGATCAGTAATAACCAGATGAACGCTACGACCCCTTCGATGAGCGCCGCGTGCAAAAATGTACGTAGAGAAAAATGATTTTTCATAACATATTTTCTGCGCAATACAGACATAAATCTTGCAAAGGGCATTCTGCGCACAAGGGTTTACGCGCTTTGCAGATTTCGCGTCCCAAACGGATGATATTAAGATGCACCGTGTAATACGTTTCCGGGGGGAATTGTGCCGCCAGATGATCGTGGGCCTTATCGGCGTTCATTTTTTTTGGGCGCAACCCCAGGCGGCCCGAAAGCCGGTAAACATGCGTATCCACCGGGAAGGCTGGCTTGCCGAGTGAAAACAGTAATACTATCGAGGCTGTTTTTGGGCCAACGCCCTTGAACTGTACCAGCCAATCCAGCGCTTTTTCTGGGGAATAGTCTTTAAGAAAATCCAAACTTAATTCGCCGCGCATTTGGGTGATTTCGCGGAGCACATTTTGGATGCGCGGTCCCTTTTGATTGGCTAATCCAGCCGGGCGGATGGCTTCGATCACTTCGCTTTCTTTGGCATCGCGTACAACCTCCCAGGTGGGAAAGCGCGCGCGCAGCGCATCGAAGGCTTTGTCGCGGTTGTTATCATTGGTACTTTGCGAGAGTATCGTCGAGATGAGTTCATCTAGCGCTGGCAGCGGGTTGCGCCAGACGGGTTGCCCGTATTTTTTGAGCAATCGTTCGTGAATTTGAAGGGCTTTGTTCATAATATTGAGAAAACCGGGCGTGCGGAGCCGACATGAATTTTGCGCCAGTTATATAGATCAAAGCTGGGGCCAAATTCCGCCAATGGTGCCAATTCGTCGGCAGAGATTGCTCCAAGCTGGCGCAGGATTTCCAGCGATACTGCCGGACGGGCGCGCCCCTTCAGGTCGCCATCGCTGATTTTTAGGGCAATCCCTATCCCCGGCGAGCCGGGCTGGATAGCGCCGGGCAGGATGCCAATACATTGATAGCCCTCCGCGCCTCCCTTAACGATCAATTTACCGCCGGTGACTTCCATCAGACGCGTGTCAAAACGCCCTGGGCCGGAGATCATTTCTGGGTAGTGGGTCATGGCCTGGGTGATAATTTGGCAGGCCCGTGCACGCGCCGGTGGGAGATCATGCGGATCGCAGAGCCGCGCGAACCCCAGGGCGGCGTTCTTCAGGGGGATGGCAAAATTTGGGGCAGAACAACCATCGGTTCCCAGGATCACCTGCGAGGGAGTCACGTCGCACATCTCACAGAAGGTCTGTAAAATTCGCTTTTGGATGGGATGATCGCGGTTAAGATAGTCATCCAACGGCAAATCCCAAAAACGTGCCTGAGCCAACATGCCGGTGTGTTTGCCAGAGCAATTATGGCGGTTTGAGGTGGGGGTTTCATTTTTGCGGATGAGCGTGCGGCGAGTTTCCCCGTCCATAGGGGGATGTGTGCCACACAGGAGATTGGCTTCGCTGGCGCTGATTTTGGCCTGGATGCCCTGCACGGTGGCGGCGTGCGCGTCGGTTCCGGCGTGAGAGGCGCACGTGATGGCGATTTCTTGCTCGGTGAGTTTCCAGTGAATATGGGCCTGGTTCTCGATGAGGGGCAGCGCTTGAAACGGCTTGGCCGAAGAACGCAGAAACGTGGTTGTGTTGGGGTCGCCTTGTGCGGCAAGCAAATTGCCGTGGCTATCTACAACTGCAAACGCGCCGAAGTGGAATGACTCGGCGATTGGCCCGCGAATGAGTTCCAGGAGGGGTTGGTAGTTTTGTGAGACTTCCATGGTCGGATTAATCTTCGGCTTCGAAGAGGGTGCTATCGTGTAGATAATTGCGGGCAAAATATTCCTGCAGGCCGTGGAGAAGCCGCTGGCTGTAAAACTCATCCAGTTGGGCAGGATAGTTGATTTTTTCCAGCAGCGCTGGCACCATTTTTTCGATTTCTTCGGCGGGATATTTGCGTTTGTTGGCAGTATCCAAACGTCCGCTAATGGATTTTAGAAATTTGCGATGTTCTCGGACATCTTCCACACTTACAAAGCCGCTGCGCCCGCTGATAATGGTATAGTCTGCAAAGGTGCGGGAAGCCAGCAAATTGAGTGTTTCGTGCCAGGCATCCAGATTGGCGTTGGCGATAAAGGGCGGCTGATCGTTGCAAACAGCATCGCCAATAAATACAATTTTATGTTCGGGAATATGTACCCAGCTTGCCCCAGATGTAGGCCCGGGATGCGATTCGATGTGGATTTCAGGTCCACCCCAGTGTAAAGAGAGTGCTGTGCTGAAGGTGATATTAGGACGCTCCCAACGTGTGCCGCTAACTTCGGGGTGATGCTCCCATTCTGCGCCGGTTTTTATATTTTGTCCTTTAAAAATGGTTGTCCTTTGACCGAAAGCTTTTGCAGTGTCTGCGTGGGCGATGATCGGGTATTCAATCGCCCGGTTGCCCAAAGTGCGATCAGCATGAATATCTAATATGACAATCATACGATGTGCGCCGCGGCTTTGGGTGAGCAGGGCAGCTTTCCAAGTGCGGGCATCATCTGCGCGTAACGGTGTATCGATCAGTAGTGTGCCGCCGGGGAATAAAATAGCTCCAAGTACCACGCCAGAATAAGAGTCTTCGTAGTAGATATTCTCTGCGAGAGCTTTCATAGCAGTTCCTTATGTTTCATTGGCGATGGGGAGTGTGAATGCAAAACGCGCCCCACCTTGATTGGTTACATCTACCCAGATACGCCCACCATGGCCTTCAACAGCCAGTTTACAATAGGCCAACCCCAAACCAATGCCTTTTGGGCCGCCTTTGCCATGCAGACGGGTATATTTATCAAATATGGTGGCTCTTTTTTCACTTGGAATGCCCGGGCCGGTATCTTCAACCCAGAAACATAGTTCGTGTCCGGCTTTGGCAGCGCCAACGGTGATATGGCTTTCTGGGGGAGTATATTTTACAGCATTTTCCATCAGGTTGATCAACACCCGCTGGATCATATTCTCGTCAACTTCTGCCACGGGGGTGTTTTCTTGAATGCGGACGAAGATTTGCTGCTCTTTATTATGCGCAATTGGCTCAACCGCCTCAACCGCAGCCTGGATGATGCTGCTAGGATGTGTCGGGTTTGTGTTGGTTACCGCTTGCCCAGATTCGAGACGATTGAAATCCAACAGGGAGTTGGTGAGGCGTTCAATCCGTTTTGTGGAGCGTACAGCGATGTTGAATAGTGAATGAATGGTAGGGTCTTCATCGAAAGACTGGATGCTGTCTAATACATCCAGGCTCGAAACGACATTAGCCAAGGGGGAGCGCAAATCGTGGTAGACCATCGAGATGAGGTCATCGCGCAATTGGTCGAGTTCTTTGCGTTCGGTAATATCACGAAATGTCCATTGCAGGTGCTCTTCCCCAGCGATGTGGACAATGTGGACATGCACTTGAATGGGGATCAAGCGTTCGTCGCTGGCTTGAAGTTCGGATTCATACGAAAATGTTTCTTCTTGGGTTATTTTTTCGAGTTTTTCGCCTACGACTTCGATATCGATTGTATGACAGCATTGAACATCGTTATTGATTAATTCTTCTTTTGTGTAACACGAATAGAGAATTGCCTGGTCGTTGACCTCGGTGATGATGCCATCGCGATTGGTGATGATAATTGCATCAATGCTACTATTATAGAGGTCACGATAGCGGAGATGTGCGGATTGAAGTTCTTCAAAGAGTTGCGCGTGGCGGATGGCTGTCCCGGCGAGGCTGCCGATACCACTGATAAAGGTCAGGGCTTCTGGGGCGAAGCTTCCCTCGAGAGGGTTGGCGGCCTGGAGTACGCCGATCAACTCAACTTCGGAGATGATCGGGGCACAGATCACTGCCCGGAGTGTGGATTCGGCATTTTCATCGACTAAGTGCGCAAAGCGAGGGTCTGCTGCAACATCGGAGACAATGATTCCCTGTTGGCTTTGAGCCACCCAGCCGGTAATTTCTTCCCCAAATTTTACTTTTTTGCCAACAATTTTGGTATTCGGTTGAGTGGTGGCCCGAAATACCAGCGCATTATCTTCCGGGGCTACCAATGCCAGTGAGACTACTTCGACATTGAGCGCCTGATGGATTTGATTGAGAATATCGTGCAGTACACTGTCGAGGTTGAGCGAGGCGGTGATGCTTGCCGCACTATTGGCAAGCGCGCCCATGACCAATACTTGTTGCTGGCTGGATGCGTACAGGCGGGCGTTCAGAATAGCGATTGCTGTCTGATCGGCGATGGCTTGTACCAGGTTGAGGTGATCGTTGGTGAAGAAAAACGGCACAGGATGTGAGAGTGTGATCACGCCAACGAGTTGATCGCGGGCAATGATAGGTACGCTGACAACCGATTTAGCTTTGCTATTTTTCTGGGCGGGGTGGCTGCTTTTGATCCAGCGTTCATCTTTCTTGGTATTTAAAATCAGGGCCGGCTTTCGATTTTTTACGACCCAACCGGCTAATCCCTGTGTGAGCAAGGCTTTGATACTGGTTGGCGTGTGTTCTAGTAATTCATCCGCGTAGATGATAGCCGCGTCGAGTGGTTGTTCATCTTCATCAATGACGATGATGCTGCTGCTGACTGCCCCGATTGTGCGCATGGATAGCCCCAATACGCGCTGCAATACTGTCGAAAGATCAAGCGTTGATGCGATCTCGCGGCTGATGTGGTATAGCAGTTCCAGCGACTCTTGCGTGGATGAGAAATCGTTTTTCTGGGATATTGTCATGGGGCAAATTACTTTCTGGGCCAAGTATAGCATAGCGCAGTATCTCGCCGCAATTTAATGAGTACTTTCGCTGCCGCACCACACCCCCCTATTCATCATCGTTTTACGGAAGTCCTAAAAACTCAAAGGTGTGCCGCGAGCATTTTATCGCGGCACACCTTTGAGTTTTTCGTTGCGTAGTGTGTGGAGGCTTTTAATTTTAGAGGTCTTCGGGATCGAGAATATAGACCTGGACATTGCGCGAAATATCTGAAAGCCGCCCAATTTTCACACGGATTGCCTTGCCATTGGGATAACCACCATAGATCAATGTCGCGCCGAAATCGGTCTGTTTGCCAAGTTCTTCGATTTCGATCAATCCCAGTGTGGGGAAGGTATCTCGATAAAACTGAGCGCATTCTTCAATACTCAAGGATGTGACAAAATCCATGCGGTTGGCATCTTCCATCGAAACCGTGCCATCCTCAGGCACCGGAATCCCATCGAGGAAGGTTTTTACATCCGTTGTTACACCAGCCATAGCGGCCTGGAAAATGCCGCCAGGTGTTTCAGCATCAAGTTGGGCTGCGGGAGCGGCTTCTGCTGCGGGCGCTTCGGCGGGCGCAGCTTCTTCGGCTGCGGGTTGTTCAGCAACAGGTGCTTCTGCGCCAGGTGAACCACAGGCGGTCAAGACCAATGCCAGACTAACGACAATCAAGGTAACCCAATAATTTTTTTTCATACGTTCCTCCGGGAAAATGGGATGGGCGGCTTTGGGATAAATACTTACCGCACAAGATTATGACTCAACCCGCAATATCGGCCATCACGAAGATGGCTGTTTAGAATGCAGTTTTGGAAAAGTGATGAACGCTACAAAAATGGCGTTGTGTTGATGGGGGAAGAGTTTTTCAAAAACCAATTTTCACATTATAACCGCTAAAAATCAGTTCCGATGCGATTTTATGCAATTTTTGGCAAATCGAGCATAAATACTTCGATCGTCAGACGGGTGTTGGTATTTTGTTCCAATCTCAAAAAAGTCTGGTTAAAGAGTTGCAGCATAAATTGTGCCGTTTCTGGTTGAATATTTGCAGCAATATGAGCAATTTCGCTTTCCCGGTCGATATTGGTGTGCGGCGCACTGGCCCGGCTAACGTGCAGGAGAATATCGCGCCACAGCGACATCCAGATGGTGAGAGTTTCTTTGAGTACAGTTTTATCTCCGGCCAGTTGCTCTGCATAGCGGAAGCGCTCCACGCGTGAGGCAGAGAGTAAGCGTTGGTGATCGTCCAGCCATTGTTGGCGACTCGCCAGGATATCGGGGTTATTGTGCAGGTTCAGGGCATGGCCTGGCCGCCCATTGGAAATATGTGCCAGCAGGCGCGCCTGTTCGATGGGCAGCGCCCATTTTTGATGTAACCCCTCACTGACCGCACCCAACGCCAGAGGGCGCAGACGAATGGTCTCGCAGCGTGAGACGATGGTAGGCAGCAGCGCCTCGGTATCTTGTGCGGTGACGAAAAGGATCACCTGGCGCGGCGGTTCTTCCAGCGTTTTTAGTAGGGCGTTGGCAGCGTTGGGGTTGGCTTCTTCAAAGCGTAACAATAGCGCAATCTTATAGGGCGCTTCGTAGGGAGCCAGAGCCAGACCGCTCTGTAGGGTGCGGATTTGGTCAACCTTGAGAGTAGAACTGCCCTCTTCGGCCTGCACCACCACCAGATCGGGGTGCTGCATCCGTTCGATGCGCTGGCAGGTATGGCAACTTCCGCAGGGAAAGCCAGGGGATGTGGGTTGAGGACAGTTTAATCCCTGGGCCACGCGTAAAGCCAGGGTGCGCCTTCCCACTCCTTGAGGTCCGGTGAGCAAGTAGGCATGGCGCATACGCCCATTTGCCAGATGGCCTTTGAGCAGATCAACCGCCCATTCGTGGCCGAGCATATTCCAGTTTTTGTTCATTTTCGATAGTTTTCTCGAAAGGGAAAATCGCAAAAAAGGGTGTGCATGGGGTGCGACGCACCCCATGCACACCCTTTTTTGCGAAATCTTGATTGCGAAGGCGTAAGCCTAAGCAATCGTTTTTTATTTCAAATTAGATTGTAGCGCAGGGACGTGGCTTTGACAACGATCAGACACGGCGATACAATCCCCCACATGGATATGCTTCGTGAGCTAAACCCACAACAACAACAGGCCGTGACAGCGGGAACCGGTGCAATTTTAGTGCTGGCTGGCCCTGGTTCGGGGAAAACGCGTGTGCTCACGCAGCGCATTGCTTATCTGATCGGGTATCTGGGTGTGCGTCCCTACCATGTTTTGGCGGTGACTTTTACGAATAAAGCCGCCCGCGAAATGGACGAACGCATCGGCAATTTGCTGGGCGAGCGCAATCGCGGGCTAACTCTGGGAACCTTCCACTCGATTTGTGGGCGAATTTTGCGGCGTGAGGCACAGTACCTGCCCTTTGACCCGAATTATGTCATTTTCGATGCCGACGATCAGATTCGGGTGGTCAAACAAGTCGTCAAAGACCTGAACCTGAACGACAAACTTTACCGCCCGCACGGCATTCACGGCTCGATTTCGCGCGCCAAAAATGAATTGCTGTTCCCCGATGATTTTCCCGTGCAGACGTATCGTGATGAAGTTGTTAAACGCGTTTATGAGCGTTACCAAAAGATGCTACTTGCCAGCAACGCCCTCGATTTTGACGATATGCTTCTATGGACGGCCTACCTGCTCGGCCAGATGCCCGCGGTGCGCGAGCGTTACGCCCGTCGTTATGAGCATATTTTGGTGGATGAGTTTCAAGATACGAATATGGTGCAATATACCCTGCTCAAACATCTGGCATCTTTTCATCAAAATATTTTTGTCGTTGGCGATGCCGACCAATCCATATATCGCTGGCGTGGCGCTGATTATCGCAACGTGTTGCGCTTTGAAGAAGATTACCCCGACTCGCAGGTCATTTTGCTGGAGCAAAATTACCGCTCCACGCAGACGATCCTTGATACGGCGATGGCGGTGATTGACCAGAATCCCAAACGTACACCCAAGAAATTATTTACCGAGCGCGGCGACGGGCGCAAGATCACCCTGCGCGAACTCTATGACGATCGCGAGATGGCTGCGTTTCTTGTTGGGCAAATTGCCAAAGATGTCGCCGCCCAGAAAAACGAGCCTGGCGATTTTGCCGTCATGTATCGTACCAACGCCCAATCGCGCATCCTGGAAGAAGCCTTTCTTGCCGCGGGGTTCCCCTATAAACTGGTTGGCGCGCAGCGTTTCTACGGACGCCGCGAAGTTAAGGATGTGATCGCCTACCTGCGGCTGGTGTATAACCCGCGTGATGAGATCAGCCTGATGCGCGTCATCAATACGCCGCGCCGCGGCATTGGGGATAAAAGCATCCTCACATTACGCACCTACGCTGGGCAGCAGAATCTCTCGCCGGGGGAAATTGTCTTGCAGATGGGGCTGTATCCTGACTCCGAGCATGGTGAGGCGCTCCCCAACCGGGTGGCAACTTCCCTGGCCGGGTTTGGCAGACTCCTTTCGAGTTGGCACACGCAAAAAGATGATTTAACTCCGATGGGCTTGATGGACCTCATCCTCGGCGATATTGACTATCGCACCTATCTCGAAGATGGCACCGAAGAAGGCAAAGAACGTTGGGAAAACGTGATGGAATTGCGCCGCCTGGCCTCGGAGTACGAGAATCGCAGCCTGGAAGCATTTCTTGAAAATATTGCCCTGGTATCCGATCAGGATACCCTTGATGATACTGGCAACGTGCCTACTTTATTGACTTTGCACGCCGCCAAAGGGCTGGAATTTCCGGTGGTCTTCATCATTGGCCTGAATGATGGCACACTTCCGCATATTCGTTCCTTCGAAGACCCTGAAGCGATGCATGAAGAACGTCGCTTGCTGTATGTTGGCATCACGCGTGCCGAAGACCAGTTATATTTGCTCTATGCCCTCAACCGTTTTAATTATGGTTATATGGAATCAGCCGACCCTTCGCGCTACCTGGAAGATATTCCCCTAGAGTTAGTCAGCGGCGCGCCTGCGCGGCAAAACTCAAACTATGGCGCAATATTCCGCCCGGAGCGATGGGACGCATCTGAAGAAATCGAAAGCGTTGAGCAACAATATCATCCTGGCATGAACGTGAACCATGCCGCTTGGGGCGATGGCATGGTGCTCAACAGCAAAATTGAAGACCACGAAGAAATCGTCGATATTTTCTTTGAAGATGTTGGCCTAAAGCGTGTGGTTGCTTCGCTGGCGCGGTTGGAAATCAAACCATAAACCTGTGACTTTCAATCTGAAATTGCCATATGTTGAAGGTTACAGGTTGAAGGTTTATAATCAAACTATGCCCCCTGTCTTTTCTCAACATTCTTTTGAACTCATCAGCCGCAGCTCTGAGCAAACGCGTCGCGTGGGTATGCGTTTAGGCGCATTATTGCAGCCCGGCGACGTTGTTGGTCTGGTCGGCGACTTGGGTGCGGGAAAAACCACCATGATGCAAGGCGTTGCCTCCGGGTGGGGTTCATCAGACCCGGTTTCCAGCCCGACTTTTGTGCTGGTAAATATGTACCGCCGCCCGGATCAGCAGCGTTTCTACCATCTTGATGCCTACCGCCTGCGCGGCGCGTCCGATGCGGTTGACCTGGATTTAGAGAGTATGTTCGAAGAAGGCCCGCTGGTGATTGAGTGGGCCGACCGTATCGAGGCAGTGCTGCCTGAAGAGCGTATTTGGGTAGAACTTGAGTGGCTGGATGAAACCCGACGACAATTGGTCTTTTCGGCGCGCGGCGAACATTGCCAGAAATTGCTGCGCCGTTTTCGCAATCAAGTTTTTGGAGTGGCCTGATGTTATTGGCAATTGATACTTCTACGCGCATGGTGGGAATTGCGCTCTATGATGGCGCCAGCGTAATTGGCGAAATGGCCTGGGTCAGCCGAAGCTATCACACGGTAGAACTTGCTCCCGCAGTGCTGGATTTACTCTCGAAGACCAAAACAAACCGCCAAAATTTGCAAGCCGTAGGTGTGGCGCTGGGCCCAGGGTCTTTTACAGCCTTGCGGATTGGCCTGGCTTTTGCCAAAGGGCTGGCGCTCAGCCTGCATATCCCGGTGATTGGCGTGCCTTCTTTTGACGTATTGGCTGCCGCACAGCCGGTGATAGAGTCGGAGTTTGCCGCCGTGATCGAAGCTGGACGCAAGCGCATGGCTGTGGGTTGGTATCAGGCCGAGGATGGGAAGTATCAATCTACAGGTCGGCTGGAAAATTTGACCATCGACGAATTTGTGGCGATATTTGACCAGCCCACGCGCGTGGGCGGCGAGTTGAACACCGATTTACGGGGGCGTTTCCCCCTCGAGAATGAGAATGCCCGGTTGGCATCTCCCGCTCAATCTATGCGCCGTCCGGCAATATTAGCAGAACTTGCCTGGGGGCGCTTCCAATCCGCCGCGGTGGACGATCTCGCCATGCTATCCCCCATCTATCTCCATCATGGCGAGCCGCTCCCCGGATAATGCGCAGTGTGGTTTAATTAGGTGTTTAGTGGCTTGTGCATGAAATTATTGTATGAATAGCTAAAAATTTCACCGCAAAGGCACAAAGACACAAAGGATTTTTTATGTTTTTCTTCGTGCCTTCGTGTCTTTGTGGTAAAAAAATGTTTGTTCCGGCGTTGCCGGATTAGGAAAGGCATTATGGATACCAAAAACCAATTGATTGAAAAACTTGAGAACAAAACCGCAAAAGTTGCTGTATTAGGTTTGGGCTATGTTGGCCTGCCTTTTGCCACCGTGTTTGCGGAAGCCGGATTCAATGTTATTGGCATTGACCCCGATGAACGCAAGATTGAGGCCCTCAAAAAGGGCGAGAGCTATATTCAAGATGTACCCACTGAATTGGTTGCTCAACTCGTGGAAGCGGGCAGGCTTGAAGCCACCACCGATTTCGCCGCTCTTGCCGAGGCCGATGCCGTCAGCATATGTGTACCCACGCCATTACGCAAAACCGGTGACCCTGATCTCTCGTTTATTCTCTCCGTGACTACGGAACTTGCCAAATATATGCACCCTGGTATGGTCGTGGTACTCGAATCGACCACCTATCCTGGCACCACGCGCGAAATTCTGTTGCCACAGTTGGGAGATGATACCGATTTGGTCGTTGGTGAAGACTTCTTCCTGGCATTTTCGCCCGAACGAGTGGATCCTGGTCGGGAAGACTGGACGACCATTAACACCCCCAAGGTGATCGGCGGTATTACCGATGCCTGTTCTGAAGTTTCGGCTACCTGGTACCGCGGCGCGCTGGAGACCGTTGTCTCCGTCACCTCCTCCGAAGTTGCCGAGATGGCGAAGCTGCTCGAAAACACCTTCCGCATGATTAATATCGGCCTGGTCAACGAAATGGCCGTGATGTGCGACCGTCTTGGCATTGACGTCTGGGAAGTGATTGACGCCGCGGCTACCAAGCCCTTCGGTTTTATGAAATTCACCCCCGGGCCAGGTCTGGGCGGCCACTGTATCCCCATTGATCCACTCTATCTTTCATGGAAATTGCGCTCGTTGAATTACACTGCCCGTTTCATCGAGCTGGCCTCCGAAATCAACCTGGGGATGCCGCGTTACGTGGCTCGCAAAGTGCAAGATGCACTAAATGATCAGAGTAAATCGCTCAAGGGCAGCAACATCCTGGTGCTGGGTGTAGCCTACAAGCCTGATATTGACGATTTGCGCGAATCTCCTGCATTGGATGTGATTGGCTTGCTGGAGCAAAGTGGCGCTGTGGTAAGTTTTCATGATCCATACATTCCCTTTATCAAAGAAGAAGAGTTTGAACTTCAAAGTGTCCCCGATTTGATGTCTGCAGTGAAAGCAGCTGATTGTGTCGTAATTATCACCAATCACAGCGACTACGTTTATGCTGAGATTTTGGAAACCGCCAAATGTATTGTCGATACCCGCAACGCCCTGGGCAGCGCGCAGCGCGATAACCCCAAAGTTTTCCGTCTGTAGTTTTAACGACCGCTGGCAACCGATGGCATAGTGCTGTCGGTTGTTCGTTTTTGGCGTCTTACACCTGTCAGAAATTTCACCGCAAAGACGCGAAGAACGCCGAGAAAAATAGAAAACCTTAGCGACCTTTGCGTCTTTGCGGTTCAAGAATATCTTGCTTTTATTCCGGGTTACCCGGATTAGGACTTTGTATGTTTAAAAACTATCTTGTTACGGGGGTTGCCGGATTTATCGCCTCCCGCATCGCTGAAATGCTGCTCGATGCCGGGCATACCGTCGTTGGCGTGGATAATCTGAACGACGCTTACGATGTGCGCATGAAAGAATATCGGCTGAAACAACTGCAAGGCCGCGATGGTTTTGAGTTTCAAAGATTGGATATTGGCGATTGGTCAGCCGTTGAACCTTTAACCTTCAACTTTCAACCTTTCGATGCCGTAATTAATCTGGCCGCCCGCGCCGGTGTGCGCGCCAGCGTCGAGGATCCCTGGGTGTATGTTGATACGAATATGACCGGCACGCTCAACTTGCTAGAGTTGTGCAAACGCACCAGGGTGCCCAAATTTATTTTGGCATCTACATCCAGTATCTATGGTGGTGAAGCGCCCCTGCCCACCCCGGAAACCGCTTCTAGCGACCTCCCCTTGCAGGCCTATGCCGCTAGTAAAAAAGGCGCCGAAGCGATGGCACACGCCTACCATTACCTCAACGGGTTGGATGTCTCCATTGTGCGCTACTTCACCGTCTATGGTCCGGCAGGCCGTCCGGATATGTCAATGTTTCGTTTTGCCAAGTGGATCAGCGAGGGCATCCCTCTGCGCGTCAATGGTGATGGCGAACAATCGCGCGGTTTCACGTATGTGGATGATATCGCCCGCGGCACTATCCAGGCACTCAAACCGGTGGGTTACGAGATTATCAACCTGGGTGGACATGAGAATATCACCATCAACGCTCTGATTGCCATTATGGAAGAAATGATTGGCCGCAAAGCGCAGATCACCTATCACCCCTTGCATCCTGCCGATGCGCTGGCGAATCGGGCCGATGTCAGCAAGGCCGGTCAATTGCTCGGTTGGGAGCCGCAGGTCTCATTGCGAGATGGCATTGCTCGCCTGATCGAATGGTACAACGAAAATCGCGAGTGGACGCGAGAGATTAATACAGATTGACAGAAGACGGAAGACAGGAGACCGAGCATGGTACGCATGAGTCTTTTGCCCTCCCGTCATCCGTCATTGGTCTTCCGTCTTTACAATGTCGCTAAAACTTCCCGCACCCCTCGCCCGTTTGCTCGAAAACGAACTTCTCAGCCGGATTATTAAAAATACCGGCTATTTACTCAGCGCTACCGGACTCTCCGCCGGGATGAGCGTTTTTCAGAGCATCTTCGCCGCCCGCTTGCTTGGCCCGGCGAGTTTTGGTATTCTGGGGGCTATCACGCAATTTACTAGTGTTGCCAACCGCTTTGCATCGTTCCGCATGAACGAATTGGTTGTGCGCTATGTGGGGAAGTATCAGGAAGATGGCGACCTTCTTCGGGCGGCGGCGGTCTTCAAAATGGCAGCCCTCCTCGAGGTCGGCGGTTCGCTGATTGCGCTGGCGCTCATCTGGGGGTTAGCCCCCCTCGGGGCGCAGTACTTCGCACAAGATGCCAATCTGGCGCGCTGGTTCCAACTCTACGGCCTGATCGTCATCGCCAATTTTATTTTTGAAACGGCCAGCGGCCTGTTGCAAATTTTTGACCGTTTTCGCATCATTGCCGCTGCTACCGTTGCCCAAAGCGCGATAACGCTGGTTTTAATCCTCGGCATCTTCATTGCCAAAGGTGATCTTGCCGCGGTAATTATTGCTTATATGGTTGGTAAGATCGCCTACTCGCTTTCTATCAGTACCGCTGCGTTGTTTGAAGCTCGCCGTAATTGGGGTTCGGTGTGGTGGCGTACGCCATTGGGCATCCTCAAATCGGAACGGCGTAGTTTACTGACCTTTGCCTTCAGCACCAATCTGAGCAGCACTATCAGCCTGATCGCCAAAGATAGCGAAGTGCTGTGGGTTTCGGCTTTTTTAGGCCCGACACAGGCAGGATTATATAAAACCGCTCTGGCAATCACCAATTTACTGCAACTCCCCATCAGCCCGTTGCCCAAAGCCACCTACCCGGAACTGGCGCGTGAAATTGCTCGTCGCAATTGGGAAAATGTGCGTTATGTGTTGCGCCAGGGATCGCGGTTGGCGGCGATTTACTCGATCCCGGTGACATTGGGTTTGATCGTTTTTGGCGAATGGATTTTAGAAATTAGTTACGGCGCGCAATACCTGCCCGCTTATCCGGCGCTGGTAGTGCTGGCGTTGGGCTTTACATTTGTCAATATTTTCTATTGGAACCGTGTCGCGTTGCTCTCATTGTCTCGCCCGGTTTTCCCTACGGTGATTAATGCTATCGGCATGATCCTGAAAGTGACCGCCATCTTCTGGCTGGCTGAACGCTTTGGCGCGTTGGCCTTCGCCAGTTTGTTGATTGCCTACTATGTGTTCACAAACGGGGCGGCGGTGCTGCGCGTCTTCGCCGATTTGCGTACGCGCCCTCGAGTGTCGGTATGAATCGCCATTCTCACATACCCATAAACGCGAATGACACGAATGGACGAAAAGCGCGAATGTTGTTGAATAAACATTCGCTTATTCGCGTTAAGATAAGCACAAGTGTTAAGTTGCATCAACTCATGGGGGAAACTGTGCTATGAAAATCTGCCTGATTGCCCCCACGTATCTTCCTTCTCGCCGCGCCAACACCATCCAGACGATGAAAATGGCGCAGGCCTTCACTGCCTTGGGGCATACCTTGCAGGTGGTTGTGCCGCAGAACCGCGCCGAACATCAACCCGCATCCTGGGACGATCTGGCGCAGCACTACGGTTTGCAGCAGCGTTTCGCCGTGGATTGGCTGCCCGCCAACCCCCGCCTGCGCAGTTATGATTATGGCTTTAAGGCCGTGCAATACGCTCGCCATCAGGATGCTGATTTAGTTTTCACGCGTTTGCCACAGGCCGCGGCTATCGCCAGTTCTTTGGGGATGGATACCATCTTCGAAATTCACGATCTGCCGCGCGGGACACTTGGCCCCTGGCTTTTACGCCGGTTCCTGGGTGGGAGTGGCGCGCGCCGCCTGGTGGTGATTACCCAAACCCTGGGGGAGGCAATCTCTCAGGCGATTACTCCGCTATCTCCCCCCCCTTTCACGCTTATCGCCCCCGATGGCGTTGACCTGGCTCGTTACGCCGCTCTGCCCGATCCCCCCGATGCTCGCGCTCAACTCTCACTTCCGCAACGTTTTACAGTAGGTTACACTGGGCATCTTTACGCCGGACGCGGCGGAGAGATGATCCTCAGGCTGGCTAAACAACTCCCTGAGATTAATTTCCTGTTGGTTGGCGGCAATCAGGATGACGTGACTCGTCTGAGTGGCGATGCCGCTGAACTTGGCAATCTCACCCTGACCGGCTTTATCCCCAATGCCGAACTGCCGCGCTATCAGGCCGCCTGCGATGCCCTACTGATGCCCTATCAACGGCGTGTGGCGGCATCTTCCGGTGGCGATATAGCCCGCTATCTTAGCCCAATGAAACTGTTTGAATATTTAGCTTGTGGTCGCACGATTCTGTCAAGTGATTTGCCCGTCTTGCGCGAAATTCTTAACGAAAATAACGCCTTGTTGCTTCCGCCAGACGACCTCGACGCCTGGGCCTCTACCTTGAGCGCGCTTGCCAATGATCCTGCCAGCGTCCAGGCTTTAGCATTTCAGGCGCGTCGCGATGCCCAAAACTACGACTGGCAAACCCGCGCTGCCCGTATCCTGGTAAATCTTTAACCTTTTTCCTGTAAATTTGCCAATTTGCAAATCTACCCACCTTATATGAAATCATCCATCTTTCCCTCCTGGCTCATCCGCCTGACGATTCTTAGCATCCTCCTGCGCTTCGGGTTGGGAATCTTTTGGCAGCAAGCCCTACCCCGTTGGGGCTATGGCGGCGATTCAGAGGTTGCCGGTTATATCATGGCCGATGCCTACGAGCGCGATACCGCTGCCTGGGAACTGGCCCAATCTGATGAACCGTTGGGAGATGCTTTTACAGAGCGCTATGCCGCCGTAGACCAATACGGCGGCCTGCTCTTTTTGAGCGCGGCGGTGTATCGCTATCTGGGCGGGAATCTTCACCAACCCCTGCTGATGATCGCGCTGGCAGCGCTGGTTTCCTCGCTTTCGTTGCTTTTTGTTTGGGCCTTTGCCCGCCGCCTGTGGGATGAGCGCGTGGCGAAATGGGCTGTCTGGATGTTGGCCTTCTACCCCGAAGCCATGCTCCTCGGTAGCTCGCAGATGCGCGAGGCCTTCACGATCACCCTCGCCACCGCGGCAATGCACGGCCTGACACGCGTGCGCCAGGAACACAATTGGCGTAACAGTTTATGGGTACTCGGCGCGCTACTGCTCAGTATTCCATTGTCCCCGGCATTTACGATGATGCTAACACTCATATTATTGCTGCTGGCAGTGGCTTTGTGGCGCGGCCAATGGCTGCGCGATCGGCGCTTGTGGATCGCGTTGGGAGCGCTGCTGATTTTGGGCATCGCCGGAGCGTGGTTCTTCGGCGCGCGCCTGGCGGATGCTTCGTTTGAGAATCCACTTGCCTATTTACAACACTGGATTGAGCGCACCAGCTTGTGGCAGAAAACTGCTAGCACGCAAGTTTCTGGCTGGATGACAAAACTTTTCAAAAATGTGCCGTACGAGTTTTATACCTGGGTGATTTTGGTCTATGGAGTGGTGCAGCCCTTCTTGCCCGCCGCTCTAATTGCGGGTGGCAACCCTTTGTGGCGCGGGATTGCTATCTGGCGCGCCCTCGGCTGGACTCTGCTCCTGCCGCTGCTGATCTACGCCCCATTGCGCGCCCTGCGCCAGCCCCGCCGCTGGCTGATTCTATCCCTGAGTCTGGCCTCATGGGTGGTGATTCTCTCGGCATCCTTCCGCAGCGGTGGCGACCAGTGGGATAATCCCCGATACCGGGCGGCTTTCGCCGGAATGCAGATTGTTCTAGCGGCCTGGCTGCTGGTGGAGCAGCGCCAGACCCCTGACCCCTGGTTTCGCCGTGTGTTGGTTGGTGTTGGGTTAGTTTTGGCCTGGTTCCTGCCCTGGTATCTGCACCGCTATCTTCTCCTCGAATGGGTGGTGCTCGATGTTTTCAAAACCTTTGGATTGGGAATTTCCAGCGCGGTCTTATACTGGATTTGGGATTGGGCGCGCTTGCATCGTTCAGTAGTACCTTGACCTTGTGTCTGACGCCATCTATAATTCAAAAATTGAATTATAAAAATAGAGTAACTGCTCAGGTTCACGCCTTCGCAGAAAAAATCCCGCAAAAAGAGTGCGTATGGGGGGCTGCCACCTTTTTGGGCTTGTTCATAAGAGAGGTATTTCATGCCAACTGCATTAGTTTCCGGAATTACTGGTCAGGATGGTTCCTATCTGGCAGAATTTTTGCTTAAAAAAGGCTACCGTGTTTTGGGGATGGTGCGCCGTTCTAGCACAGTTACGTTTGGACGTATTGAGCATATTCAGGATCAAATCGAGATCATCCAGGGCGATTTGCACGACCAGGGTTCGCTGGTCTCGATCATGGAAGAATATCGTCCCGATGAAGTCTATAATCTGGCCGCGCAATCCTTTGTGCCCACATCTTGGAATCAGCCCGTGCTCACCGGTGAAGTTACTGCTCTGGGCGTAGCACGCATGTTGGAGGCTATCCGTCTGGCGCACCCTAAGGCACGTTTTTACCAGGCCTCCTCGAGCGAAATGTTTGGCAAGGTGCGTGAAGTCCCCCAAAAGGAATCAACGCCCTTCTATCCGCGCAGCCCTTATGGGGTAGCCAAAGTTTATGGGCACTGGATCACCGTCAATTATCGCGAGTCGCATGACTTGTATGCCTGCTCGGGGATACTTTTTAATCACGAAAGCCCGCGGCGCGGTCTGGAATTCGTCACCCGCAAAATTACCCATGGAGTAGCGCGTATCAAACTGGGCTTGGCCGATGAACTGCGCCTGGGCAATCTCGACTCGCGCCGCGATTGGGGCTTCGCTGGGGATTATGTCGAAGCGATGTGGCTGATGCTGCAACAAGATACCCCCGACGATTATGTGGTTTGCACCGGCGAGACGCACGAAGTGCGCGAATTTTGCGAGGCTGCTTTTTCGCATGTCGGGCTGGATTACCGTGATTATGTCGTGCAAGACCCGCGTTTTTATCGCCCCGCTGAGGTGGATTTATTGGTGGGCGATCCGGCTCACGCCAAAAATAAACTCGGTTGGGTTCCGCGGGTTAGCCTGGCTGAGCTGGTGCAAATGATGGTGGATGCCGATTTGCAATATTTGGGGCGCGAGGTACTCTAAGATGAACCCATCGGTGCGATGGAAGCGTTTGGTATCCAGCCCCTGGCTGGCTGAAACGCTGGCAGGGTTGGGAGCCGCGCTTTTTGCGCTGCAAATTTGGGTTTATGCCCATACGCAGACATCGATTCTCGATGAAGGCGCGTATTTGCTCAAAGGCTATTTCTTTGCCATCGGACGCTATACGCCTTATCAGGATTATGGCTTTTGGACCAACCACATGCCGTTTTCGTTCCTCATTCCGGGAATCGTGCAGCGCATCTTTGGCCCTGGCCTGCGCACCGGGCGTTATTTTGCCGTTTTTCTTGGCCTGCTAATGCTGCTGGGCATCTGGTGGTTGGCGCGGCGCATTGGCGGGCGCTGGTGGGCGGCAGGAGCAGTGGGGTTATTTGCGTTCAACGTGCAGTTGATTAAAGTTTATAGTGTGATGGCTTCGCAAGGTCTGGTGGCCTGTATGCTCGTCTGGGTGCTGGTGTTGACCCTGGGCAATCAGCGCCGTTTGTGGCAATTGCTTCTGGGGACCGCATTAGCTGTGTTGGTGGTGCTGACACGCATCAATATGGCTCCGCTGTTACCCCTGTTAATTCTCTATATTCTATGGGAAAACGGCTGGCGGGTTGGTCTGTGGAGTTTTGCCGTCGGGATGCTGACTTTTGTGGGTGGACACGCTTTCTTCTGGCCGGAGATTCTACACATGTGGGCCTCTTGGTTGCCTGTGGGGTTGTTCCCGTTTCTCGAACCGTGGGCGCGCCCCGCGGCGATTCCCAACTGGCAACCTGAGACGAGTTTTAGCGATCGCATTTTGAGTTTCTTCCAGGCCATACGCCTGCACTATTTTTCTACTGTGGGCGCATTGACTACTTTGATCTTGTGGCCGCGCAAGAGCCAGTGGAAATCGGCATGGCGAATGCGGGCGGCGACCTTCCTTGTGGCGCTGTTTATGCTCTTATGGGCCTTCCATGCTTGGGCTTCGTTGGGCAAAAATTACTGCGTCTACTGCCTGGATGCCTATATATCGTTTTTTGCCATCTTGGGCGTATTGCTGGTGATTGTGGCCGCATCTTCGTGGCGCGGCGCACGGATGCGCTGGCTCCCCGCGGGATTGATCTTTTGCCTCTCGGCAGGGATCAGCTTCGGGCTGATCCCTATTTTTGGCAGCAAATTGATCTCGAATCGTTTTGTTTACCGGCTCATGCAAGTGGATGTGCCGCGTATCAAATCCTTCCGCATCCAGACCGGGACGACCGAATTATGGGGCTATTTTGCCAATAAATTTGCCATCAGCGAAACACAGGTGGTGGAATACGCGATTGATATGTTGCGCATAGTCGGGTTTGTCAGCTTGGGATTGCTGGCTGGATGGCTGATTTGGCGCTTTGGCGAGAAACTGGGTCGGGGGTTGTTCCAGGGGGAAACGATCTCTCCGGTTGTAGCGCGTTTGACCGCGCTTTTGCTTGTAGGCACGCTGATAACCCTGTTGGTTGGCCTGACACCCTATGATCGCGACTGTGGTGGTGATGTGATTGCTTCCTATGAAGCAGGCGGAGCGCGTTTGGCCGAAGTTGTGCCTGCGGGTGCAAAAGTTTATTGGTGGGGCGGGTTATCGGCAGTGCCGCTGCTCTATATCCCCGAGGCGCAGATTTACCCCGCGCAGATCAACGATGGTTATTCTTACCGCTTGTCCGGCGATGCCGACGAGTTGGAACGTTTCGGCTGGTGGAACGAGGAATTGGCTGAAAAGTGGCTCCAAGAAGCCGATGTGATCCTGATTGAAGCGCGGCAATATGGTGGCTTCGCAACAAGTTTCGCGGAAAGCGGAGCCTTTGATGAAACTTCACCCACGCCGCCGATGATTCCCTGCCGTGCAAATTCTCCCATTCATATTTTTGTACGCACAGAATGAGTTGCGATTTCCGAGAAGCGTTGAATGGAATGTTGACGATTTACCGTTCTTTTGGTATGATGCAGCCCGTCTTATCACAGTTTGCAATTCTCGAAATGTCGAGAAGAGGAGAAAGTAAGCAATAAGCGATCCAGATTATCGTGCCAATCATAGAATTCGCTCCCGCGAAGTCCGTTTGATCGGAGCAGATGGCGAGAACCATGGTGTAGTATCCCTGAGTGAGGCCCAGCGTTTGGCTGAGGAAGCGCAACTCGATTTGGTTGAGGTTGCGCCCAATGCTACCCCGCCTGTGTGCCGCATTATGGATTTGGGTAAGTTCATCTATCAGCGAAAGAAAAAAGAGCGGGATGCACGCAAGGCTCAGGCTAAGATTGAAGTCAAAGAAATTCGCTTGCGCCCCAAGACCAGTGAGCATCATTTGCAATTTAAAGTTCGCGACGCTCGCCGCTGGTTAGAAAAAGGCAATAAGGTTAAGGTGCGCATACAGTTCCGGGGTCGTGAAATCCATTACCCTGAGATCGCGATGGAATCCTTAAGAGAAGTTGCTGAAGAGCTATCGGACGTGAGCATTGTGGAGTACCAGCCTTCGCGCGAAGGACGCTCGATGCTTATGATTCTGGCTCCTGAGAAGAGTGACAAGAAATAAAACAATACGCAATAATTAGCAAGAACGAAATTATTTTACAAATTATCCGCGGTTAACTGCCGGGTAGCTCGAGTTTACCTTGCGCCGCGGTGTTTTTGTGAGAGGAGTGTAATTATGGCTAGAAAACCCAAAAAAGGGAAATACAAGCTAAAGACCCACAAAGCAACTTCAAAACGTTTTCGGGTTACGGGTTCTGGTAAACTCGTGCGCACCAAAGGTGGCAAAAGCCATTTGCGTCGGCGAAAGTCGAAACGCACCAAGGCAGAATTTACCCGCATGCAGCCTGTAGAAAGCAAAAAACTTGCACAGCGCGTTCGCCGCTTGGCTCCTTATCTGAGTAAATATAAGGCCAACCCGAATGCTCGCACCGGTCAAACCAATAAATAGAATGAATACGCGACTGTTGAGTGTTCATAACGGGCAGCAAGAAAAAGTTGCCGACGCTCAGGAGTACGCAGGAGAATTAACATGGCTCGTGTAAAAACTGGATATACCCGTCGAAGACGACATAAAAAAGTCCTCAAACTGACCAAAGGACAATTTGGAACCCGCAGCCGCCTTTTTCGGCGCGCTAATGAAGCTCGGCTAAAAAGCCTCTGGTATTCTTATCGCGACCGCCGCAATCGCAAACGCGATCTGCGCCGTCTGTGGATTGCGCGTATCAACGCCGCTTCGCGCCTGAACGGTATTTCGTACAGTCGTCTGATCCACGGTATGAAGAAAGCCAATATCACCATCAACCGCAAAATGTTGGCTGACCTCGCTGTGCGCGACCCCCAGGCTTTTGCCGCGGTTATTGAGCAGGTCAAAGCCGCACAATAAACCCCACGTCGCAGATATTTTCGAACCCCGGTGTCTCCTTAGCGCCGGGGTTCTTGTATTAACCGTTTTGGGATGCTACAATCCCACCCATGCTCACTTCAACCACGAACCCCAAAATCAAATTAATTCGAGCCTTACAAGCGCGTGCGCGCAGCCGTCGTGAAGCAGGAGCTTTTGTTATCGAAGGTGTGCGCCTCGTGGAAGAGGCAGTAGCAGCAGATTGGCATACCCAATTTGTGCTCTATACTCCCGGATTAGATGAGCGCGGCGATGATATCATCACCGCCTATCAGCAGCGCGGCGTGGAAATAATTCCGGTTAGCCCTGGAGTTATGCAGCACGCCAGTGATACACAGTCTCCACAGGGCATTTTAGCCGTTTTGTCGATGAAATCTCTGCCTGCCCCCATCGATGCTGATTTTATTTTGATTCTGGATGGCGTGCGCGACCCTGGGAATATGGGAACCTTGCTGCGCACAGCGTTGGCTGCCGGAACCGATGCCGTGTGGCTGCATCCGGGGGTTGTGGACGCTTACTCGCCAAAAGTATTACGCGCGGCAATGGGCGCACATTTTCATCTGCCAATTGAAACCGTATCCTGGGAAGATGTCCAAAAACGCGCCGCTTCGTCAGGCCTCATCTTGTTTCTAGCCGACTCCACGGAGGGGCAGCCCTATACCGGGGCCGCGTTTGAGCGTCCACTGGGGTTGATATTGGGAGGCGAGGCGCACGGGGCCAGCGATCAGGCCTGGGCGGTGAATCCGCAGCCGGTACACATCCCCATGCTGGGCCGCGCCGAATCGCTCAATGCCGCCATTGCCGGGGCGATCCTGCTCTTTGAAGTCGCCCGCCAACGCGCCTGACTTTTTTATCCATCCAATCCTGGCCAAATGAAAATCCGCTCGATCACTTATTTTTGCAATCCCCGCTGGCCGCTGAATGAAAACGCACTGGCCCAGGCCGGAAATTTTGTTGCCGCGGCGCGGCAAGCTTTTGCCAATGTTGGGTATGAAGTGCAAACCGCACGCCTGGCAACGGTGCCTTTCCACGAATTAGTGCCCGCTCTGGATGTGGGTGAGGTGATTGAATTTGCACAGCAATTGGAACGCGCCGCCGCGCCCTTGGGTTTTGACTATATCGCCGTTGGCCCGGCACAGCCTGATGATCTGCGCGCCTACACTCTGATTCCGGATGTGCTGGCAGCCACCGAGAATGTTTTTGCCTCGGCGATGATGAGTACATCAGATGGCGGCGTTTCGCTGCCTGCGGTGCGCGCCTGCGCCGAGATTATCGAGCGCCTTGCTCCCCAAGACCCCAACGGGTTTGCTAACCTGTACTTTGCAGCTCTGGCAAATGTACCGCCCGGCGCTCCCTTTTTTCCGGCGGCCTATCATGTCGGTGACGCGCCTGCCTTCGCCCTGGCCGTCGAATCTGCCGATCTGGCTGTAAAAGCCTTCACCCAGGCCAGTTGTCTTGCTGATGCGCGCCAAAATTTAATTGCTGCTCTTGAAACCCATGCCGCCCGGCTAACAACCATCGCGGGTTCATTGAATCTGCCCTTTGGCGGTATCGATTTCTCCCTGGCTCCTTTTCCTGAAGAAGCTCTCTCACTGGGGACGGCCTTTGAGCGTCTGGGTGTTCCGGCGGTGGGGCTGCACGGCTCGCTGGCCGCCGCTGCGATTATAGCCGATACGATTGATAAGGCCGAGTTTCAGCGCGCCGGGTTCAGCGGCCTGATGTTGCCCGTGCTGGAAGACTTTATCCTGGCGGCCCGCGCCGAACAGGGGGTGCTGACGTTAAAAGATATGTTGCTCTATTCAGCGGTATGCGGCACTGGCCTGGATACAATCCCCTTGCCCGGCGATGCCACCGCCGAACAACTTGCTCCGGTGTTGCTCGATCTGGCGGCGCTGGCCCAACGTCTGAACAAACCCCTCACCGCCCGCCTGATGCCAATTCCGGGGAAACACGTTGGTGATATAACGAGTTTTGATTTTCCTTTCTTTGCCAATAGCCGCGTCATGGCGCTGGATGCTGCGCCGTTAGAAGGCCATTTGTCGGGGGATGAAGTTTTTCATCTGAAGGCGCGAAAAATATAACGGCACAAGGCTTTTCGCGAGCGCGAATATTTGTACGGGTCAATGGTAGTTTGACCGATCCTGTCATTCCGAGCGGAGCACGAAATCGCTATTATTTCTCTGTGTCTTGGCGGCTTTGCGTGATCGTCCCCCCCGCCATTGGTTATTGAGGAGCTTGTTCTGAACCGCCCCATCCGTTGGTACGATTACATCACCATCAATATTTACTGGCTCGGCATTATGGCGGTATCCCAGGCCAATGGTCTGATTCAGCCTTTGCTGGTACAGCGCTTTGTCGGCCCGGAGCAGCAGGGAACCTATTATGGCAATATGCGCCTCTATTCCCTGATGACCGCCTTGTTGGTGCAGGCCCTCGCTGGAATGCTCTCGGATCGCAATATGTCTAAATGGGGTCGCCGTCGACCCTATATTCTCGTCGGCGCGTTGCTCAATGTGATTTTTCTCTTTGCCATGAGCGCCTCGCCAGGCTATTGGTTCCTGTTTACAGCAGTGGTACTGGTTCAATTCGCCTCCAATCTTTCGCATGGCGCGCAACAAGGCCTCATCCCCGATCTCGTTCCCGAAGACCGCCGCGGTCGCTTCTCGGGGATCAAAGCCGTGCTGGAATTACTGCCCGTAATTATCATTGCTTTGACGATTGGCCCCATGATTGCCGCTGGTAATATGCTGGGTGCTATCGCTGTGGTAGCGCTTATCTTGCTGCTCACCGCTGGCATCACTATGTTTGTGCGCGAGCAACCCTTGGCAGAAAAACCAGCCCAGCTGAAGTGGAAATCCTTCGGACGGTTAGCCGCCATGACCCTGCTGTTTCTAGTGGTGATCTTGTTGTCGGGTGAAGGTGTGCAGTATGTTGGCAAACTGTTTGATGCCGCCGCTCTTCCCGCGCAAGTGTTTGTGATGGGGCTGGTTGGCCTGGTTGGGATGTTGATTGCGGTTGTTTTTGGCGTTTACGGGAGCATCCAGGTCAGCATCGGGCGGCAAGCGGCGAGCACAAATCCAGCATTTACCTGGTGGGTTATTAATCGACTGGCGTTTCTGGTGGGCGCTAACAATCTGGCCGCATTTGCAGTATATTTTCTTCAGGGGCGACTGAGCCTCGAGGGGGATGCTGCTGCCGGACCGGCATCCAGACTCAAACTGGTGGTGGGGGTGCTGATATTGGTTTTTGCACTCCCCAGCGGATGGCTGACCGATAAGGTCGGCAGAAAAAAATTAGTGGCCCTCAGTGGAATTCTGGCAACTGTGGGCACAGTGATTTTGCTGCTTTCCCCGACGCTGAATGTCATCATGATCGGCGGCAGCATCGTTGGAGCAGGCATTGGGATGTTCTTTGCAACGAGTTGGGCATTGGGAACCGACATCGTCCCCAAGAAAGATGCTGGCAAATTCCTGGGCATCTCCAACCTGGCCGGAGCGGGTGCGGGTGCGGTCGGCGCCTATATTGGCGGCCCCATCGCCGACTATTTCACCATCCATTTCCCCCATCTGCCAGGACTCGGCTATATGGTGATTTTTGGCATCTACGCGGCATTATTCTTGATTTCTACTATTGTGCTTATCAAAGTGCCGGAGTAGCGCGCCTAGCGAAATATAATTAATGGGCAGGGCTTTCTTAAAGTCGAAACAGAAAAGCAATTTCACCGCAGAGAACGCCAAGAACGCAG